>Ga0209190_1002852_pt1 | contig 11498 bp, 4 predicted proteins | sample M_140205_XF_Meta_FD_187315 | JGI IMG/M metagenome (GOLD analysis project Ga0209190, IMG submission 187315) | Freshwater microbial communities from Lake Montjoie, Canada to study carbon cycling - M_140205_XF_MetaG (SPAdes) (version 2) | ecosystem: Environmental > Aquatic > Freshwater > Lake... | reverse complement strand
AGGATGGAACGATCATCCAAACTTCCCAGCAACGGTTCCCTTTGAGTGCATCGTATGTCGGATCGACGGCCAAATACCTCTGGATTACCAGTCCTTCGGATGGCGACTGGTCGAAGAGCAATATTGTAGCTTTTCCCTTTGCCTCGGACGGATCCCTTGGCGCTCCGCTGCGAACCAAACTCGGCGGAGTGGTGCAGGATAAGTTCAAAGTTGGAGACACGGCTGATGGCTTGGCTGTCGTGGTGCAGAACTGGTTAACGCCGGAAGGCAACTGGCAGCAGGTGACGACTGTTGAGACGTATGCTGAAACCGGGGCCGGCGCTCTCTCCCTTCAAGGCAAACTTGAACTGATACGAGGTGAATCGCTGTTCGCCACCCGCTTCGATGCCAACCGTCTGTATGCGGTGACGTTCCTGCAAAAAGATCCCCTCTGGATCGTCGATCTTGCCGACCCCGCCAAACTTTCCATCACCGGACACCTTGAGGTTCCAGGTTGGTCGAGCTTCATCCAACCGATGGGAGACACCCTCATTGCTGTCGGTCGCGAGGACGGTCGCGTGCAGGTTTCACTTTTTGACGTGGCCGATCCCGCCAAGCCCTCGCTCGCGCAACGCGTGACCCTCGGTGACTCCTACTCCTGGAGCGAGGCGGAATGGAATGAGAAAGCGGTCAAAATTATCGCCGAGGCCGGGATGATTCTTATTCCCATCGTCGAATGGAACAGCGGAAACGCTATCAATAAGGTCAGTATCCTCGACTTTGACCTCGTCACCCGCACGCTCACAGCCCGCGGAACCATTGCGCACGATTTTTCCCCGCGCCGGGCGACCTTACTGGAAAACGACATCATCGCCTCGGTCTCCAATCGCGAGCTTATCTTGGTCGATGCCGCAGATCGCAACGCACCGAAAGTCACTGCCGAGGTGGCTCTCGCCTTCGGGGTCGACCGTGTTCTCGTCAAGAACGACACCGCCTTGCAGATAGAGAATGGCGGGCGTGCTTGGTTTGGTTCCCCTCATCAGGCTGTTCTGCGGGTCGCGCCTGCTTCCAACCCGGAAGATGTGAGCCTGGAAATAGATCTCCCCTGCGAGAACGTGGCGGCTGCCGGTATTTTCGGCGATCGTCTGGTCCTGGTCGAATCCCCCTCCTCTTCACCTGTTTTTTATGCGATGAACGTCCGTTCGACGTCACAACCAGTTTCCTCATCGCCTGCCGTGAGCGTGTGGTCTCTCGCCGATGAGAAAAACCCCGTGCTTATCGGGCGTTCGCCGCTCGATCTTGTCATAGGTTCGGAAACAGAACTTCTGGCAGCAGGAGACGGGAGAATTGTCATCACCTCGCGCGACAATTCGTGGGGAGGATGGTATCGGCCGATGGTCATGCGCGCATCCGGTATCGCTGATGATGCCCGCATCGCTCCTTGGTTTGGTTGGGGTAACCAGTCACTACGTGTTGCGGTGGCTGATATTTCTGGCGAGGCCCCATCCATTCTAGGAAGTTGGCAACTATCGGGCGGAGACTACTCCGGCATTTCCGAAGTCTACTCCGCCGGCGATCTGCTTGTTTTCAGCTACGACCGCACGGAAGAAATTGTGTCACCAGGCAATCCGGCACCATTGAAAACCGTCACCAGCGATGGTTTGACTAGCGTGACGTTATCTCCCGTTGTTGCTGATGGCTGGACCAAGCAGCAAAAACGGTCATGGTTGCAGATCCTCGACCTGGCTGATCCTTCGACCCCGATGCCCTGGGCCCCCGTGCAGATTCCCGGATCACTCGTCGGAGTTTCTTCGCTCCAGCGATCCGGGGGTGTCATTTTTTCAAAATCCGGCGGTGGCCAACGCATTGCCGCGCTCGTTTTCGACGGCGAAAATGCGTCGATTGTTGCCGCAGTCGATCTCGGCGCGGACCAAAGCTCGTTCGCTGTCAGCGGAAACAAACTTTACGTCACTGCAGAACAGGGGGTGGATGAATGGGAATTTATCGAATCATCATCCCGCTGGTCAAAGGGTGCAGGTTGGGAATTCTCCACCGGACCCAGTATCGATTCTCTGCATGTGCTGAATGGAGAACTTCTAGCCAGAAGCCAAGGTAAGGTCTGGATACTGAGCGAAGACGGCAGCGTCGTCGCCCGCGAAATTTTGCCCCAAGCCGACATAAATCATGCGGCGCTTTGGTCTGGCGGATTCCTACTACCTTCCGGGGAATATGGAACCGTTCCTGTAGCCGGGCTCTGAGCCAGTGAAATGACCGGATCACACATACATGGTCCGATTTACAGGCTTCTGAACCAGCGTTATTCATCATTATCAAGCGTAGACAATTTTTTACTGAACGTAATCCCTCCTAAGAGGTCTCATTTTAAACGTTCGTTTGTTTTGTATGGCTCTCACTTGACCTTGGGTTCAACCTGCATACGATGAAGATGTTTTTCGATTGCTGCAAATCTTCTCTATTATCCCCATAGTGCGCTCACTTTTAGCCCTTATTCTTCTTTGGCCGGCGGCGGCGAGCGCCGATTGGCAGTGGGATGACCCAAAACCGCAGGGCAACCCTATTTATTCTGCAGTAGACAGCTTGGATGATGGGATATCCGTTGTTGCGGTTGGTCTTCGTGGGAGCGTGATTCGCCAGTCAGCTTCGGGTCAATGGACCTACGGCGGTCCAATTGCCGGCGAACCTAACTTCAGCGCGGTCTGCAAGGCACCATTAGGTCTTCTCGCCACCGGTCCTTCGGCTGGACTTTGGAGGTCGGTGGACAAGGGAGCGACTTGGGCCGTTCTTTCGGATGGAGTTCAAGGAAGGTGGCTCTTGCCACTCGATGGTAATCTCATTCTCTGCTTGGGCTACTCCACGACCGCCTATCTTTCTGCCAATGGACAGGATTTTGATCAGGTTCTCGTACCAGTTTCCCTTGCCAACCGTCTGGCGGCTGCATCCGCGTCGGGTCGTATTGTCGTGGTTGGCTGGGATGGTGTGGTCGGCAGCACAACCAATGGGCGTGATTGGCAAGTGCAGGAATTGCCCGGTCATCCTCAGCTCGAAATGGTTGCGGGCGGGCCGGCAGGATTTCTCGCCGCGGGTTATGACTCCTCCGGTGTCCCTATTATCTACCATTCTGACGACGGCATAGATTGGACTAAAATCGAAAACCCTTCTTCTTTTCACGGTGCTATGGCAGTTCTTGCAAGTCACGATGGCTTTGTTGTGCAGGATTATTCTGCGACGGAGCGCTCCGGTCCTCTTCACCGTTTGATTCAGGGCCAGTGGAGTTTGTTGGACCCGTCGACTTTTGATTTCTATGTTTCTGCCTCCCTCCCATTAGCTGCCAGTACTTTGCTTTTTGACGAAAGGGGAATTGTCGCGACAATGGAAAAGGGAAAAGTGCTGGGAGTTGCCAATCCACCAGCTGTCGCTTCTGGCTACATCTATCCTCCCGCGTTTTCCGCAGCAGCAGCAGGGCCACTTTGCGTTGCTCTCGACAAGAACACCACTGCCAATGAGTTGAACAGGCTGGCCTTCACAAGCGATGGCGCGACCTGGAACCAGCCCCAACAGCCGCCACTGCAAGGCGCGACCGCCCTGTTCTCCACGGCCCAAGGAGTCTTCGCTCACACCGAAGGTCTGGCGGCCGGATTTTACCGCTCATCGGATGGTGCAGCATGGCAACTTCTATCAAGCACAAGCGAACCGGAATCCCCTCAGTTCGCCGGGGAGGTAGTATCGTTCGCCTCCAACGACGACGCATCAGCCATCGTTGTCCTTGCCCGAACCGCTGCCACATTCGGCAATGACTCTTCATCCCAAAGACTCGTCTATTCTGGCACCGGTTGGTCGAAGGATTGGGATCTTTTGACAGATAGTACTTGGCAGGAAAATCAGCCTCCTTCCTCCGCGTTCCTAGAGTCAGTGCAGTGGGATGGTTCACGGTTTATCATGATCCTTTATCCCGGGCGCATCTTCACTTCAACCGACGGGCGAAAATGGGCAGCGCTACCCTCCCTCCCATCGCCCGACGTAGCGGTCACGGTGGCTTCCGGAAACGGTGTGTTGGTAGCCCGTGCAGCACAATTAGAGAAGGACGGAAGCTACGCTCGAGCGGCTGCCAAAGATCCTCAGATATTGTATGTGTTTTCAGAGGGCCGCTGGTGGCCCCGGCGTTTGGGCGCCAGTCGTGCCCCCGAGTACCGACAGGTGATTTGGGCCGGAACTCAGTTCTGTGCTCTTGGTCGTGGAGAGATTTTTACGTCTGCGGATGGTTGGTCATGGTTCCGGCAACCATCGCCTGCGCCTATGGCCTCCCTTTGTTGGAGCGGAACCCGGTTGTTCGGTTTCTCTGAGTCCTTCGCGATTGTTAGGCGCGACACGCCGATTGATTCGGTTGAACCTGTGTTTGATGCCTTGATTGAACCGCGCATTCGCCAAGAGTCGGCCGGTGCCAGTTCCTACCTCATCCAAATCAAAGGCCTTTCCTCCCAAACGTCTTGGCAGATCACTGGGCTGCCGAAATGGGCCCGAGCAGATCGAACCTCCGGTGAAGGTCCGGGCGAAGTGCGATTGACGATAGAAGCCAATACTTCCAAAGCAGCGCGCGGAGCTATCCTCATGGTGGCAGGCGCGCCCCACTTGCTGAGCCAAGAAGGGACCCTTGCTGCGGAGACAATCCACGTTGATTCCGCGGTGCGCAGTATAAAGATTCCATTTTCAGGGAAATGGAGTTCGGCGGTTGAGGGAAACGCCGTGCTGCAAGGCGGATCCACTGGTTCCGCGGCGCCCATTTTGAGCCTATCTGCCAACAACAACTTGGAACCCCGGGAGATCAAGGTTGATCTCAACGGATTCGTCTACGTGATCCGGCAAAACGGTCGCACTCCTGCCGTGATGCGCTCCGGTTTATATGTAGGACCGCTTGGTTTTGTCTCCGGTGCCCTGTCTCCGGAAAGTCTTTCCGTCGACCAATTTGAATCGTTCGAGGGTGAATTAAGGCTAGCGGTGACTACCTCGCTCAAGGGCGAAGAGGGTTCGGGAGTTTGTTCGGTCTCCGCCCTTTGGCACAATGGTTCGAAATTGCTGAAGTTTCGGGGAGTCTGCCAGGTTCTCGCAGACGGGACTGTTCCGGACTTTGAACTGACCAGCAACGGCGCAACGGCCAGGTTCACCCGCTGCTCAATCACCATGCTTGGTGATGGTGGTGCCATAGCGCGTGGAATCATGCGTGCCGGTGGTGTGGATTTCGTCTTCTGCGCCGGCAAAAATACTTACCGGGAGGGCGGCACCCTTCCATCTTCACGTGCGGGTTTACATACTTTTGTCCTCGACCAGACCGCGGCCGGTCCTGCTGTGGCAGGAGGCTCCTACCTGCTCGGCGCCGATGGCACCGCCCGCATTTCCGCAGTGCTGTCCGGGGGCGCAAAAGCAACGTGCTCCACATTCGTTTGGCCGGGCGGAGACGGCAGGCTATTCCTTCCCTTCTCATTGACAGTTTCCTCTGCTCGAACATTCGTGGGCGGCTTTTTGGTATCTCCTCCGGTGGGTGAGATATTTATGGATTGGGGCTTGGAGGGCTACGTTGATATCAAGAGCCCGCAGGAGTTCCTTGACGATAACAATGGCAACTTTTCCTGGGATGAAGGCGAGATGTTCACCGATACCAACGGCAATGGTTCATGGGACAATGGCGTGAGCAACCTCATCGCCCATGGAGGTCGTTACTCACCAGTGTCCGGACTCCCTTGGGACCAAAACAACCAAGCTGTCATGACGGTTTCCGCCCCCGATTCCTCGGAGCCCATTTTTACGGCATCAGCCACGATCGAATTTGGGCCTTTGGTGCTGTCCGACTTCCAACCGGAAGGAGCCCGCTGCAAGCTGAAGTTCAACAGCAAGAACGGCACTGTCTCCGGGTCCCTTGCCCTACCCGGCAAGGAGGATTTGTCACTCTTCGGTGTTGTGAATCAGGCGTATGGATTGCAGGGTCGTATGCTGGGATTTGCCACACGAGGAGGCTTTGCTACATTCACCATCACACCACCATGAACCTTTTTAATTTCCGACATCTCGTACCATCAGCTACTCGGCACCTTCTTCTTGGCTTTGCCTTGCTGGTGTCAGTGTCTGCGATCTCTGCAGCGCCGCAAAAGGGCGCATGGGCGGGTGTGCTGGGAGCATCCAGCGTGACCGCCTTGCCACATGAACTCCCTGTCGAAACTTGGGACTTAGTGTGCGGGTCGCTTAGTCTGACTATCTCCCCACCTTCTGCCAAAGCGCCCCAAGGCGGATACTCGGCGAAGCTAGCCGTCTGGAAGGATTCAGTCGCCCTGCAGTTCAAGGGCAAAGGTATCTTGGGCCAAAATGAATCCGGCCAGACCATTCTTTCCGGAAATTGGCGTGGCTCAGGTGCAGAAGTGCCGGTTTGCCATATCGAGCTTGTTTTCTCCGAGGACGATGGCGCCCGTGTCGATGGTTATGCCGAGGTGGAGAATCCGTCTGGGTCTGTCTATCGTTTCGCTGCCTTCGCACTGCCTTTACCGTACAATCGCAGTTCGCCCGCCCCTTCGAGTATCGCAGGGAAACTCACCATGATGTTTTCCACCCAAGATTACTCGCCTATCGGTATTCTAGGTGGTTCGATCGACACTGCTGGAAAGATGGTAATCAAGGGAAGCTGGCAAGACGGTCGCAAGGCCACCATGGTTACCAGTATCCTGTTGTGGCATGGAACACATTTTACGTTTCCTGCATCATCTCTGGGCAGTGATCTTTATGTCGGAGGTATCGCCCGTTTGAGCACGCAAAACGATGCTGGTTGGGTCGGCACAGGCTGGGAAATCAAAAAAAACTCACAGCTTCGAGTGCTAGACATCCAAGCCTTTCGCACAGCCAACTCTGCCGTACTGAATTGGCCCACCGACAAGGCCGATCTCTACATTGAACATGGACTGGACATTGAATACGCTGGCGGGGAGGTATCGGTGTCGCCTGGAAGCAACAAACTGATTACGCAAATTACCCACCCTGGCATTCGCTCCTTGAGCCTTTCTTATTCCCCCACCGATGGACTCGTCAAAGGGCAATTGACCTACGTTGTCTGGAGTAGCCAACCAGAACGCCAGGAGACCGTGCAAATCATAGGCAATCTCAACCCGGCGACCGGGGAGGTTCGTGGCCGCATAGGATCAATTGGCTTGTTCAGCCTCATGCCAAAACTCGCGCCTTAGCGAGCAGCCGTCCCCCTTTTTTTGCTGCCACCATTTAGGATGCCTTGATTAGATCTAGAGGTGGTGGTGGGTGCTTTCGTGTTTTCTTGCTTCGCCGCAATCAGAACTTCGTAACTCCTTTCCCCGTTCCTTACCGCTTCCCTTATCAGGAACGCACGATCTTTCAGCGCGGGGCACCGTTCCACGGTCCCCAAGCCTTCCAATTTTCCCATGGCAGACCTGAGATCCTCTGCTGCCTGCAATGAGAGCCAGAAATCTGACGCCACACCGAAATATCGCCCCAGTCTTAACGCCATACCTGCACTGATCGCCCGACGCCCTCGAAGGATCTGGCTTACCGAAATGGGCGGCACCTGAATATCAAGAGCCAACCGATAGGCACTGATACCCAGAGGATCCATGAAGAGCTTGCGGAGCACGGTGCCCGGGTTACTTCGCTGCGAGTCAGAAACTTTCTCCATACCCACTGAGCCTGTGCCAACGATCGTTTGGCGTCAACTAACGCGTCGCGCTAACCATGTGCCCTAGCACGCCGCTGACCAGTGCCCATAGAACGGCCGCCGCGTGTGCAACCGAGGTATTGCCCAATAAAACCAAATACTGTCGCATGTTCAATTTCTCGCGCCCGACTGCAATCATGGCCTTTGGCTCAGATCAATCACGGGCCATCGCATTTTTTCGGATGCTCATTCTCGAAAATAGCAGTCCCACCTTGCGCTCCAACTGCGCGAATGATGTGGCTTCAAACCACGATAATATTGTGTCCCGTTATTAATGCGATTCATTAACTTTTTCCAATAAAACAATGCTTGCGATGTTTAAATAGTCTGAGTAAGTTTTGCGGAAATTCGGCAAGGATTTTGCCCATCAATCACCAAATAACACTTCATCAACCAAACCTATTCCTTATGAACAAAGTCACCACCTACTTCGGTAATCGCTTCAAAACTTCTGTACGCGGCTTTCGCAGCCGCGCCGATAAACAGTTGAGCAAATCGAGCGCTGCACCAATCGTAGTAAGCGAATTCGAGGCGTTGGAAGGACGTATTCTTCTCTCGGGCATCGGCACAGGCGTAAATAGAAAATCCGTCAGCTTCATTGATGCCGATGGAGACAAAGTAAGAGTCACGGCGCTCGGCAAAGGAGTGACGTTCAATATCGACCTGGGCGGCGCGGTGAACAACGCGGACATCGCGAATCTCAATCTCAACGGCAATGGTTCCCTGGGTGTTGTGGTCACTCCAGTGGGCAGCTTCATCAAGCCAATCCAGACTCGGCCGATCTTCGACCCAAATTTCATTGAAAACCTGCCAATACAAGGCCCTAGTGGCAGCACCGACTACACAGACGTTAAATTCGAGAGCAGAATCCAGACCCAGTATTACAACCTGACCCCTGGCTACACCAACATCGGCTCGATCACAGCCTCCGTCCCCCAAATAGGGAGCATCGGCCTCGTCGCAGCTGTCGTCCCGGTCATCGACCTTCCTGGCACCGTTGTTGGCAACATCAATCTGAGCACCGGATTGGTCAGTAAAGTGGACCAGTTCATGGACACCAACGGGTCCTACCTCCCGGGTTACGGGGGATGGATCGACGGCCTTGAGGACATTGATCTTTGGAACATCAACGCGAAGTCCATCGCCGGCGTGAACATCTCCGGCATACCTGACGCCGGCAACGATTTCATGGGCGACATCAACGTCGTCGACGGCATCGGACGGCTCACTGGTACCAACAGCACATTCTTCGGCCAAATTAACCTCAGTGGTGCGACAGCAGTCTTGGGCACGGTCGTTCTTGGCGGCGGTTTCGCCGAGGGCGCTGGCATCTCTTCGGATGGCGACCTCACCTTCAATGCCGGCGGTTTTAACGGCATACTTACTGTCAGCGGACACCTTAACCTTGGCATCCGTGGCGAGGATTTCTCCGGAACCATCACCGCCGCCGAAGGTATCTCGGGCCTACGTGCAGTACAAACCGACGCTGTGCTAATCAGTAGCAGCAAGGTTTCGGGTCAGATCTTCAGCGACACCTTCATCACCGACATTTATCTTTCGAATGCGGACCTCGACGGCGGCGCCATCGTGGCCGGCACCAGCATCGGCGATATCAACATCGGAGCGAACAGTGGTATGTTTAATTCCACCATCGAGGCTCCGGAAATCGGTGTGATCAGCTCCTACGGCGGATCCGGTCTGGGCACCGGCAACTCGATCATCGCCGACAACCTCGGCGGCATCGTCATCCGCAACGCCAACCTCGCTGCGGGCAACCTCATCAGCGTCTCCGGCGAGATCGGCATCATCGACATCGCCAACGGTAACCTAAGCGCGAGCATCTCGGCCGGCGAAATTGGCGAAGTCATCCTGCGCGGCAGCGGCGACGGCACCACCGGCAATCTGACCGGCGTGCTCCTGACCACCGACGGCGGCATCGGCAGCTTGAACTTCGGCTTCGGCAACCTGACCGGTGTGGTCAAATCTGCGGCCGACATCGGCACGGTGGAATTCAACGGCGGCTCGCTCAACGGCGTGCTCTCGGCGGCCGGCAACATCGGCTCCATCGACGCCAACTGGGTCAGCGCGAACGCCGGTTCCGGCATCGGCGACAACGCCGTCATTAGCGCGGGCGGCACCATCGGCGCCATCCTCGGCACCAGCACCAACGGTGCTGGCATCGGCGCGGCCGAGATTTCGGCCGGCGGCGCCATCACTTCCATCACCGGCGAATCCCTCAGCGGGGACGGCATCAATGGACTCACCGTGGCCGCCGCAGCGATCAACGCCATCACCGGCAAAGGCGGACTCTTCGCCGGTAGCTGGGGTATCGAAAACGCCACCGTGTTCTCCACCGGCGCGATCGGCCCGATCACCGGCAGCGGCTTCGCTGGCGGTATCTTAGGCAGTGCCACAACACATTTCACCGCGGGCACGTCCATCGCCTCGGTTTCCGGCACCGGCATCGCCGGTGACGGCGTGCGCAGCGCCCGACTCGTCGCCGGCACTTCCGTCGGCAACATCACTGGTTTGTCCTCAGGAGGAACCAACAACGACGACGGCTTGGATGGCGTCGTCGTTTCCGCCGGCACGACCATCGGACAAATCTCCGGCACGGCTACGGCGGGCAGCGGCATCAACGGGGGCGGCTTTGTTTCCGTCACCGGCGGCATCGCTGGTGTCACCGGCAAATCGACTGATGCAGGCAGCAACGGCTACGGCATTTATGATTCCGTCTTCATCTCCCAGCAGGGCTTCGTCGGCGTCATCACCGGCAGCGCAGCGGGCCAAGGCGCAGGTATCAGCGAGACCTTCATCAGCGCCCAGACCAACATCGCGGGCGTGACCGGCACGAGCCTCTTCGGCACCGGCATCGAATCCACAGACATTCATTCGTCCTTCGGCGACATTGGTGCGGTCACCGGCACTTCAAGCAGTGACGCCGGCTTCGGTGATGGTATTCGCAGCACCGACATTGACGCTCCCCTCGGCAGCATCGCCTCCATCACCGGAACGGCCAACGGGCAAAACGAGGGCGATGGTCTTGACAACGTGGTCGCCTTTGCCGCTGAGGGTAACCTCACCGTCACCGGCTCGGCCCACGGCGGATTCGGTATCCGCGGCGGTGACATTCTCCTCGCCGACGGCGACCTCACCGTCAACAGCTCGACTGTCACCGGCACCGCCATCGGCGGCACCGCCTACTTCGAGGCAGCGCTCGGCAGCGTGACCATCAATGTCAACGCCACCGGCCGAGGCGCCAACGGCATCGACGGCGCCTACTTCCGCGGCGAGACCATCGCGCCGCTCACCGTCAATCTGACCAGCAGCCAGGCGGGCAACGCGATCAACGATGCCGGCTTCACCGCGACCAATGGCAACATCGGCGCCATCACCGTGACCAACAATAGCACGACCGGCGGCACGGGTATCACCAACTCCTATTGGGAAGCGGTCGGCGGCGACATCGACGGCATCACCGTCACCATGGTCAACACCGGCGCGGGCGCCGGCATTGTCGACTCGAACTTCGCCGCCACCGGCGACATTGACTTCGTCACCGTCAACGGCACGACGGGCAGCGGCATCGTGGGCAATAACCCCTTTGGCACCTCGTTTGTCGCGGACACCGATGGGGACTTCAAGGGCAACATCGGCGACATCACCGTGACCGTGACCGGCGCGGGCGCCTCCGGCATCCTCGGTCTCGGTGACGGATTCAATGTCTTCTTCCAAGGGTCCTCCATCGGTGACATAACCGTCGCCGTGAACAACGCGGACG
>Ga0209190_1002850_pt1 | contig 11500 bp, 9 predicted proteins | sample M_140205_XF_Meta_FD_187315 | JGI IMG/M metagenome (GOLD analysis project Ga0209190, IMG submission 187315) | Freshwater microbial communities from Lake Montjoie, Canada to study carbon cycling - M_140205_XF_MetaG (SPAdes) (version 2) | ecosystem: Environmental > Aquatic > Freshwater > Lake... | reverse complement strand
CATTAGCTTGCATGGGCCCTGCACGATAATTAACATGCCCCGAAGGAAACCTGCCATCGCAATGAAGTGCAAGCGCAAAGTCGGGCTTGGGAAACTTGGTGAACAGCCCATCAACAAGCATGGCCCGGGCGCCCTTGCCTGTTTCCTCCGCAGGCTGGCCCACGAAAAGAATCATTCCCTTCCATTGATCTTTCATCTTTGCAAGAACCGAAGCCACACCCGCAAGACAGGTGATATTGATATCATGGCCACAAGCATGCATGACGCCGACCAAATTTCCGTTATCATCTCGTACTTGAACTTTACTGGCATAAGGGATGCCGGTTTTTTCGATAAGAGGAAGGGCATCCATATCCGCCCTGATCATAAGCACTCGGCCTTTGCCATTCTTTAAAACTCCGACCACACCATGGCCGCCAATACCTTCATGAACTTCGCACCCCGCAATTTTCAAAGCGTTTGCAAGCCTTTTAGAAGTAAGAACTTCTTTACCTGAAAGCTCGGGTTGTGAATGAAACTGCTGATAAAGCTCTGCAAGATTTTGGGCATTTGCTTCGTAGTGCTTTAAAATTAAAGCATCAGAAGCAACTGCAGCATGGGCTAAGTTCCAAAGAAGTAAAGTGAAGACAAACATGCGTGGCATCATAAGATTCCGGAATGAATTTGATTCCTGAAATAATCATAACCGGGAAGGTAAAGCTTATGATCTGCTAAAAAAGAGCCAAGGTCAAGGATTAGCTGCCTGCTTGGGCAGGGTAGATCAAAAAAACTGCAGAACTTAGTAGGTACACCATGAAAATTTTTAAAATACGAGTTATCTTGTAGGTATCCCTGCGAAAGGAAGTTAAGTATTTTAAATAAATCCGGTTTAAATTATTATTTTGATTACTATTCCTAAACGAGAAACGACCTAGAAGCTGATATGAATTACGATCAAAGCAATCAACGAGATACCTTATTTGAGCGTTTGAGTGGGTGTTTTCTGGGTGACCCAAAACCTGACAATTTGCCAGGCGGTCGAACCGAGGCACTCCGCAAGCTTAATGCCTACGATCCCGCATCCTACGGGCGTACGCGCAATCATATCGAAGGCACTGTCTCCCAGCTTTCGCCATACCTCAGGCATGGCATGCTTTCTTTAGTAGAGGTACGGGATCATCTGCGTTCAAAGTTCCCGAATGATCCAGCACGCCTCGAAGAATTCTTTCGTCAATTGGCTTGGCGTGACTTCTTCGAGAAAGTACTGACTTGGTACGGCCACGGACTTAACGAAGACTTAGAAGAGCCCAAGCATGGCGTTACCCGATCATCCCGAATCCCCCTTGATGTTTTGAGCGGTGATACCGGCCTGCCATGTATCGATGGAATGCTTAGCGATCTTTTCGATCAAGGTTATCTGCACAATCATGCCCGCCTTTGGTTTGCAGCATATCTATGCCACTTCCGCGGGGTGCGTTGGCAAGAGGGGGCGAGGTTATTTCGCCAACACCTTTACAATGGCGACATCGCAAGCAACTCTGCAAGCTGGCAGTGGGTGGAAGGCACATTTGCTAGCAAGCCATACTTCATGAACAAAGATAACATCGCCAACTTCAGTAGTAGGAAATGGTGTAACTCGTGCAAGGTTAAATGTCCTTTTGATGCAGATTACCCCACCCTGCAGCATCGTTTATTCGCTGGTTCGTCTGCGCCACTAATGTCGCAGGCTGCAAAGAAGGCAGAACCGATTAACAATATGCAGCAAAATAATCTTGCTCTTCCCGAAGATATTGCCCCACTTCCACCCAACACCGATCTAATCTGGGTTCACGATGCTGCGATATCATGGGCCGATGATTGCGTGGCAAAAAATCCCAACGCCGCGGTAGCATTCGTATTCAACGAACCTGCGTTGAAAGCTGAACCATGGGCTTATCACCGCCTTGCTTTTGTTACTGATGGTATCGACGACATGTTTAAAAACTTACCTAACTCGACCAAAGTTACTCTTGTTGGGGATCCTGTGGAAAGGCTTACAACCCTTGCCCACAAATTGGGCGCCACGACCATCCATATTTCCGAGCACCCCAACCCATGGGTCATAGAAACCGCCGATCAATTGCGCTTAAAGTTTCGGGTATTAGTCCACCCTCGGACCACATTAACAGTGTACCCACCGGAACCTAAACGCTTCTCACGCTATTGGGAGAAAGTGGCCATACAAGTGCTGGGCCACCGGCCAAGTTCGCCAAAAAGGAAGCACCAGTGACAAAAGCTACCGCCGTGATTTGGGTGAAACGGGATGCCAGGCTAACCGACAACCCCTGTCTGGTGGAAGCCGACCGACTCCAGCTCAACGCTCTGCCCTTCTTCTGTTTCGAACCATCAGTGCTCACGGCAAACGACACCTCCGACATGCATATCCAAGCTCAGTGGCAAGCCATAAACGGGCTTCGTCAAGGCCTAAGAAAAATGGGTTCTGATATTGTAATCGCATATGGCGAAGTCGTAGAAAAGTTAACCAAGTTGTATGAACGCATACCTTTCACCTATCTTTTTTCCCACGAAGAGATAGGCAACGACATAACCTTCAAGCGCGACCGAGCAGTCGCTAAGTGGTGCCTTGATAGAGGAATAACATACCGCGAGTTCCCACAATCGAGCGTAAGGCGAGGAGGAGTGAACCGAGACAAACTACAACAATTGTGGAGATCACGAATTGCCGATATTCAACCACTGCAAATTCCTCGTATTTCTCAACCTGAGGAACTTCGAACTATAGCTGCAAAAACAGCATTTCCCAAGCTGCCCCAGTTTACTACCAAACACCTTTGGCAGTCTGTGAGTGAGACTGATGCAAAAGCCACATTAAACGACTTCCTCACCGTCCGGAGCCGATGGTATCGTGGAGGCATAAGCTCACCGAACACAGCCTTCACCGCAGGCTCGCGCCTCAGCGTACACCTGGCATGGGGCACGATAACTTCAAGACAAATATGGCACGCAGTTCGATCCCGCCTTGCCGACCTCGATCCCAATGATCCTCTTTCCTCAAGATGGAAGCAAAGCCTCAACGCATTTTTGAGCCGCTTGCACTGGCGAGATCATTTCACCCAGCGACTCGAGTCAGAACCTGAATTGGAGTTCCGAAGCCTCCATCCTTCCTACCGTGATGTGCCCTACGGAAATGATGAGGGACTGCATACAGCGTGGCGTGATGGCCTCACTGGCTACCCTCTGGTGGATGCGGTGATGCGATGCCTTGCTGCTACCGGGTTCGTCAATTTTCGCATGCGTGCGATGGTGGTGAGTTTTGCATGCCATGTCCTGCATCTCGATTGGCGACTTATTCACCCCCACCTTGCACGGGTCTTCCGAGATTATGACCCCGGTATTCACTTGAACCAATTGCAAATGCAGGCCGGAGTCGTCGGGTGGAACGCCATCCGTGTATACAACCCGGCCAAGCAACTGGCCGACTGGGACGCCGAATGCAAGTTTGTAAAGCGTTGGTTACCAGAACTGAAAGAACAGACTGCAGAACAAATTCTTAATGGCGAACTTCTACTTAAATATCCAGCGCAAGTTGTGGTATTCGCCGAGCGGGCAAAACAAATGACCGATCAGCTTTATGCCATCCGAAAGTCGACCGAAGCCAAAGCTGCAACAAGGGCGGTGTTCCTGACCCATGGTTCTCGAAAGAAAGAACAATCGTTTCGACCAAAACGAGTCAAGCGCCCATCCCCGCCACCGATTCGTACACTTTTTGACGATATAAATGAAGACTATAATTCCGAATAAACTTTTACAATCTTTGTTAAAACATTTTAGAAGTGAACTCTTTTGCTTCTATGTTTTAGTATTGATGAGAGCTAAAGTTGCCTTTTCAATTAATCCGAAAGACTGCCTGCCTGAATCTGAGTTTTAAGTTTGTTGATTCTAACAAGAAGAATTTCAGGCCAGATCAGAAAAACCGCAGAAGCTAGCAAGATCAAAACAGCAACAGCAGTCACCATTCCATATAACAACCAAGCATTCTGCATCGATTGATAATCAACATTAAAGCCCTGTAAACCAGATAGCGAAAGAAACCCAACAAGCGCAGGCAATGCACTTGCAAGATGTGCAATGATAGCAACCCAAAGGGAATTAAATCGCAGGACAAGAAGTGCGAAAAAGAATCCCGAAACAAGATCAGGAAGAAATCGCACAGGTTGGAAGGATTGAGCTGCAAACAGCAAGGCCGTCATTCCGCATGCCTCAACCATTCCGGTAGAAGCTTTAATATTCCCTAATAAAAAACCTCTGAATACAACCTCGTTCACAATCAAAGGAAGTATCAAAAACCCCAGTACTGCAATTGGCCCCAAGCTAACAGAACCCCGCGTACCTAGATTCCCTTTCTGCAATTGATCAAACAGATTTTTAAACACCTCTGCTTTTCCATCCAACAAACTTAATTGCGCCATCACAGGGATCAATGCAAAACCAACAACCATAGCTATCAAAATCCCCACCCAACCAGGGGCTTTCAAAACAATCACCTTGCCCGGATTCTTCATCCAGAATAACAACAAAAGCCCGATGGGGATAATTCCAGCAACTGCAGGATCAACTTTCAATCTGCCCCAATATTCTTTAGGCAGATGCATGAAAAGAAGCACCAAAAAGTATGCGATTACAGCAGTGCCAACACCACTGAGGGTTTTTCGTGCAGGCAAAAACGATTTGAAAATCGAAGGCCAATGAAACTGCTCGGCTTCCCTGAATAAAACTTCTTCCCGATTGAATTGCCTGACTGCCCATTGCAGCGCGAGATAAGCGTAACTCCCTGTTGCAGCCAGTACCAAAACAAGATAAACCATATGCTTAAAATCATAATTGGAACCATCCATCAATTCTTGAAGCAAAATCGAAATTCCCGTGATAGGAATAAAACAAGTGGGAAGATCAAGCTTGGTTCCCGGGGCAAGGGTTATCAAAACCAAAGGCAATGTCATCATCACCAAAGGCATCAAATAATACTGCCCCTCTCTGCTACTGCGTGCATATGCTCCGATTGCAAGAGTAAGTGCGCTAAAAAATGCACCCAAAGGCAGCAACAAAAGAACCGCCCAAAACAATAGCAACGGATTAAAAACCCCAATGTTCATGTAAGTCATTGCTAAATGAGTTGCGGTCAGGCCCATCGTAATAATATTGAGCAATGCAGTAGCGGTACTGAAAGTCCAAATTGCCAGAAATTTTCCAAAAACAATTTCCTGCCTTGAAGCCGCACTGATAAGAAGCGTTTCCATGGTTCCGCGCTCTTTTTCACCCGCACAAAGATCAATCGCAGGATAAAGTGCACCTACAAGAGCCCACATTACCAACATCAATGGGAGAATTCTTTTGATTGCGCCAGTGATTTCTTTTTGAATGGAATTGCGGGGAAGCCCTGCGCCTGTTTTACTCGAATCAGGCTCAACCACTTCAATCACTTGATGAAAAGTAGGAGTCAAACCATGTGCAAGAAAACGGGCAGAACGCAATTTAGCCCCCCATCTGGAAATCAAACTACGCAACTGGCCTTCCATCAATTTAATCGAGTCATCTTTTTCGTTTAAGAAAAGAACAATCGGCACAGTCTCTCCCCGCTCAACTCTTTGCGCAAAATTTTCAGGGAATACCAACACCGCATCCGCGCCATCACTAATAAACTTTTGCGCAGCCTGCTCCAACATTTGAGGATCTAGAAGAACTAAAGCATCAAGGCTTTTCTGATCCCAGTTTGCCAAAAGTGCTAGAGCATCATCTTTGAGATACTCCGGGCCTATTCCTAATTTTTCATTTTCAATCACAAACAAGGGCGGAGCTTGATCTTGCCCGCTTAGGATAAACGCCATTACTCCAGCAGTAACTACAGGCGAAGAATTAAAAGTAGGAAGTGCAGCAAGCTGAGAGGCAAAAGTAATGGGAAGCTTGGAATTAAATTGCGAAGCCGTGTTACTCAAAACAGAGGGGGCATTGATGACCGTGATATTTTTAGGGCGCAACTGCTGACCAACTGCAAGGTTAACAATCAATTCGCCCGCAAGGGGATAAAGCACTAGGGGCAATATGATGATCATGAATAAAGTTCTGCGATCGCGCACCTGATCCAGCAGGTCGTGACAACAAATGGTCATGATATTTTTAAAATTAGACATTCATCAACAATCAATTAAACGGGCAAAAAGAATCAGGTTAGATCAGATGGAGAAAGAAACTCGCGCGCAACAACTGTCTGATCGGGCCAGGATAATTCAAGCTGCCTTTTGTAATGATAATCCCCTCCGATATTGTAGGCATGCATCCCCTCCCAGTCTTCTTTTCTTTCTCGATGAGTGTGCCCACTGAACAAATAGGCTATAGAACCCTTATATTTCATCAATTCTTCTTCCAAAAGCTGATTGCCTCCCAATGCTTCCCAAAGCAGAGAATCAATTGTAGGAACAGAATCAGGCATGGGAAAACTTATCGCCCTGCATGCGGGATGATGCGTGACCACAATAACCTTGTGACCCAGATCGGTTGCTTGTTGCAAATGTTCTGCTAACTCTGCAACGATTTTTTTCGTAAACGATTTGTCATCATGTTGCCAGCGAATGAAATTAAAATCGTTATGCTGCCCACGCAAAAATCGCTTGCTATTAAATCGGTGAACTTCTTCCGGAAATAAAGCGCTCATTGCAGCCTCACTCCAGGAATAATCATACCAATTAATATTACCTACTAGAGAAAGCTTCCACTCTGGAAAATGCAAAGGGGCTTGGTCAAGATAATGAAACCCATATTTCTGGGCCAACATTGGAAGATGCTGCGTGTATACCTCCCAGGAATTACCCCGTTCATCATCGTTTGAAACCCATATATCATGATTGCCAGGCACCAAAACCTTGATGCAATTTAAAGAAGCGAATTTATCGAGACAAACATCAAAGTTTTCTGCATGCCCTATATCACCCGCAAGAACAAGAACATCGGGAGTGTTTTCTTTTATGGCTTCATACAACGCATTATTTGCAGCCATCCCCTTGGCAATTCCCCAATGAAGGTCTGCGGTAAACAGCAGTTTAAGTTTTCTGGGTGAAGACATAAATGGTGTGCAACCTCTAGAACTTACGATGGTTAAGAAACTTTCAAATGAAATCTTAAACCATCAGCCGGCTTGACGGGAGTGCCTTTCCATCCAGCGTAAGCATTTTCCCCAAGAAGCATTCGACCCGGGATAAAACGAAGCCAAAGGCCGAGACGTGCTGCGTGAGTTTCCAGCAAGTGGATTAACCCCATCCAAAGCATAAGTTGCAACCAAGGCCCTTGAAAAAGAATCCCAAGAGGGCGCAGGGATTCCGCACGAATCGGCAATCTCTAGCTTTTTATCCGCAAGACTTAACCCCAAAAGATGACGCAAAAAACCATTTCTTGCATGTGAACCAGTTATGATATATCTACCAGCCTTGTACTCTGTAGGAACTTTTGCCATCTGGTTTTTTATTAACTCAATCACGAAGTGATGTGCCGAGCAAAGCAAATCCTCACCATCATGATCTTTATGCCCAGTCTGTATTTCTTCAAGAAACAAAGAACTATCAGCCCGGCTTTTCGATTTACCAAAAGGCATGGATCGCGAAGCTAAGGAAGACCATTTATCCAAAAGCGATTGCTGCATTTTTCCCTGCACCGCTCTCTTAGATATAAAATCAACGCCAAGGAGTGCTGTGCTTTCCGTATTAAAAATCAATTCAAAAAGCGAAGCACATGGCCCGCCGTGAAAAGTGAGCGGGGGCAAACCAGGTGCAAAGGCTGAAATTTTTATCACACCACCAAGATGAATCATCAATACGGGTTCATTACCCTGCGCAAACATCGAAGCCCCAGGATACGAAAATAGCGGATCAAAACTTGAAGACCTGCCCGCATCGCCATCCGAATTAATACAAACCACACTCAACCCAGTAGTCTGGGAAATATCCTGCCCCGGGCCCCATCCACGAAATGCCAAAAACCTTCGCGAACCCTCCATCGCACCCAATGAAGAATCACAACCTACTGCAAATATTGAATCTTCTTTTAAATTCGCTTCTTTGATTGTCGACAAAGCAAGCGTGGAAAACTGATCCGCAATAATCTTGCAGGCGTTATCAAAATATCTAGATTCACGTGAAGGCTTATCGCCAGCTTTGGCAAGCCAACGACAAACCTCAAGCGGAAAAGCTTGATACATACCCATGCGAAAAACAGGGCGAATCAAACCTATTTGATCTGGGATATCAATTAAAACCGAATGCACGCCGTGCTCTCCAGCCCCAGCGTGCAATCCAAGTATAGTTCGAATCATGAATCACCTTTAAGAATAAATCAGGCTGCGAGTTCGACTTCTCGCTCGACATACCCGCCTGCACAAGCCTGCACGAAACATTCAAAAAGTTGGGTATCAAGCGCAGTCGCATTATCTGACTGAGGATGCCATTGAACCCCAATACAAAACCACGATGGATCCATGTATTCAATCGCTTCGATAACTCCATCGGGAGCAACCGCACAAACACGCAACCCGTCTCCAAGTTTCTTTACAGCCTGATGGTGATTACTATTTACCCGCATTTCTTCACCACCATAAATTTCCATCAGATAGGTGTCAGCCTTGATCAAGGCAAGATGACGATGAAAATCATCCGAAGTATCAAAATGAGGCAAAGCTTTGGGCAACTCTTCAGGAAGGTGCAAAAACAAATTGCCTCCGAGTGCCACATTGATTTGCTGCATGCCCAAACCAATACCCAAAAGAGGTTTCTTCATTTCAATTAATTTGCGAACCAAAAGCCTGTCTGAATCTTCTCGCCTTTCAGGAATCATCCGAACAGACGGATGCATCGGTTGACTATTCCTGCGGGGATCCATGTCCGCTCCGCCTGTCATCACCATGCCGTCAACCATGGCAAGGAATGCATCCAGATCAGCATCTTTAGTGAATGCAGGCATTACGATAGGAAGCGCACCAGCTTCAAGAATTCGGTCGCAATAACCACTGGCTAAACGAAGCTGCCCCTGCTTATTTTTTTGTGGGTAATGAAGATCCATATTAATACCAATGATAGGCCGATTAGATTGAGACATTACAGTATCCTTCCTTGGAATAAACCAAAACTATCCTTAAAAATTCACCTACAAGAAACTTGGTTCTTGATTGGTCTAGAGGGGGGTATATAGCGAGATGAAGAATTAAATCTCAATACCGATTTGTATAAAATTAGGCGCAATAACCCCTAAGTTAACAGAAATATTATTCCTGTATCTCAGCGGACTTGCCTTAACTGCCTCATTTAAGGTTATTTTTAATTTTGAAGGAAATGAACCAATTTAGCCAACTATCGACCTTCCCCGTCTTTGATCAATTGCCTGAAACGAGGATCATGGCGGATGGATTCGAGATCGGTATCTTCTTTCATGTAGCGAAAATCTGAATAACCAAGCTCCACAGCAAGTCGCAGGGTTTTAAGCGACATCTCAATTCTTTTCAAAAGCGAGTAACTACAAGCAAGATTATAATGCGCCAAGGCATCTGCAGGGCGAAGCCTAACCAATCTTTTATCAATTGCCAAGCCTTCTGCAAATTTACCTTTCAATGTAAGCAGGTTGCCCAGCACCCTAAGCACATCCACATAATCGGGGTTAACTTTTAAAATTGATTGATAAAATTCAAGTTCGAAGTCTGCCTGATTTTGCACAAGCAAGGCAGCTTTCTGCGATTTTCCTGAATCAGGAAGGTTCGATTCCTCGCTGGGATTATTTTCAGATTGATCCATTTTAGGCTCCCATCAAGCAATAAACTAAATTCATCAAGGACTAACAATTTCTTAATCAACTTGATTATAACGCATAGATCCAATTCTGCAAAGACTTCCACAATTAAAAAAGCAGAGGAACATTATTAATGCTCACCCTGCTTAAATTGGATCAACAAAACAACATTATTTATTAATCATCGTCTTCGTCATCATCGTCGTCGTCATCGTCATCGTCATCATCGTCGTCATCGTCATCGTCGTCTTCATCATCAAAATCTTCATCAAAATCTTCATCAAGATCTTCATCATCAAAATCTTCATCAAGATCTTCGTCATCAAAATCTTCATCGTCGATTTCATCGTCATCGTCATCGTCATCGTCATCGTCATCGTCATCATCATCATCATCATCATCATCATCATCATCATCATCATCATCATCATCATCATCAAAATCATCGTCATCATCATCCCGCAAGGTTGGCAAAACAAAGGCGTCCTCATGAACTTGATCCACAATACCAGTGATGCCAAGTTTCAAGGCCACCAGATCTTTTAACGAAAGCAATTGACTAGTCATCACACAACCCTCTTCAAACAAAGGAAACAAAAATAAAAGAACTCATGGTTAACAAAAAACCTTATGCAGGTTAAACTACCTGAATACCGAAGCTCATGAGAACAAAGCCGATCCGCCCTGCCTTATCTCACAAACCTATTTAAGCACTTACTCTCTTGGGCTTGACATCATCTTTTAATCAAAAGCAACTAATCTCACACTGATGATGTTAGGAATTATTAGGAAAGTTTAAAACCTTGTCAAGCCAAGGAAAGATTGTTTTTTAATTTAATTTAAATTCATTAGTTATGGGGTGTTTTCAAATCTGACTTAATCTTTATTCTACACTTAAATTGGTAGCTAATTCGATGCCAAATACTTCTTTTTTTGTTCAATAAAAGGCAAATGATGTACAACATGGCCAATGGCTTTTTCGAGCAGATTATGCAAGGAAACAGGGCCTTTTTCGCTATGTATGCCCACTCTATCCCAAGCGGAATCAGGCAAGCCAGTCAAAATTCTTGCCATCTGCGAACGAACCAAATCAATCAAAGCCAATTCCTCGCTAATATTTCGTTGATGATACGATAATGATTTTAAAAAAAGATTTTCATCCGCACCCAATAGTTTGGGATTTTCTAAAGCAATGACTCTTTTCATACGATCAGCGAATACCGGCTCAAAATCTGCAATATGGCATACCACCTCAAGAGTGGACCATTTTCCCTCAATGGGCCGGGCCAACAAATGCTCGAGGGGCATGTGGGCAACCGCTTGCCTTAGTAAATAACCGCCATGAATATATTGGGAAATAAGATTCTTGAATTCTAGGGTCATCTTAGCCTGCCATCTTGGTAAAAGAATCTCTTAAACCGCTCAGTTGCTGCCTTCGCTGGGCTTCTGGTGCGAAAGGATCAAAAGGAATGGGCCCACGGGCTATTTGCTCGAGCAACCCATGCACCCTTCTGCGTAATTCTGAATCGCGCCTTTCAAGTGCATCCAGCAAAAAGGGAACCGCACTAATGCCATAACGCTGCAATTCTTCCCCTGCTCTATCAGACCCCGAAGCAAACTGCACCAATAACTCTAAAACTTTCTCGCGCTCTATCAACTTTTGCACACCTTGCGTTTGATCAACTGGCTTCTCTTGCAC
>Ga0209190_1002847_pt1 | contig 11508 bp, 8 predicted proteins | sample M_140205_XF_Meta_FD_187315 | JGI IMG/M metagenome (GOLD analysis project Ga0209190, IMG submission 187315) | Freshwater microbial communities from Lake Montjoie, Canada to study carbon cycling - M_140205_XF_MetaG (SPAdes) (version 2) | ecosystem: Environmental > Aquatic > Freshwater > Lake... | reverse complement strand
GATATCGGAACCGGTGAAGAAATGGCCGGTATGGGCGAACCGGGTGTTGAACCACCCACCGGCGCGCCCGGTGCAGTTGGCAGTCAACCCGGTGCAGCGGTATCCCCGGCAGCAGCCGCTCCAGCATAAATAAAGTATGAATCTGAACGAAGTTTTTGATCGCCAGCCCGAAGCTTACCAAGACGTGGCCCAGGACAATAGCCAGCCGCGTCTGGGTGACCTACGCAAGACCAAGCTGACGCTGCGCCAGATCAACAAACTTCGCAGACTGAATGATGTTCGAACTTATGAGTTTAAAGAAAAACTCAAACGAGTTCAACTTCAGTACGCACCGCCTGCTGAACCGCTAGGTTAGCCTTTTCTTCAATTTTTGTGCCGTAAAACACCTATAAAACCACCTATGGCTTAAATATCTTACAGAGCCATTACTTTGGAGGGGTTATGAACAAATTTGAACAACTTATTGAGTACGTCATTAATGATGACGAAGCCAAGGCGCGTGAGCTGTTCCACAATATTGTGGTCGAGAAGAGCCGTGCAATTTACGAAGAAATGATGGAAGACGACACTGTCGAAGAAGGATTCGGGGGCGATGCTGCTGATGATCTCATTGGCGACGTTGAAGTCGAAGAAGAGGGACTAAGCGAAGAAGGCGACGAAGAAGAAGTCTTTGGAGCCGGCGAAGAAGCTATCGATGGCGACGACGGCGGAGATTTCGGCGACGAAGCGCAAGGTGAAGAAGACCTTGAAGACCGCGTGGTTGATCTTGAAGACAAGCTTGATGAACTCATGGCTGAATTTGAGTCCCTGATGGGTGACGAAGGCAGCGAAGACATGGACGTCGACGGTGAATTCGGCGACGAAGGCGACGGCGAAGTTGACATGGATGCTGATCTTGATCAGGCCGAACATGACGACGAAGCTGCTGATGATGTGGACATGATGGAAAACGTCACACTCAAAGCAGTTCCCAAGCCTACACATGGCGATGCAGGCGCAAATAGCAAGTCTCCGGTGGCTGCCAACAGCGGCGCAAAAGGTGCGTTAGCCAAGCCAGTTTCAACTGGTGGCGACGGCGGCAATGGTCGTCCTGCTCCCACAGCTAAAGAAGCTATTGGTCGGGTTGGTAATACTCCGGCACAAAGCACACAGAAACCTACTCCAGCTACCAAGCCGCACCTGGCTCAAGCAACTGGCGTTAACAACAAGTCGCCCCTGGCGAGTCGTTAAGGATATCGGGTAATGGCTCTTTTACTCAGAGAAAATCTTACCTTCGATGCTGCACAGATTATTGTGGAAGGCACCGAAGGCAAGGATCTCTATATGAAGGGCATCTGCATCCAAGGTGGTGTAAAAAACGCCAACGAGCGAGTTTATCCGGTGAATGAAATTGAACGTGCAGTGACCACACTGAACGAACAAATCACTTCCGGATACTCAGTACTCGGAGAAGTAGATCATCCCGATGATTTAAAAGTAAACCTAGATCGTGTGAGCCATATGATCACAAGCATGTGGATGGATGGCCCAAACGGTTTTGGCAAGTTAAAGATTTTACCCACACCAATGGGCCAGCTGGTTAAAACCATGCTGGAATCAGGTGTGAAATTAGGAGTTTCTAGTCGTGGAAGTGGAAACGTCGACGACAGAACAGGACATGTCAGTGACTTTGAAATCGTCACTGTAGATGTGGTTGCTCAGCCCAGTGCGCCAAATGCGTATCCCAAGGCCATTTATGAAAGTTTGATGAACATGAAGCATGGTCATCGACTGCATGGATTGGCCAAAGAAGCTGTGGCTGACAACAAAGTGCAGAGATATTTGAAAAGCGAGATTGTCAAGCTGATCAAAGATCTCAAAATCTAGGAGACATAGATGCTAGACGCAATCAAACCATTACTAGATAGCGGCCTTATCAACGAAGAAGTTGGTCAAGAACTCAACGAAACTTGGGAACTAAAACTGACTGAAGCACGTGAACAGGTACGTGGTGAACTCCGCGAAGAGTTCGCACAACGCTATGAGCATGACAAGAAAGTGATGGTGGAAGCTCTAGATCGCATGGTAACAGAAGGTCTGCAGAACGAGATCTCGGCAGTGCAAGCTGAAAAGCGCGCCTTGGCTGAGGATCGTGTCAATTTCCAGAGCAAGATCAAAGAGTCAGCCACGAAGTTTAACGACTTCATGGTGACCAAGCTGGCTGAAGAAATTGGTGAACTGCGCAAAGATCGTCGCATTCACAATGAAGGTATCCAAAAGTTGGAACGTTTCATTGTGCGTGCTCTTGCTGAAGAAATTCAAGAATTTGCTCAAGACAAACGTGATGTGGTGGAAACAAAAGTCCGCCTGGTCCGTGAAGCTCGTCAGAAACTTGAAACACTCAAGACCAGATTCATTCGTGAATCTGCAGGCAAGGTAACTGCTGTTGTTAGCCGGCATCTAAAGACTGAACTTACACAATTGCACGAAGACATCCGAGTTGCTCGCGAGAACAATTTTGGACGTCGTATTTTTGAAGCATATGCAGCTGAATTTGGCGCAACTCATCTCAATGAGAAAGCCGAAGTGCGTGATCTTAATCAGCGGCTGGTAACAAAGGATCGTCAATTGGCGGAAGCCACCAGGATTGTACGTGACCAAAAGGTCATCGTGGAATCCAAAGAACGTGAGATTCGCATGATCAAGGAATCCAATGTGCGTACAAACACCATGGAAGAATTGCTCTCCCCATTAAATGAGGAAAAGCGCGAGATCATGAAGAACCTCTTGGAAGGTGTCCAGACAGCTCGTCTGAAAGGCGCTTTTGAGAAGTATCTACCAGCTGTACTTGCTGACGGACGCACAATGAAGGCCAAAACAGCCCTTACTGAGCGTGTCAGTGTTGTGACTGGTGATAAAACCGTTAAGGCTGTGGATGAAGACCGTTCCAACGTGATCGACATCAAACGCCTAGCTGGACTTTAAAAGTAACATAGGAGACTATAAATGTCACAAGAATTGTTAGAAAGCCGTTGGGACGAAACTAAAGACGCCCTTCTGGAAGGCCTTAAAGGCAATCGTCGTAATTCGATGAACGTTATCCTCGAAAACACTCGTAGGTACCTGAAAGAAAATGCAAGTACAGGCAGCACCGCTGCTGGTAACATTGCCACACTGAACCGTGTGATTCTGCCAGTGATTCGACGTGTTATGCCCACCGTTATTGCTAACGAGTTGGTGGGTGTTCAGCCCATGACTGGTCCGGTTGGTCAGATCCATACTCTGCGTGTTCGCTATGCCAGCACAATGACTGACCAAACTGCTGCTGCTACCAGCACAGTGGCTGGTGAAGAAGCACTGAGCCCGTTCAAGATTGCGGTTGCATACAGCGCCGGCGCTCGTGGTACGGACAATGCTGCTACCACACAAACTGCTGCTCAAGGTTACAGTGGCGCTCCCACCAGCACTCTGGAAGGCAACGGCGGTCGTCAGATCTCGGTGCAGATCCTGAAGCAGGCTGTTGAAGCCAAGACCCGCAAGCTGCAGGCTCGCTGGACTTTTGAAGCTGCTCAAGACGCACAGGCCATGCACGGCATTGACGTTGAAGCAGAAATCATGGCAGCACTGGCGCAAGAAATTACCGCTGAAATTGACCAGGAAATCCTGTTGAGCCTGCGTAGTCTGGCCACAACTGAGTTCACATACAACCAAGCTACCGTTTCCGGTACAGCTACATTCGTTGGTGACGAGCATGCTGCACTGGCTGTTCTGATCAATCGTGTTGCTAACCTGATTGCTCAGCGCACACGTCGTGGCGCTGGTAACTGGGCTGTTGTGAGCCCGGCATCGCTGACAGTGCTGCAAAGTGCTACCACCAGCGCGTTTGCTCGCACTACTGAAGGCACATTCGAAGCACCCACAAACACCAAGTTTGTTGGCACACTGAACGGCGCTATGCGTGTGTTTGTTGACAGCTATGCCAGCGATTCCACTCCGGTGCTGGTGGGCTACAAGGGTTCGAGCGAAGCAGACGCTGCTGCGTTCTATTGCCCGTACATCCCGCTGATGAGTTCTGGTGTTGTGCTGGATCCGTCAACATTTGAACCAGTTGTGAGCTTTATGACTCGTTACGGGTACATAGAATTGACAAATACTGCCTCTTCATTCGGCAACGCCGGAGACTATCTCGGGGAGATTGCAGTTTCCAATCTGTCGTTCAGTTAAGACTTGTTCTTATCTACGCAATATACAAAACCCACTTCGGTGGGTTTTTTCTTGACCATTGTTATCTAATATGCTATTATTGAACTAACTAACATAAATAAGTGTATGAACAAATACAACCAATGGTACTCAAACATAACCGAACGAGCCAAAAATCGTAATTTAGGCGGCTATACAGAAAGCCACCACATACACCCACGTAGTCTAGGTGGAAGTGATGAGCCTACTAACTTAGTTGAGTTAACTGCCCGTGAGCATTTTATTTGCCATTGGTTGTTGGTTAAGATGACAACAGGGCAAGATCATCATAAAATGCTAAATGCATTACGAATGATGCGGGCTGAGAAACAAGGCCAACAACGATACAATACAAAAATTACAGCACGGGTATATGAAAGCATTAAACAAGAATATGCAGAATTACAAAGCAAAACATTTAAGGGAAAAGGTAACGGGTTCTATGGCAAAAATCATACAGAAGACGCTCGTCGGCGTATAAGTGAAGCAAACAAAGGTAGAGTTCAACCGTTAGATGAAAAAGAACGGCAACGTGCTGCTATCACAGGACGCCAACGCAAACCATTTACTGAAGAACATAAAACTAAAATGTCAGTTGCAAAACAAGGCGAAAATAATTCAAACTACGGCAAAACAGCATCTAACGAAACTCGTAAAAAAATCGGAGATAAGATCCGTGGCCGTAAACAAACTCCAGAAGAAAAATTAGCAAGAAGTTTAGCCAACATAGGAAAGAAGCGTGAAAAGAAACTCTGTCCGCACTGTAAAAAAGAAGTAACAGTAAACGGATACGCCCGTTGGCACGGTCCCGCCTGCCGCACCCGTCACACCCAAGCCACTTGACAAACCTGCGCACAGTGGTAGACCTTGTGTTCCGGTAAATAATACAAGTACAAGGATTCTACCGAATGTCCCAACAAATTCAAATCAATTACGGAGCCGCGCCTAACGACGGCTCCGGTGATCCGCTGCGCACTGCGTTTATCAAGACTGACGAGAACTTTGACAACATCTGGTTGGCCGGTCCGGTTGGTAGTAATGTAACCATTGTCAACAACACCATATCGGTGGTTGACACCAATGGCAATCTCATACTAAGTCCCAATGGCATTGGTGCGATACAGACCAATAACCGTCTGTTGCCCCGAGCAACGTTGTCATACGATATTGGATCCCAGGCACTGCGCTACCGCAATGTGTATGCGGCCGGGGTCGATGTTGCCAACGCAGTACTTGGGAATCTTAGCAACATAACCATCACAGTGGCTAACCTGCATGTGCTGGACGGCACTGCCGGGTATGTGCTGCAAACTGACGGCACCGGCAACCTGACCTGGGTTGCCAGCAACGGCGTACCCGGCGGAGTCAACACACAGGTTCAGTTCAACAACGCCGGCAGCTTTGGCGCGCAAACCGGATTCACATTCAACAAGACTTCAAACTTGTTAAGTGTTCCGGGCAACATCACAACCACCGGCAACATCACCGGCAATTATTTTCTGGGCAACGGATCACAACTGACTGGTATTGCTGTAACATACGGCAACTCAAATGTAACTACGCTTCTGGCCAGTTTAGGCAGCAATATCATCAGTGGCACCGGCAATATCACAACCACCGGCAACATCACCGGCAATTATTTTCTGGGCAACGGCTCACAGTTAACTGGGCTTGCTGTAACATATGGCAATGCCAACGTGGTGGCCAATTTGGCTGCCCTGGGCACAAATCCAATCACAACCACTGGCAACATCACCGGCAATTATTTTCTGGGCAACGGCTCACAACTGACTGGTATTGCCGCAAGTTATGGCAATGCCAACGTGGTGGCCAATTTGGCCGCATTAGGCACAAATCCAATATCAACTGCCGGCAACATCACTACAACTGCCAACATTTCTGGTTCTTATATTTTAGGTAGTGGTAGTCAATTAACTAACTTACCAGCCCCGGTAGTCACACAAGATATCACCTCCAACGGTGCCATGAGTATAATGACATATGATGGCACTATAAAATATGTATCCTATGCCACAGTTGAACCCTCCTCTGGTAATATCTCAGCAGGTAATGTGCTGACCACGGGCAACGTCTCCGGCAACTACTTCATTGGCAACGGTTCACAGCTGACTGGCATCTCAAGTGCCGGTACCGGCAATGTGACTTTTAATGACATCAACATCATTGGCACAGGTAACTTACGTTTACAGCCAGATCCTGCTAATAGTAGTGCTTATTTAGATATCTATTTAACTACTGGTCCAGACATTCACATTGCTGGCAACGGTGAAACTGTTATTCTTGGCACTGATGACTTTGCCAATATCACTGTCAATGTTGATGGCAATGTATCTATACAGGCCAGCAACGGAACACCACATACTTGGACATTTGACACTGCTGGCAACCTGACCTTGCCCGGTAATATTATTGCAATAAACTATCTCAACGGTAACCGAGTAATCGGCGATGTCACATTCAGCGGCGAAGCAGTGATCGGCACCGGCACCAGCAACACACAGAGTGGACTATATCTTGCACCGGATCCGGTGTCCCTGACTAATGATTTATACCTGCGAGTGCGGGGCAATATCTATGACGAGCCTACCCACATACATTTTGACACTGGTAACAATCAATACTACAATCAGTTCATTGGCGATGACAACAAATATATACAACTGGCCAACACCGGCAATATTGTCGTCAACAGCAATGATGGTGCGGGCAATTCAGCACAGTGGACCTTTGGTGCAGCTGGTAAAATAACATTACCATATAATGCAGTGATAAAAGATACTGTGTATCATGCGGTGGCATTTGGTGAAGAAGCTGGTAAAACCAATCAAGGTCAAGAATCAGTAGCCATTGGCCACTATGCTGGTCGAACCACGCAAGGCAGCGGTGCTGTGGCCATTGGCGTGGTTGCTGGTAATACCTCACAAGGTCAAGATTCAGTAGCCATTGGCAGCGGTGCTGGCCGAACCAGTCAAGCCCAATCTGCTGTGGCCATTGGTAGCAATGCCGGTAGTTCATATCAAGGCGAAGATTCCATTGCTATTGGTTACCAAGCTGGATATCACGATCAACAGCGCGGTGTGGCCATTGGATATCAAGCTGGTGTTGGTGGAACCTTGTACCGAAGTGTAAGCGATGCTCAAGGCGGATCAGGACCGGTCACAACTTATTCTCCGTCGGCGCCACCCGATCCCAGCAGATTGTATGTGGCCAGCACAACCAACATTGTGACCAACCAACGAGTATTTGGCAACAACATTCAGGCCAACACATTGGTAACAGCCGTATACCCCGGAGAAGACCGAGTTGATATCACTCCAAACTATACAGCAGCAATGACCGATGGTGACCCACTAACATTTGTTGGTGTTGTGATAGGCATCAACGACGCCAACAACGTGGTATACCCAATGCGAGTCACTGGGACTAACATCCCTACCAACACATTTGTGCAGAGCACAGGATGCAGCGTTGTGACATTGAGTCAGTATCCCACAGCACCCCTGACCGATGGTGCCAGTCTTGTATTCAACATAGGTCAAGGTCCATATTCCACAGCCGTTGGTTATCAAGCTGGATCAAGTTTCCAGGATGACAATGCTGTGGCTGTGGGTCGTGAAGCCGGCTTCAGCAATCAAGGTCCCAATGCAGTGGCCGTTGGTGCCTATGCTGGTTACTCCACACAAGGTGCCCGTGCAGTGGCCGTGGGCACCAATGCTGGTGAGTTTACTCAAGCTGTTAATGCAGTGGCCGTGGGCTACAAGGCTGGTTACTCCACACAAGGTGCCCGTGCAGTGGCCATTGGCGAAGATGCAGGATACAACACTCAAGGTGAAGATGCTGTGGCAGTGGGACAAAAAGCCGGATTTTCCAGCCAAGGACCCTTTGCTGTGGCCATTGGCAACAGAGCTGGGCGCAGCGGTCAACTTGATGCAGCCGTAGCCATTGGTTACGGTACCGGTGCAGTGAGTCAAGGCTATTCAGCAGTGGCCATTGGTGCCAATGCAGCTTCGTATGCACAAGGTTCGTCGGCTGTGGCCATTGGTGAACTGTCCGGCAATACCTCACAAGGTGCCGATTCTGTGGCTGTTGGTTATAGGGCTGGGCTCTACAATCAACTACCTGCCGCTGTAGCCATTGGTTATGCTGCTGGTCAAAATTTCCAGGGCACCCAGGCAGTGGCTATTGGTGATAGTGCTGGTGCTGCAGGCACTACCTTTGGTATACTATACCAGAGCGGCAGTGGCACTGCGATAACAATCTCTCCAAACGCAGACATCAGAATTGGACAGCGCATAACTGGCGATTTTGTGCCGGATGACACTTTTGTTGTGAACATTGACCCGACTGGTGAATTTTTAGACCTCAGTCAGGCCATTACCGGAACTCCTGACCCAGGCACTGAATGGACTGCCTGGCAGCCACAAGGCATCGCCGCTGTGGCCATTGGTTATGCTGCTGGTCAAAATTTACAAGGCAACTCAGCAGTGGCCGTGGGCGATCATTCTGGTTATCAAGATCAGGGTATCAATGCCGTGGCTGTGGGCTACAACGCCGGTTACAACACACAAGGCACCCGTGCAGTGGCCATTGGCGAAGATGCAGGATACAACACTCAAGGTGAAGATGCTGTGGCCGTTGGTAATACCGCTGGCAATTATCTACAAGGTAATTCAGCAGTAGCAGTTGGTGATCGATCTGGCGGTTACACACAAGGCAACTCAGCAGTGGCAGTTGGATTATTTGCTGGTAATTATTTACAAGGCGCAAATGCAGTAGCAGTTGGTAATAGTGCAGGTTATACTGGTCAAGGCACAGCGGCTATTGCGATTGGTACAAATGCTGGTGTAACCAATCAAGGCAACAATTCAATTATTATAAATGCCACCGCGGCTAATTTGAATCAAACAACGGCCAACACATTCACAGTGGCACCAGTACGTAACGATGTTGCAAATACAGCCAATGTTATGTTCTACAACGCTACCAGCAAGGAAATCACATATGGTAATACCATAAGTGTGGCTGGCAACATCACCGGTGGTAACGTACTATTTGGATCTGGAATTGTTAGTGGCACAGGCAACATCACTGGCGGTAACTTGTTAACTGGTGGATTGATCTCTGCCACTGCCAACATCACTGGTGGTAACGTACTATTTGGATCTGGAATTGTTAGTGGCACAGGCAACATCACTGGCGGTAACATACTTGGTGGAGCCAATGTCAATGCTACAACTCACACAGGTACAACTGTAAGTGTAACAGGTAACATCACTGGTGGTAATGTGTTGTTTGGTTCTGGTATTGTAAGTGGTACTGGTAACATCACCGGTGGTAACATCTTAACAGGTGGCTTGATTAGTGCAACTGCTAATATAACTGGTGGCAACTTGAATGCTGCTGGATTGAGTCTAAGCGGCAACGTAGTTTCAGCACTCAACGTCACCTCAAACATTGCAGGTGGCAACATCACAACACCTGGATTGATTTCTGCCACAGGCAACATTACAGGTGGCAACATCTTGGGTGGAGCCAACGTCAATGCTACCACACATACTGGTACTACAGTTTCAGTGACAGGCAACATTACAGGTGGCAACATCTTGGGTGGAGCCAACGTCAATGCTACCACACATACTGGTACTACAGTTTCAGTGACAGGCAACATCACAGGTGGCAACATCTTGGGTGGAGCCAACGTCAATGCTACCACACATACTGGTACTACAGTTTCAGTGACAGGCAACATCACAGGTGGCAACATACTGTTTGGTTCTGGCATTGTGAGTGGTACTGGTAACATCACAGGTGGTAATTTAATATCTAGTGCATTAACTTCAACTGCTAGTTTGAGTGTTACTGGTAACACAGCTACAATCACCACTGCCAACTATTCAGTGGGCTATTTGAATATTCCTCAGATCAGTTTTGCTGCCAACGCCACAGCGGCCTTGGTTGACTCGGGCAAACACTACTACACCACAAGTGCATCAAACTTGGCTCTAACACTAGCCGACAACAGTGCAGTGAGTTGGCCAGTGGGCACTGCACTCAGCATTGTGAACCGTGGCACAGCCAACGTCACAGTTGCTCCGGCAGCTGGTGTCAGTCTGTACCTAGCAGGCAACTCAAGTTCGGCCAACAGGGTCGTGACCACATACGGCATGGCCACTGTGATGAACGTGGCGGCCAACATCTGGATGATCAGCGGAACAGTTGTATGACCGGTATCATGATGTCAACTCTGGGCAATTGGAAAGCGGCCGCGGGCCCAGCCGCACCTGACCTAGTATATGATCTAGATGCAGCCAACTATTCAGCTGTGCCAGTTAATGGCAGCACAGTGGCTGGCACAGTTGCATACAATATCACAGTGGCCAATGCTGGCTCAAGTATTTCTTGGCAATCTGCCAACAATGGATTGTTTAGAAAAAGCACTAACTCTGGCACAGATGTCATGTACGGTGGACCCAACTGGGTCACTGGACAAAGTTACTCAGTATTCATGGCCTACAGACGCATAGCCACATCCGATGGTAGACTGCTGAACACACAAAGCGAAGCCAGTAAAGACTGGCTTATGGGCTTGTACAACGGCCACCCCAACACATTTTATCCCAATTTCTCAGTGAACTTGCCGTCATCGGGTGCTGATCTAGTGTGGCGCTTTGGTTGGGCCACTTGGAACACTACCACCAGCCTGGGACAACTGTACACCGCAACCAGCACTCAACCAACTGGTACATCGTTCACAGGCACCAATGCTGGTGGTGGTGGTTTCAATCAGTTACGAATGTTCAGCAGATCAGCTGGCACAGAAGTGCAAACTGCTGACATAGGATTTGTCAAAGTGTACAACGGTGTGCTGACCCTGGCCGAGATACAATCCTTGTATGCCACGTATGCCGCAAGATTTGGCTACTAATTTGACATCACTGAGTATATTTGCTATAAATACTGCATGTCCCTGTATGCGATCACTACCTATTTCAATTCAGCCAAATATCAAACCAAACTAAACAATTACCGATTGTTCCGTAAACATCTGGCTGTGCCGCTGATCACAGTAGAACTCAGCTTTGATGGCGATTTTGAACTTGCGCCCAAAGACGCCGATGTTGTAGTGCAACTACATGGTGGTGCTGTGTTGTGGCAAAAAGAACGGCTGCTCAATGTTGCACTTGAACACCTGCCCGCAGACTGTGACGCTGTGGCCTGGATTGATAATGATGTGATATTTGAGAATAATTCATGGGTCAATCAAAC
>Ga0209190_1002846_pt1 | contig 11512 bp, 10 predicted proteins | sample M_140205_XF_Meta_FD_187315 | JGI IMG/M metagenome (GOLD analysis project Ga0209190, IMG submission 187315) | Freshwater microbial communities from Lake Montjoie, Canada to study carbon cycling - M_140205_XF_MetaG (SPAdes) (version 2) | ecosystem: Environmental > Aquatic > Freshwater > Lake... | reverse complement strand
CCCCCGTCAGAACTCTCAACGGTCCAGGCAATGCAGTACGTGTTGGTGAACGAGCCGATGTATTGGGTGAATCCTCACCCCGGCCACCTCGTCGTTTGGGGCACGTTGTGCTCGGCACTCCACACTTTGAAAAGGCAACTGACTTTTACGTCAATGGTTTGGGCTTCAAAGTGTCTGACCAAGTGCTCAACGGTTTTGCCACCTTTATGCGCGTGGAGACCGATCACCACAACCTCTTTATTCACCCTGGCTTCACCAGTCATATCAACCACTACGCATTAGAAGTTGATGATGTCGACGCAATTGGTAAAGCCGGAATGGCAGTACTTGCCGACCACCCCGATGCAAACGTTGTGGGCATTGGTCGCCACAACTTAGGTGCAAACATATTTTGGTATCTCACCGACCCTTCCGGAAATATGTTTGAGTTCTTCTCCGACATGGACCAAATTACCGACGACGAAGACTGGGAGCGCAACCACTGCAAGCGCGACTGGGAAGGTGCCGATGGCCCAGCTGGTTTCTCAGTGTGGGGGCCAAAAGAGCCTGAAAGTTTTATTAATCAACCCGACTTGCTTGAAATTGCGGCTGCCCGCGAAGCACGCGGACTCATTTAGGAGTTGTTATGGACCTAGGAATTCGTGGTCGCCACGCCATTCTTCTCGCATCTAGCCGAGGCCTCGGCAAAGCATGCGCAGAAAGCCTCGCTCGCGAGGGTGTCAACGTTGTCATTAATGGTCGCACAGAAGCAGACGTGCACAATACGGCAAGTGAACTTGCCGCGAAGTACGGCATTTCCGCAAGTGCTGTCGTGGGCGATTCATCGACAGAAGAAACACAATTACTGTTGCTTGAAGCCTGCCCAGAACCCGACATTGTTTTGTTAAACGGCGAAGGACCTGCACCGAAGTTTTTCCAAGATATTTCAGAAAATGATTTTTCAGAGTCTTTACAAAAAACTCTCATTGGCCCACTGCTGTTCGTTCAGCGAGTTACTCCTGGTATGTGTGAACGACGCTTCGGGCGCATCGTCGCCATTAGCTCTGCAATGGTGAAGTCTCCACACTCGGCAATGTCACTTTCACATGGCCCACGACTTGGTCTCACTGGTGTCTTAAAAGGCCTTTCCAAAGATCTTACACAATTCAACGTGACCGTGAATCAATTACTTCCTGAACGCTTCGACACATACCGACAAGAGCAAATGGCACAAGTCATGATGCAAGTTCGCGGTCTCACTTATGAAGAAGCACGTGCCGACCAAGTGAAATCTATTAAAGCTGGCCGCCTGGGTCGCCCTGAAGAGTTAGGCGATGCATTTGCCTTTTTGTGTTCCGCCCAAGCGGGTTACTTGAGCGGGCAAAACATTCAACTCGATGGCGGCAGCTACGAAGGCGTTTTCTAGAAAGCCCATTCATGACAACTGACATTCTTATTGTTGGTGCTGGCCCTGTTGGGCTCACCGGCGCGCTTCTTGCACACGAGCTCGGGCTCTCAGTGCGCATCATCGACCGACGACCTTCCACTCAACGTGCACCAGCTGCTCACGTAATTAACGCCCGCACGTTTGAAATTTGGCGACAAATTGGGCTCGATGTCAACGCCATTCGCTCACACGCGCAAACGCCGGAAAAAGCGGGCCACGTTCATTGGGTGACTCGGCTTGGCGAGATCGTTATTGGAACTCTCCCCTATGAGCAACAAGGCGACGACAATTTAGAAATCACGCCGACACCGTTAAGGAACCTCTCTCAGCATCGTCTTGAGCCACTTCTCAGTGAAGAACTTCGTCAACGAGGTATCGCTGTTGAGTATTCGAGTAGCTACGTCTCTCATGTAGAAACCAACAGTGGGTTCACTTCTACCGTTCAAGTTGGCGATGCTCTCAGCAATATTGAGAGCACTTGGCTCATTGCTTGTGATGGTGCGTCTAGTTCTGTTCGTCAGAACATAGGTATTGCAATGGACGGCCCCGATAACTTGCAGCAGTTCAATATGTTTCACTTCCAAGCAGACCTCGATGCACTCGTTGGTTCGCATCCTGGAATTTTGTATTGGATCTGTGACCCATATTCAGGTGGCGCACTTGTTTCTCACGGTGGCGACAACGAATGGGTGTACATGATGCCCGCCGATGGGGCGCGCACAGAACCATTCACCGATGAAGAATGCTTCACTCACATTCGCCGAGCACTAGCCCCGACAGACTCTGAAATCACATTGCTGCGTCAATCGTCGTGGACCATGACCTCGCAGTTGGCCCAGTCGTACCGCAAGGGCCGCGTCTTTCTCGCTGGCGATGCGGCACACCGCTTCCCACCAACCGGCGGCATGGGTCTCAACACTGGTATTGGCGATATTCATAACCTGCTCTGGAAAATTTCCAAAGTTAAGCGTGGAGGCGCAGATGATGAATTACTCAACTCTTACGAATCTGAACGCCGCGTCATTGCCGAACGCAATGCCCAAGCAAGCCTAGAAAATGCCTTCAAAATGTTTGATGTGTTTATGGCGCTCGGCATAGACCCCGACAAAGAAGTGTCAGCTAAGAATCTTGAAGCGGCGTTGAATTCTGCCGAGTCACTCGCCTTAATTGAAACTGCAATTAATAACCAAGCAACACACTTCAATATGATTGGCCTGCAAATTGGGTACCGCTACATGAGCGAGTACTCCACAACACCACTAGAAGTTCTGACCGATGAACTCATTACTACGTATCGGCCAAGTGTCGAACCTGGAAATCGTCTACCTCACGGCTGGCTCGAACGTCATGGCGAAACCATTTCGTCGCTCGATCTTGTTCCGCTTCATTCACACGTGGTAATTGGTGGGTCACAATATGTGGGCGAAGACTGTGACGTTCGCTTGGGAACCGACGTCACTGATTCCAACAATTGGTGGTCTTCTACGTTGCAGTTACTTCCCCATCAAGCACTCGTCGTACGACCCGACCAGCACATCGAACATATTCGCGGCTAAAACTCAATCTTGTGAGTGCTCTGTCGCGAGATGCTCGCCCACAACGTCGGCAATGTTTGCGAGAGCCTTCATTTGTGCAGGAGTCAGTAGATCTATGAAGCAGTGCCGCACTGCCTCGAGGTGTTTTGGAGCTGCAGCCTGAATTGCTTTCAGCCCGACCTTCGTTAGTAATACATCGAAACCACGTGCATCATTTTCGCATTGTTCTCGCGCAACCATTCCGCGTTCTTCCATTCGTGCAATTTGGTGTGACAGTCGGCTGCGCTCCCAGTTGAGGGCCTTCCCCAATTCACGAGACCTAATGCGCTGGCCTGGAGCTTCGGAAACGACAACTAGAACTTCAAATTCCGCTTCGGTAATGCCACACTCTTGAGCCAATTGCCGCGCTAAATACCCCACGAGACCAATGCGCAGAGCTACGAACCCGCGCCAAGCCTTTTCTTCATCGCCACTCAACCATTTCGGTTCCATAAGGCCATCATAGCAATTTGTTGTCATGTCAATAATTTGCTGCTATGTTTGTGGACATGACAACAAATAACTCACTTACCCCTGGAATTTGGAATATTGAACCAAGCCATTCAGAAGTTGGCTTCACCGTGCGTCACCTTGGACTTTCAAAGGTTCGCGGCCGCTTTAATACCTTTAGTGGCACAGTCACTGTTGCCGACGACCAGCTTTCCAGCTCGATTTCCGCCACTATCGATATGTCGTCCGTTGATACCAACAATGCTCAGCGCGATGGACACTTGCAAAGTGGAGACTTCTTCAATACATCCACTCACCCCACAATGGTTTTTGCATCTAGCGAAGTGAATGAGACTTCTCTGAAGGGCAATCTCACCATCAACGGCATAACAAAAGCTGTATCTCTCGACCTTGACTTCCACGGAGTCACCGTTGATGCATACGGCATGACACGCGCTGGGTTTAGTGCATCAGGTCAGTTCAACCGCAGCGACTTTGGAATTGATTTCAATGCCCCCATCGGTCTTGATGGCATGCTCGTGAGTGACAAAGTGAATATTGAACTAGAAATTCAAATAGTTCCCGCTTAGTTAATCATCTGCAGTTCCCTATACGTGCTGATTGCGTGATGGCAAGAACTTCAGAGCACATAAGCCACCAATAAACGCCACGCCCGCACCCGTAAATGTTGCCGCATGAAAACCATGCATAAATGCATCGCTCACCGCCGCACGAATTGCCCCTGCGGCTTCAGCCGTGGGGGCTTTGGCTGCAACTCCAAACCCAGCTCCTGCTGATTCTTTTGCAATTGCCACTGCTTCTTTTGGCATATTGAATCCGCTAATCAACTTGTCAAGCTTGGGCCCATACAGCGAAGCAAAAATAGAACCACTAATGGCAACTCCTAAAGTGCCACCAACTTCTCTACTCACATCGTTGATAGCCGAACCAACGCCTGCACGTTCCGCAGGCAAAGCACCCATCACCGCATCAGTGGAAGGCGACGTAACAAGACCAAGTCCGCTTGCCAAAACCAGCATGCCAATTACAACAGGGCCCCAATACGCAGCGGTTGCTCCGCAGAAACCCAAAATGGTGAGCCCAATGCCCATATTGGTGAGTCCAATTGAAACCACTCTCTTTGTGCCAAATTTCAGAGCTAAACGTGCAGCAATGGGAGCGGTGATTCCTGCACCGAACGCAAACGGCAATGTGTGTATGCCAGATGACAGCGTGCTGTAGCCACGTACAAATTGAAAATACTGCGTGACTAAAAAGATGAATCCAAATAGTACGAAAAATGCAATACCGATGGACCCCGTTGCTGCAGAGACTCGCGCATTGCGGAAAACTCGCACATCTAGCAGCGGCTCTTTCGCGGCCAACTCATACCGAACAAAGATTGCAAATAGTGCCGCTGTTGACGCAAATGAAACGAGTGTCGTACCACTGAGCCATCCACGATGTGGCCCTTCAATAACGGTGTACACCAAGAGCCCCACCATGGCAATGGACAAAATGAAGCCGGGAATATCAACTCCACGTGGGTTGGGGTCCTTAGACGACGGAATGAGAATTGCACCGAGTGTTAGTGCAATGACTCCAACGGGCAAGTTAATGAGAAACACCGACCCCCAATAGAAGTGTTCTAGGAGTAGCCCACCCGAGATTGGTCCAAAGGCAACTGCAATGCCCGACACTGCAGACCAAACGCCAATTGCCTTGGCCCGTTCCACTGGGTCACGAAAAATATCGATGATGATGGCAAGTGTCGCTGGGAAAATTGCTGCTGCACCAACGCCCATGGCTCCGCGCGCAATGATGAGCGACGACGTGGATTGCGCAAATGACGCCCACACCGAGCAACCCACAAATGCCACCATGCCGAATTGGATAAGGCCTTTGCGTCCGAGCCTGTCGCCAAGTGCACCAAAAGCCAGTAGCAAACATGCAAAGACCAAAGAATATGAATCAACAATCCACTGCAATCCACTAGTTGATGCGCCGAGTTCACGCGACAACGTGGGAAGGGCGACGTTGATGATGAGGTTGTCGACCACCACCATAAAAAGGCTGATGCAGAGCACCGGCAAAACGAGCCAACGGCGGGCCTGGACCTGAGGATTTGGGTGAACATTCATACTTGACAGTGTCTAGTACAAAAACTGTAGAGTGTCAAAACATGTCTGTTCTTGCCGCCGACCCCCTCCGCAGAGTCGTTCTCGATGCAGCTGTCGCCATTGCCCGCGACGAAGGCCCCGATGCCATTTCACTGCGCAAAGTTGCCCGCGATGCTGGCGTATCGCACCAAGCGCCCTACCACCACTTCGGTGACCGTGCGGGAATCTTTGCCGCAATTGCCGAGGAAGGATTCAGCAAACTCTCCGACGCGTTAATTGATAGTCGCTCAAAGGGAGTGAGTGGGATGTGCGAGGCATATGTTCGCTTCGCACTTGATCACGCCGGCCACTTCCGTGTGATGATGCGCAACGACTTATGTGATTTACAGAATTACCCCAGCGCTGTTTTCCAAGCCGATCGAGCATTCAATCTTTTGCTTGATGATGTCACTGCCGCCCTTGGTGAAAACGCCAGTACAGAAGCAATTCAAACACGCACTGCATACATGTGGTCGGTTGCGCACGGACTCGCTACTTTGCTGCTCGATGGCCCTCTAGATAAAAAACTAGAAGGAATTGCCGACGTCAACGTGCTGATAGCTCATGTTGCACGCTTGGCAACTTCTTTGATGCCTCAAAGACTTCAATGAGCATGCACAATAGACTTAAATCGTGAACGATGCAGTGAGAAACACCCATACGGATGAGTTCGCCGTTGAAGCACACGGGCTCACCAAGCACTATGGAGATATCGTGGCGCTCGACGGCCTTGACCTCGCTGTTCCAACTGGTTCAGTCTTAGGTCTTCTGGGTCCGAACGGTGCAGGTAAGACCACTGCAGTTTCCATTCTCACCACACTCATCGCACCTGATGCCGGAATGGCACGGGTGGCTGGTGTTAATGTTATCAAAGAACCCCAACGTGTGAGGTCGTTAATTGGTTTGTCTGGCCAATACGCCGCCGTCGACGAACATCTCACTGCGATGGAAAACCTCGAGATGATCGGGTGTTTGTACGGAATGCGTCGCCGAGCATCGCGAAAAAAAGCTGGCGAGCTCATCGAACGATTTCGATTGAGCGATTCTGCCAATCGGCCGCTTAAGACCTTCTCTGGTGGAATGAGGCGGCGCATCGACCTCGCTGGCGCACTGCTTGCCGACCCTCCTGTTCTCTTTCTTGACGAACCAACAACCGGTCTTGATCCACGAAGTCGAGGTGAATTGTGGGATGTCATTCGCGAGCGTGTTGAAGCTGGCACCACGGTTATTCTCACAACGCAATATCTTGAGGAAGCCGATCAACTAGCTCACGACATCGTGGTGATTGATCACGGCCGAGCCATTGCGCGCGGCACCTCACAAGAATTGAAACGACGCATTGGGGGTGAGCATCTCGATATTCACCTCGCGTTGCTGAGCGACCTCTCGCGCGTGGAAGACATTGTTCAACCATTTGCAATTGGGGCTATTCGTATTGAAGACCAAGATGCACTTATTTCCATTCCCGTCGCCAAAGGCGTGGAGGCACTCGGCTTGGTGATGGTAGAACTCACCGCACAAAATGTAGAGATACTTGACATCGGTTTGCGACGACCCACACTTGATGACGTGTTCATGGAACTCACCGGACGTAGGACACAGGAGGAGCAGTCATGATCAAAATGATTCGTGATGCCACCACCATTGCCCGACGAAACATCATCCGTATTGGTCGAGTACCCGAAGTAATGGTCTTCGTCATCGTTCAGCCACTCATGTTCGTTCTGCTTTTTGCATACGTGTTCGGCGGCTCAATTGATATTCCCGGCGGCAACTATCGCGAGTTCCTCATTGCTGGCATCTTTGCCCAAACTGTTGTTTTCGGTTCTACGTTCACTGCATCGGGGTTGGCCGAAGACGTTCAAAAAGGTCTGATCAATAGATTCAGGTCACTTCCAATGTCACGCTCCGCAGTGGTGGCGGGGCGCACAGCTAGCGATGTTGTCTATAACTCACTCTCAATCATCATCATGTCAATGGCGGGGCTAGCTGTGGGATGGCGCATACGAGGTTCAGTTCTCGACGCAGTAGTTGCCTATGCGTTATTACTCTTTTTCTCGTACTCATTTTCGTGGGTCATGGCATGTCTCGGGCTTCTCGTTCCGACACCAGAAGTGGTGAACAACGCCACCTTCGTCGTGCTCTTCCCGCTGACCTTTATTGCCAACACTTTCGTTCCATCCGACAGTTTGCCAGGAGTTCTGAAAACGATTGCTGAATGGAACCCAGTGTCAACATTGACGCACGCCGTTCGCGTTCGATTCGGAAACCTGCCTGCTGGAACTCCCGAGCCATCGGCATGGCCACTGCAAAATGCAATGTTGTACTCACTCGGTTGGGCAATTCTCTTAATTGTTATTTTCGCGCCAATTGCAACACGGTTGTATCAGCGCACCGAAAAACGTTAAACAGCCGACTTGCGGATGACACCATCTTTTACTGCTGCTGCAGCAACCGCAGGCGCAACACGTTCTACAATGGTCCGGTCAAACACTGATGGCACCACAAATTCTGGTGAGAGTTGAGCATCGGTAACTGACTCGGCAATAGCAATTGCGGCTGCCAACTTCATGCTTTCAGTGATGTCTGTTGCATTTGCGTCGAGTGCACCACGGAAAATGCCAGGGAACGCAAGCACGTTATTAATTTGGTTCGGGTAGTCACTGCGCCCCGTTGCCATAACGGCAGCAAGACCGTCGACCTGCTCTGGACGAATTTCTGGGTTGGGGTTCGCCATCGCAAACACAATGGGGTTCTTTGCCATTGAACGCACATCAGCTGCAGTAATGAGATCTGGCCCACTCACTCCAACAAATACGTCTGCGCCTTTCATGACGTCACTAATGGTTCCCATTTTTCGTGATGTATTTGTGTTCGCCGCAAACCATTCTTTGGCTGAGTTCATTTCGCCGCGACCGGTATAGATAGCGCCTACGCGATCGCAACCAATGACATCACCAATACCAGCATTAAGAAGAATTTTGCCAATAGCAACACCTGCAGCGCCGACGCCGGCGATGACAACTGTGAGGTCTTCCATTTTCTTGCCTGTGATTTTTAAAGAGTTCCACAATGCTGCCAATGTGACCACTGCTGTGCCGTGTTGGTCGTCGTGAAACACAGGGATGTCGAGACTTGCACGAAGCCGTTCTTCAATTTCAAAACACTCTGGTGCTTTGATGTCTTCCAAATTTATTCCACCAAATGTTGGTGCAATGCGTTGTACAAAATCGACAACTTCATCGGCAGTGCGAGCATTGATGCAAATGGGGAAACCATTGACTCCACCAAATTCTTTGAACAGGAGTGCCTTGCCCTCCATGACGGGCATTGCACCCTCTGGGCCGATGTCGCCAAGCCCAAGCACTGCAGTTCCGTTGCTCACAATGGCAACGGTGTTTTTGCGAATGGTGAACTTATGCGAGAGAGATGGATCATTTTCGATTGCAGTACATATGCGAGCCACACCCGGTGTGTACGCCATTGACAAATCATCGCGATCATTCACAGGCGCTGTACTAATGACCTCAATTTTTCCGGCCTCATGCATGCGAAATGTTCGGTCCCACCAATCGAGAACTGTCACGCCGTCGAGTTTTTGCACTGCTGCAACGATTGCGGTTTGATGATCTTCATTTCGACAGTGCACAACAAGACTGCGGCGAAGAACTGGGCCACGAACATCAAAACCATCGAGTGATCCGATGTTTCCGCCTGCTTCACCGATGGCAGTGCACAACCGCCCAAGGGTGCCGGGCACGTTGTCGAGCTGACAATCGAGAGCGATGGAAAATGCGGCGTTGGGCAGAATAGACATAAGACCTCTAATGCTACGGGCTAGGCCTCAGTTGTCAGGTGAGCGTCACTTGAAATTACCGCGTACCGTCACTACGCGGCTCAGTTCACGATGTTGTCGTTACCTATTCGTTGCTTCTCTTCCCTCTCACTTTTATTGCGAACACTTTTGTTCTCTGCGACAATTTGCCAGGAGTGCCGAAAACCATCGCCGACCGGAACCCAGTATCGACCCTGGCACCAGAAGTGCATATTCGATTTGGCAACCTGCCCGCTGGCACCCCGGAGCCCACCTCTTGGCGTTTGCAGAACGCAATGCTGAACTCGCTCGGATGGGCAATTCTGTTCATCATTATCTTCGCACCCATCGCAAAACTTTGATCTCAGCGCATCGGAGAGCGTTATGCAGAGCGGGTTTTCTCCTTCGCCGGCCGTTTCTCTCTTATGCCCGCAAAGATTGCTTTTGTAACAAAGTTACTATTATTATTTTCTCATGAAATCGTCAAAAATCTTCAAAAACCTGGGGCTCGCCCTGGCGTTAGTTTCCTCGGTCGCGATCATGTCGCAGCAAGTTCGGGCCGACGGAACCACATGGACCGCACGGAGCGCCACTGAAGCAAACTTTTGGAGCAGCGTGACGTTCGGAAATGGCACCTTTGTTGCAGTCAGCACTAGTGGAACGAACCGTGTAATGACAAGTACCGATGGCATCACTTGGACAGCACGCAGTGTGCCCGCAAGCACCTGGACTTCCGTGACATATGGAAACGGTCTCTTCGTAGCGGTCGCAGGTTTCGGCACTGACCGCATCATGACAAGTCCCGACGGTGTCACATGGACCTCTCGGGGATCGAGCACCGACAGTTGGTCTGGCATCACCTACGGAAACAGTGTGTTCGTTGCGGTGGGATCAGGTTCCACAAACCGTGTAATGACGAGTACCGACGGGATTACTTGGACGAATCGATCTATTCCAACATCATCTTCAGGGGCGCAGTGGAAATCTGTTACTTGGGGAAATAACAAATTTGTCGCCATCTCGGATACCGGGTTTAACGACAGAGTGATGACTAGTCCCGACGGAGTGACCTGGACGTACGCACAAGCGATTCACAACGGTAACTGGAGCAGCATTGCATACGGAAACAATCTTTTCGTAGCTACCGCCTCCAATCCAGGAATGAGTTCCGACTATGTGATGACAAGTAGCGACGGCACTACGTGGGCGCCGCGTACGGCGGCAGCCGCGGTTAGCTGGACGTCAGTGGTCTACGGTGGCGGCAAATTTGTAGCTGTGGCAAGTAGCGGCAGTAACCGCGTGATGACCAGCACAGACGGTATTACATGGTCAGCCCATGCGGCTGCAGATGCGAGTGGTTGGTCATCGGTGACCTATGGAAATGGCGTCTATGTGGCAATTGCAACGAATGGGTCGGGTGCACGCGTGATGACTTCTGGAACACTCGTCGCGCCAACTACCACCACAACTGCCCCAGCTACCACTGCGCCAGCTACAACTACAACTGCGCCAGCCACCACCACCACAACTGTGCCAGCCACCACCACCACAACTGTGCCACCACAAACAGAATCTGTTCCTGGAGTCACCGTCACAGACACAAAGATCTATTCACGCCCACCAGAGAGTGTTGCTTCATCATCTGCAATTACCGTGCTTTCTCGGACGCAGAATAAGACGTCAGATATCACCACTCGTACACCTGCGGTCTGTCTGCCCAATGATGATGAACTTGTATTCATCGATACTGGACGTTGCATTGCAGACGTAGTGAATACAAAGACTCGTCAAGTACTCAGATCACTGCGCACAACTGTGGTTGCATCTGACGTAAGCGAGTTAAACGTCGGCAATGAAATTGTGACGCTGGCTCCAATTTATTTCGCAAATGGATCTTCCACCGTGACAGAAAAAGGTCGCGCAACTCTCGAGAAATTGAAGGAGAAAATCTCTGCTGCGGGTTCAGTGTTAGTGGTTGGCCATTCAGGCACACGTAATGGAAACACCCCAGAGAACATTGCGCTTTCACGAAGTCGTGCTCTAGCAGCGGTTGCTACTTTGCGAGCCATGAAGACTGGTGGTCCATTCG
>Ga0209190_1002845_pt1 | contig 11521 bp, 21 predicted proteins | sample M_140205_XF_Meta_FD_187315 | JGI IMG/M metagenome (GOLD analysis project Ga0209190, IMG submission 187315) | Freshwater microbial communities from Lake Montjoie, Canada to study carbon cycling - M_140205_XF_MetaG (SPAdes) (version 2) | ecosystem: Environmental > Aquatic > Freshwater > Lake... | reverse complement strand
TTTTCCATGAGCTGTTGGTTGATATCGTTCCGAGCAACATACCAACAACAAACCCCAAACCGAAAGGGAGGATCAGAATTGGCCACGGGAAATATTTGTCACTCACGGCTTGGCCTCCTTGGCTTTGCGCCAGTTTACGGTTTCCAACAGGTCGTAGGTCTGGGTATTGGCTAGTGCATCCCCCGCATCCTCCAGTTGTTTAACGCGATCCGAAACAACGCTCAAATAATGCCGAGTCGCGGCTAGTTTGCGCTCCAGTCTTCGGCATAGCATACCGAGGTCGCCTACGTTGTGAGCGGTGCTGTCCGAGATGGGGGTATCGCTCACGGCTTGGCCTCCTTTGCTTTGAGCCATTGGTTAATGTTTGCCATGTCGTCGTTGTCTCTGAGTAGCACATCCCCCGCCTCCTCCAGCCGCTTGATGCGCTCGCCCCTGTCATCGTACAGAACAACGTCCGCAACCAGCGCGGCGTGCTTGTTCTTCGCGTCCATTAGCTCCTCCTTCAACTGCTTGATGCGGTCTTTCAAAGCAATGATTTCTTGGCTTTGGACAGCGTTCAAGACGTTGCATTTGACGATGACGGTGTCGCTCACTTGACGCCCTCTCTCGCTTTGAGCATTGCGTCGGCAAATGCATAGGCATCCTGTGCGTATTCCAAAGATGTATGTTGGATTGTTAAATCCATCGCCTGCAACGCAGCCGCCGCGAAGTAGTCGCGCAGGGTCATGCCTGTTGATTTCAGTGGATCATTCAGCGGAAACGCCGGTCCTCCGTCGCTGACCATTTTGTTGATGTCACCAATATGGTTGCTCATTTCGCATCCTTCGCTTTTTGCATCTGAACAAAGTCCAGTCGGTTCTCTTCGTTGATTGCAATGCCCCAGCCGTTGCGACGGCAGGACAGTTCGATTGCGCTGAAGACTTCGTTCATAACTTTGTCGGGCAGATAAATGGACAGTAGTCCTTTGAATGTGAGGCGATACTGCTCTTTGTCTTCTTTGATTGGTTTGACCATAGATACGTTTTTTAATTCTTTGGTTTTAGTTTTGAGCGTTATCTCGGAATGCGCTCCCCTCCGTGATGCGCCTTAGAACGGCTTCGGATCAAGATCGTCGCCATCGACTTCAGCCATCGGAACCTCGCGCATGTTCTTGATGCGGAGCGTCTTCTTCGTCTCGCCGTTGACCATATACTCCTCAAAGCGAGCGGTGATGAGCAACTCCAAGCCGGTCATCGACTTCAAGAACGACGCGTAACTGCCCTTGACGCCAAGGAAATCGTACTCGGTTCCATCAGGCACATTGTGCCTCGTTGCTGCGACCAACTGATTGACGCGAAACCAGACATTCTCCTGATTGATAAAGCGGTCAGTGATGCTCGCACCATCTTCAGTCTTGAACGTCACCTTGCAGACCTCGCGGCCCTTTGCATCGAGCGTTTCCTCGACCTTGGAGACGGTGACGGTGTAGTCACCTTCGGCGTTGATGTAGCTGCCTCCGGCGTCCTTGCGGTTTACTGTGAACATAATTTATTCGGTGGTTAGTTTTCGGATTTATTCAGCACCCACTTAGGGCATGAAAGGGTTTGTGTAGCGGTTGGATAGGCTGGCCAACTGTCCAGTGCGCGGCATTCGTGCAGCGTCGAGATTGCCTTGCTGCGAAGGTTCGCGCCAGCCTGAAGCCATTCGGCATCCAGTTTGTAAATGGCGACGGCGTATGGCGCTTTGCGTTCGACCGCTACGAAGACGAAGCTATGCGCTCCGGTCATTGCCATGTAATGAGCCGCCTGAATGTGATAACCGAATGATCCGACCGTGCGGCTGAAACCTTCAGGCGTTGCGTCGTCGGTCGTCTTTACGTCCACCAAGATCGCAGGCTCAAGAACCCACAAATCGGGACGTGCTTTGAGAGCGATGCCGGTTTCCTCGTCCTGAGCGAACACGCTCGCTTCGATCCTATGCGGCAGATGAATGATGTCCCAAAACGGATGGCGACGGACACTGTTGGCCACTCCTTGTACATCGATGTCTTCAGCGTGCGTTAGGTGGATGCGGCTCTTGTGCTGCTCCTTCCACGCTTTGCCATCCTTCGTACGTCCATCGATGTCCGGCGGAATAACGGCGACGACTTGCGAGTAGAGTTGCGGTTCAAGGACAGCGGTGTGAATCGCCGTACCCATCTGCATGCTCTTTGTAGGCTCCTGACGCTCCTCCAGCGCGGCTCGATAGTGCGCCGGGGACTTGAGGATCTTGGACATCATCGACTTAGAGAGAGCGTCAACGGCGTGATACTTCTCGGCTGGCATCTCGAGGTTGACGTGTTGGTTGAGGATGCTCATTCGGTGGGCGGGTTAGCGAACGCCTTGGCCTTGGAGATGAAGCTGTCAGGATCGGCGACGATCATGTTGGCCACCTTCGTGGATACATCGCGGAAGTTCTGCTCAGCCTTGATGAGGTTCTTGCTGACGAGGAACGCGTTGGCGATATCAGAATGTGGCTCAAGAATCTGCTCCAGTTTCTCGACGAGCGAGAAGGCCGGTTCCGGCGTCACATTGACCGTCTGGCGCGCCGTAGCGGTGATGGTGGGTGTTGGTGAGGTAGCAAAATCAGCAGCCTCCTCCGGGGTATAGACGCCAGCAACAACTTCAGGTGCGAGCATTCGAATAGCCTTAGAGATGCAGCGCGCACGAAGCATAGCTGCCGGATCTTTCTGCCATCCAGAACCAGCCTTTGCGGGGAGCAGTCCTGCGATTTTCGCGTCCTCGGTTGTAAATCCGATTTCACATTCGTTGCCGTCGAATTTCCAAACTCCGATAGCGGCAGTCGAATCGAACTGCTTCCAGATTACCTTGCCGCCGCGAGTCCGATATCCGGCGAGCATCGCGTCTGAGCGCATCGTCAACGAGCCGTTGACCAGATGAAACTCTCGCTTGAAGTCGAACGGAGTCTTGCGAGTGGCTAGGCATTCAAGGGCGATCATGTTGCCTTGCTCGTCCTTCTGACAGTTGAAGACTCCGCTTCGCGCAATCCACGATCCGAGTTCCTTGACCGCTTCAAGCGATGTTCCGATGCGGGAGTAGAACTCGCCGCTGTCATGTTGTGTGGCCACTGCCTGAGTTGGCGTTGGCGCGACTACTGTTAGTGTTTGGTTGCTCATGTTGTATTCTCTTTTTTTGTTTCTTGGACACATCCACCAGATTGAGGCGGATAAAATTATTTGGGTAAATCGGGATACTTGTGGTGCAGATTGTCATGGCAGCGATTGCACAAAAATATGACATTGAACCATTGTGATTTTTCGTAACTGTCGTGATGCGCCTCGGGTTTGCATTCAATTCCACACTGCGAGCAATGGTTGGGCCTTTCCATTTTGCCGGTTCTGATTGCGTTGCAAACCGCCAGCCTCGCACGTTGGCGATCTGGATTTTTCTCGATGGAACGCTTCTTTGCTATCGCGTTTCCTGCTAGGTGCTTAGCGTACTTTATAGGATCAGCCTTGATTTCGATGTAGGTATTTCGGCTGTAGATTCTGCCATAAGCAGCCATTCGAGGTAAAATTTTGATTCTATTCTCTGCGTGATATGCTGCTTGGCAGACCTTGCATCTCCACTGTCTTTTGTCTGATGATTTTCTATCTAATGCAAACAAATCAACCGCCTTCTCTTCAAGGCACTTGTTGCACCGCTTAGTCGCTTGAACCTGTTCAACCTCGGTGTTCATTTCACTTCCTCCTGAGCCTTCGGTTTCCGTGCGAACGGATTTACTTCATCTCGCATCACCTTTGAATCGAGCAGCGCGGCCAAATCTGATTCCGTGAACAGGATGCGACGACCAACTCGACGGTGTTGTGCGCCCTCCCGGCAGAGTCGGCGCAATGTCTCGCTGCATACGTTCAGCATCTCAGCGGCAGTCTTGGTCGTGTAGCACTTCATGGTTCGTTGATTATGCAATCAGGTGATCAGTACAGGTAAAAATCCGAAACCTCGTTGCGCCACCTCGACGCACTCTACGCCTGATTGCAGAAAATCGTGGTGACAAGTTATGGGTTGCATCAGGTCGAGTCAAATCTATTTTGATAATTCTCACTTCCAAGCTGCGGCAACCATCGATTCGATGGTGTTGACAGGTGGCTGATGCTTGGTTTTGCTGGGTTTTTTGCTGGCTGAACCGTCTTGCTCGGAAAGGTTGCGGAACTTGGTGAGGAGGTCGTCGATGGATGAGTCGCCTGAAGGTGCCTCCATCTCCTTCGTGTCGGAATACAAGTCGGCCATCTGCTTGTTCAGCCTCTTGATTTCTTTCAAAGCCTTTCGCAGTTCGCCATCCATTGCGATGACCCGGCGTTCCAGCGCCCGATGCTCAACCAAGATCATGGCGTCCTTGGAGTTCTCATCGGAGGGCAACCAGTCGCAGCCCTTCCACATCCGATGCACTTGATCGAAGACCACCACCTTTGATTTAGGATGCCTCATCGAGTTGAACGCCCGTATCGACCGCCCGATGTCGCACGCCAGATTCTCACCAATGTAGGCCAGAACTTGCGAGCGGTTCGGGTCCGCATCGTGATGCAGGGGCGGCATTAATCGGAACAGGCTCCGGTGCGTCGATCCGTTTTCTAGATAGCTCATACGAACTTTAAATTCACTCTTCGTTTCGATATTGTCAACATCTCCCAAACTAACTTTCATCTAACCCACTTTTGGCTAACAGAAAGTTAGCATGGCTCCCACTACCTCCCCTATTGGGAGTTACTTAACTCCCCATAAATAGGGAGTACAATTCCGCTTTCGCAGACTTGCTTGAACCGCTCCCTGCCGGGGCGGACGCAGTCAGCGGCGGAATTGAAACCCCTCCAAGACCGCTCAATCGCTCGTTCGATATGCTGTTCAATCGCTCAGAAACGCCCCGTAGAGCGATTTTGATTGGCGAATGACGTGTTGATACCGTTGCGCTGTTGGCGACGCGTAGGGGCGAGGGGGAGGATGGGTGGATTTTCATGCTCTTGGATAGGGGATAGAATGGCCGACAAGTTAGATGCGCGGGGCGGATTGGAGAAGTTAGATGGAAATTCGGTGAATGAAGACCGGAGTCCGTTTGCCGACGTATGCGCCAGCTTGATTGAACTCATGGAACTCGACGGCTTCCTCGTAGGTCATCCCTTGGGATTCCAGTTGAGCAATGACTTTGTCGTAGTCGTATGCGACGACCGATTCGCCGCCGAACGACTCGCAGATTCCGATGATGCAGTCATCGAAGCCGTCCATCAGCAGAAGGTCAGGGTCGATTTCGGCTAGTTCGTCGCGAATGCTCATGGCTTCGGCCTTTCAAGCGTGGGATAAATGTCGTAGTCCTCACTGAGTTCGACCGGGACGACACGAATCCGCCCTTGCGTATACTCGCCGGGATTTAGCTCGCGAGCCGCTTTCTCCGCATCCTTGCGCGAGGAGAATTCGACCGTGCGGTAACTGACGACCCGCTCCTTCATGTCGCTCCAGCCAATCGCGCCGCTGAGCTGGACTTTATAGATCGGCTTCGCGAACAGGTTGCGGCTCATAGCGTCTCCAGATCAGGTGTACCGGGGCAGAGCCTGTCCCCTTCCTCGCGCTCGATGATGAGTTCAAGGATCTGATGGCCGTCCTTCGCGATCAGCGAGCAGATATGTTTGTTGTCGTCGTAAATCGAGAGCGGTGTCGCGCCGTTTTCGGCTTCCTCGCCGGTCAGGATTGCGTTGAACAGGTCCACGATGGTCTGGGCGTTGTCGCGGGATTGAATAGTTAGTTTCATTGTTTTCTGCTGTTTTACCGAGCGGTGAAATGATGGTTTTCAGTGAAAATACGGTTCGATTTATCCATTGATTGAAGTTCGCGCATAACCCGTCGGCCATAGGCGCGCGAGGAGGAACGCTTGATGGCTTTTGGCCCACCTTGCCAGATACGGGCGAGCGATTCGTCGCTGAGATGTTTGCCGTAATGGCTTAGGTATGCGTGGGCGATAAAGAGCGCGACGGCGCGGTTGGTGACTTGGGCGTGCGCGTAGGATGTTCCCATGATGCGATTCACATCTCTTACCATAATCGGTTTGATCTGGAGCGCGCCAAGTTCGCCGTGTTTGCCGCGAGCGAGGTCATTTCCGTGTGATTCGATCTGAATCAGGGCCGAAAGAAGCAATGGATGCATGATTTGATGCGCGGATGCGTGATTTTTATGCGATTTGATGCGCGGGGGATGTTTTAACGGTTCAGGACTCGGTTTGCCAATGTCCGACTTCTTTTTGCTTCTGGTTAACGTTGACCAGTCGCGTCGATCCGCATCGACAAGTCTGCTCGACCGTCGTCCATCCATGTGCGCGAGGATTCGGACGATAGGAATCAACCGGACCAGCGAAACAGCGTTGCTTAAATCCTTCTGCTTTGTGGACGTGCTTCACGGTTGTTGTCCTTTCGCCTTCCTGATGACCTCGCGAGCAAAGTCCAAGTCGTCGTCGTCGGCCATCGGATGCGCGAGACGTTCCAGCGCGGAGAGAAGATCGGGGGCGGAGGAGATGAGCGTCGCGTTGGCAAGCGGTTCGTCCATGTGAGGCGCGAAGGCGCTCACGTTGATGAAGGCGAGGGAAAGCGCGCCGTGTGTATGGTTCAGCGATTCGTCGCGGCCATCGATGATCTTAAGAATCGAATGCGTCGGGTCGAATTGATCTTCGTCGAATCGGACAAGCCAAGGTCCGGGAGTATGGGTTTTCATTGGTTAGCCTTTTCATTCTCATCAACCTGTCGTTCGGCAAATTGGTTCCACTCGCGCACGCGCTGGCGAGCCTGCTCAATCGCATATTCCCACTCCTTCTCTTCACGCCACATACCGCGCACTATCTGCGGCCTGATTCCAAGGTCATACAGCCGCACCATTTCGCTCAATATCTCAATCGCAGTCATATGGTCAGGCTTTGACGGTGTACTCAGACGCGAAACGAATGCCTTCCTTGCGGCCTGATTCGGAACCGCCAAGTTCCGATTCCTCGCGTGCGCCGTCGCCTAACTGGCGCGCATAGGCGTTCCAATGCTCGCGTGCGTCGCAATAGGGGATGCCGCAATCGCGGTTCAGGATATGGGCAAACGACGAATAAAAGTCAGCGCGAACGGATTCGACCGCATCTTCCATTTCGATGGCGCGGAGAAGATCCGCATCCATGCGGGATAATTCCATGCGCGGGAGGAGGATTTCGACGGCGAAGTCTGTAGCGTCGGACCATATGCTGCTGTACGCGTTGGTTTTGAGCCATAGGGAGCCGTCGTCGAATAGGTGGTACACGGACGAATCAGGGTTGCCGATACCGCCGCCGGGGCGAATGGATTCGGATAAGTTGTCCGCGAACGGAGGGAGTTCCTCGATTAAGTCCTGCTCTTCAGGCGCGAGCCAAAGGAAATTGTCGTTGAGGCAATGCTGGCGGATATAGGCAAGCGCGGATTGCGGGAGCCGGTCCGCGTGGAACGATAGCAGGATCGTCTCGCGTGCAATGATGCGTTCGAGAATAGGGATTAGCTTTGGATTCATGATTCGGAGTTGATTTAGTAAACCAGGATTTTGATTTACCGCTGCTGCCCACCGTTTTCGATGGACAGGCGCGAGAAATAAAAATTTCCTGGGGTTAAATTTTACTGTCGATTTCTTCGATGGAAACGAATTCCCATTGTTTGATATCTGTCAGCGCAATTCGTGCGTGGATAAGAGGAGCGCAAAATGCCTGTTCGGCTTCCGGCTTCTGGTCGAATGCGGACACAAGGGATTGCAGAGTGCGGATAAGGTTTTCCGTCGCTGATTCGGGATATTTCATTGTATGCTTTCGTTGGTTTGAGGAGGACTTATGGCCTACCCTTTCGCAGCACTCTTTCGAATGATGCGCGGAGGATAGGTCATTCGGCCAGTGCGCGGAGAGCTTTCAGCGTTGGTTTACCTTTACCGCCGATTGCGCGCCATGCTTTGACGGATAGTTCTCCGTCATATTGCCAAGTGGATGCGCCTTCAAGCGTTGCGCGGCAGGACGCCATGAACCGTTCCAATTTTTCGGAATTGGATGCCCACGGGAGCGCGGAAACGGATTTACGGTATTCGGAGAGGAAGGATGATTTATTCATTGGATGCGCGGGGAATGGGTTAGAATTGTTGAATGACCAGTCCGCCGTCGAATTGAACGACTTGCGTGCGATTTTCAAGCCAGTCAAGCGCGGCTTCCTCAGTGTCGTTTTCCTTTCCACTAGCGCCGTAGTCGTGCGCGGCTTTAAGCGCGGAAGGATATTCTGCCCATTCACAGCAAATCCCGATAGGATCGAGCGTGATTTCAGCGTCCGTCCATTGTTCGATATTTTCGAAGTGGTCAAATAAGGCGCGGCGTGCGGGGACGGTGAATTGACTTTCGCGTCCGCATAGGCGGAAGGAATCGACGAATTGATATTCTGAAACGGTGGTTTTCATTGGATTTATTGAATCGGGAATCGGGATGATTCACCGCTACAATCCACTCTTTCGAATGGACTGGCGCGGGGAGTCAAAGCGAACCGTTCGATTCGGCAATGTCACCCCATGAAGCGATTCGATAGTGTCCGTTCATTCGGACAATTGTCGGCGCATAAGTGTCGCCCGTGTTCAGGTACTCAACCCAAGTTCCGTTTCGAGTCTGAAAAGCTTCGATGCCGAAAGTTTCCAGTAATGCGTCAAGGCAATGTAGCCTCACGTCCGAAGTTGACGGCGCATGGTAGCATTCGCGAATTCGCTCGTTTCCAGCGGGGAGCAATTCCAATTCGGATCGACGCATTCGGAATATTGCCTTAGCCGCTTTACCTTTGCCGGGGAAAACGGATTCAATAGACGTAACGGACGGGGAGCGGAAACGGGGAGCGGATTTGATTATGGTCATGGTGATTTGATTTGATTTGATCGGCTTTAATTCGCCGCTATTCCCTTCAGTTGCCCGAAAGGAAGCGCGGGGAATCAAAGCTTGTTCAGGATTGCTTGAATTGATCGGCCAAGTTCAGCGCGGATTTGATCGTCAAATTGGTTGGCTTTGGCGCGGATTTGATCGGCTTCCTTTCGTGCGGAGGCGAGTATTCGGTCAGATTCGGCTTTGGCTTCGCGCAGGATTGCTGCGGATTGCTGCCGCGATTCGGTAAATCCCAAAGCGCGGGATTCAACGCAATCGTCTGCGTCAATCGCAAATTCGATAGCTGGCAATTGATCGGCAAGCCAAAGCGCGGAATAGGAATTCACGCCAAGCAAGGCGACGGTATTTCGGAGGATATGCTTTTCGTCTGATTTGGATAACATGGGATTCGTGATTTGGATTTGGATTTGATTTCCGATTGCTGCCCACCGATTGCCGATGGGCAGAATATCGGGAATCAAACGAGTTCAGCGTACGAATAGAACTCCAAGTCATGGCGGATTGAATCGGCAATTCCAGATTCGAAAGCTTGCCAAAGCGATTCGGAATCCTCCGATTCGTTGAATTCATGGGCGATAAATTCGAACGGTGAAAAGTCACGGGAATTGGTTTCTGCGGCAAAGCAAAGGCATTCGTGATACTCTGCAATATTGTCTGCGGTGACAATCTTGCCTAAGCCGATCCAATCCACGGAGCGGTCTATAGCATCTCCAATTGATGGGACATTGTGACAAGCGATTCCATGGCCGTGATTCCAGCCCATTCGATAGGCGCGCTCCAAAGCGGAATCAGCGGAATAGGCGGAGGGGATAGTTTCGGGATAATTCATGGGATTTGTTTAGTGGTTGGGGGTGAAACCGGCGGATGATTCGAGATAAGCTTGGATGAGGATGAGAGAGATGATTGCAGCTGCAATGACCAGTCGTTTGATTGTGATTCGTTTCATGGGTTCAAAAGTATTCGAACGACAGGCCGATATCGGAAAGCTTAGGCAAACCGGCTTTGGAACGGATCGAATGCGCTTGCTTCAAAAGCTTCTCGACTTGCTTCAAGTCACCGGCTTTCGCTGCGCTTTCCGCTTTGATCAGGACTTGCCGAACGGCTTGCTTTTCTTTCATGGGGACAGACTAGGGGAGAGAGGGGAGAGAGTCAAAGAAAAAAACAAATTAATTTTTAGAAAGGTGCGAAAGGGGCGGATTCATTGGGGAAAATGGGGGAAAAATTTTGAGAGCGGAACGACTGGTGAAGTCAAAAGTCGAATTTTTGAGCGTGGAAGAGCGGAGTTGCAAGCGGTTGCAATCGGAGCTTTGAACCGCCAACCTCTAGGAATGACGGCTAAGGAATGGGAACGGGCGAAAGCTCTCTATGTGTCGGGAAGAGGATGGAAAGCGATTGGAGAGCAATTGAAGCTAAACGTCGATACTCTGAAGAGCAAGGCGAGCAGAGAAGGAGTGACGAAATTGAGGAAGGAGACTGAAGCAATTATCTCTTCAGAGATTTCTGTAAGGACAGAAAAGAGTCTTGAAGCTCTCTCTGCTCTGGTCCGTGGAAAGCTTGCCGAAGACGCGTCTTCGACACTAGAGAGAGTGAGCGGTTATTGTCTCGATGGCATTAAAGACGAAGCAACCAGAGAGCAGATAATTGGGAGCGTAGCCAAGCGATCTGCGCTTGTGTTTGGTTGGTCAGAGCAAGGCGAGAGTGCCAGCGTCTCGATTAATCTGCTCGGCTCGATGCCGGATCGCTTTGCTGAGGTTGTCGTCTCGAAGTGAATATAACACTCATTGTGCAACGGTAGAAAACTTATAATCAGGATAAGTAAATCTAATGGGACAAAAGGATTGTTTTTTCTAGGATTGGTACGAAACTTGCCGGAGGACCTGGCACCCCCTTTGCGGGGTGGCTTCGTTTACGATACCCCCCTCAAAAATTTTCCGTCTTTTTGACCATGTTAAGTAAAATTAAAATTGGTCAAGTTATTTCTCTCAATCAAGCTGAGAGGAAGTTGGCCCACTTTGTGGCTAAGAATCGTTCGGGCAATAATCGTCATTTCAATCTGACGAACTTGAAGATTAGTCCAGAGGACGCTTCGATGGTGGATCTGGAGGGCATCTGCGGCGAGATAGCCTTCTGTAAGCTATTCAATGTCTACCCCGACATCGACACGGATCGTGAGCCTCCGCACCCGCTCTACGACGCGATTATCCCGCCTATTCCGCCGGGCATTCGCATCGATGTGAAGACGACGAAGTACGAGAATGGGAAGCTACTGGTCGATGCGCGCAAAGGCTCGAAGACCGATGGCGTGGATTTCTATGCGCTGATGACCGGGCAGTTTCCCGGCCCGTATACGTTCAGGGGATTTATCGCGAAGGAGCATATCATCCAGCCGCACAGGATCGGAACGATCATCAAGGGATACAAAAGCTACATTGCGGAGCAAAGTGAACTCATCGACGGCATTCCCGATCAAGACTTATTCTGATTGCTAAAGGCGCACCAGTGTGTCTCAGTCCGGCTATCGACCTTAAGCAAGGCGGAGGCTTGGTCAGCCATCGCAAAACTGTCTAAGCGGCAATGACGCTCCGCATCGGTCAGCGCG
>Ga0209190_1002844_pt1 | contig 11524 bp, 7 predicted proteins | sample M_140205_XF_Meta_FD_187315 | JGI IMG/M metagenome (GOLD analysis project Ga0209190, IMG submission 187315) | Freshwater microbial communities from Lake Montjoie, Canada to study carbon cycling - M_140205_XF_MetaG (SPAdes) (version 2) | ecosystem: Environmental > Aquatic > Freshwater > Lake... | reverse complement strand
GTAGCTCAGGTTCTTCAGGAACATCAGGTTCAAGTGGTTCTTCAGGAACTAGCGGTAGCTCAGGAGTTTCAGGAACATCAGGTTCAAGTGGTTCATCAGGAACTAGCGGTAGCTCAGGTTCTTCAGGAACATCAGGTTCAAGTGGTTCATCAGGAACTAGCGGTAGCTCAGGTTCTTCAGGAACATCAGGTTCAAGTGGTTCTTCGGGAACTAGCGGTAGCTCAGGTTCATCAGGAACTAGCGGTAGCTCAGGTTCTTCGGGAACTAGCGGTAGCTCAGGTTCATCAGGAACTAGCGGTAGCTCAGGAAGTTCAGGAACTTCAGGTTCAAGTGGTTCTTCGGGAACTAGCGGTAGCTCAGGTTCATCAGGAACTAGCGGTAGCTCAGGTTCTTCGGGAACTAGTGGTAGCTCAGGTTCTTCAGGAACATCAGGTTCAAGTGGTTCATCAGGAACTAGCGGTAGCTCAGGTTCTTCAGGGACATCAGGTTCAAGTGGTTCATCAGGAACTAGCGGTAGCTCAGGAGTTTCAGGAACATCAGGAAGTTCAGGAACATCTGGCTCAAGTGGTTCTTCGGGAACTAGCGGTAGCTCAGGAGTTTCAGGAACATCAGGAAGTTCAGGAACATCAGGTTCAAGTGGTTCATCAGGAACTAGCGGTAGCTCAGGTTCTTCAGGAACATCAGGTTCAAGTGGTTCTTCGGGAACTAGCGGTAGCTCAGGTTCTTCAGGAACATCAGGTTCAAGTGGTTCATCAGGAACTAGTGGTAGCTCAGGAGTTTCAGGAACATCAGGAAGTTCAGGAACATCAGGTTCAAGTGGTTCTTCAGGAACTAGCGGTAGCTCAGGTTCTTCAGGAACATCAGGTTCAAGTGGTTCTTCAGGAACTAGCGGTAGCTCAGGAGTTTCAGGAACATCAGGTTCAAGTGGTTCATCAGGAACTAGCGGTAGCTCAGGTTCTTCAGGGACATCAGGTTCAAGTGGTTCTTCAGGAACTAGCGGTAGCTCAGGAGTTTCAGGAACATCAGGTTCAAGTGGTTCTTCGGGAACTAGCGGTAGCTCAGGTTCATCAGGAACTAGCGGTTCATCAGGAACTAGCGGTAGTTCAGGAACATCAGGTTCAAGTGGTTCTTCGGGAACTAGCGGTAGCTCAGGAGTTTCAGGAACATCAGGTTCAAGTGGTTCTTCAGGAACTAGTGGTAGCTCAGGAGTTTCAGGAACATCAGGTTCAAGTGGTTCTTCGGGAACTAGCGGTAGCTCAGGTTCATCAGGAACTAGCGGTAGCTCAGGTTCATCAGGAACTAGCGGTAGCTCAGGTTCATCAGGAACTAGCGGTAGCTCAGGTTCTTCAGGAACTAGCGGTAGTTCAGGTTCTTCAGGAACATCAGGTTCAAGTGGTTCTTCGGGAACTAGCGGTAGCTCAGGAGTTTCAGGAACATCAGGTTCAAGTGGCTCTTCAGGAACATCAGGAAGTTCAGGAACATCAGGTTCAAGTGGTTCATCAGGAACTAGCGGTAGCTCAGGAGTTTCAGGAACATCAGGTTCAAGTGGTTCTTCAGGAACATCTGGCTCAAGTGGTTCATCAGGAACTAGCGGTAGCTCAGGTTCATCAGGAACTAGCGGTAGCTCAGGTTCATCAGGAACTAGCGGTAGCTCAGGTTCTTCAGGAACATCAGGAAGTTCAGGAACATCAGGCTCAAGCGGTTCTTCAGGAACATCAGGTTCAAGTGGTTCATCAGGAACTAGCGGTAGCTCAGGTTCTTCGGGAACTAGCGGTAGCTCAGGTTCTTCAGGAACATCTGGCTCAAGTGGTTCTTCGGGAACTAGCGGTAGCTCAGGAGTTTCAGGAACATCAGGTTCAAGTGGTTCATCAGGAACTAGCGGTAGCTCAGGTTCTTCAGGGACATCAGGTTCAAGTGGTTCATCAGGAACTAGCGGTAGCTCAGGAGTTTCAGGAACATCAGGTTCAAGTGGTTCATCAGGAACTAGCGGTAGCTCAGGTTCTTCAGGGACATCAGGTTCAAGCGGTAGTTCAGGAACATCTGGCTCAAGTGGTTCATCAGGAACTAGCGGTAGCTCAGGTTCTTCAGGGACATCAGGTTCAAGCGGTAGTTCAGGAACATCTGGCTCAAGTGGTTCATCAGGAACATCAGGAAGTTCAGGAACATCAGGTTCAAGTGGTTCATCAGGAACTAGCGGTAGCTCAGGTTCTTCTGGAACTAGCGGTAGCTCAGGTTCTTCAGGAACATCTGGCTCAAGTGGTTCTTCGGGAACTAGCGGTAGCTCAGGAGTTTCAGGAACATCAGGTTCAAGTGGTTCATCAGGAACTAGCGGTAGCTCAGGTTCTTCAGGGACATCAGGTTCAAGTGGTTCATCAGGAACTAGCGGTAGCTCAGGTTCTTCAGGAACATCAGGTTCAAGAGGAACATCAGGTTCAAGTGGTTCTTCGGGAACTAGCGGTAGCTCAGGTTCTTCAGGAACATCTGGCTCAAGCGGTTCTTCGGGAACTAGCGGTAGCTCAGGTTCTTCAGGAACATCTGGCTCAAGCGGTTCTTCGGGAACTAGCGGTAGCTCAGGTTCTTCAGGAACATCAGGTTCAAGTGGTTCTTCAGGAACTAGCGGTAGTTCAGGTTCTTCAGGAACATCAGGTTCAAGTGGTTCTTCGGGAACTAGCGGTAGCTCAGGAGTTTCAGGAACATCAGGTTCAAGTGGTTCTTCGGGAACTAGCGGTAGCTCAGGTTCATCAGGAACTAGCGGTAGCTCAGGTTCTTCAGGAACTAGCGGTAGTTCAGGTTCTTCAGGAACATCAGGTTCAAGTGGTTCTTCGGGAACTAGCGGTAGCTCAGGAGTTTCAGGAACATCAGGTTCAAGTGGCTCTTCAGGAACATCAGGAAGTTCAGGAACATCAGGTTCAAGTGGTTCATCAGGAACTAGCGGTAGCTCAGGAGTTTCAGGAACATCAGGTTCAAGTGGTTCTTCAGGAACATCTGGCTCAAGTGGTTCATCAGGAACTAGCGGTAGCTCAGGAGTTTCAGGAACATCAGGTTCAAGTGGTTCTTCGGGAACTAGCGGTAGCTCAGGTTCATCAGGAACTAGCGGTAGCTCAGGTTCATCAGGAACTAGCGGTAGCTCAGGTTCTTCAGGAACATCTGGCTCAAGTGGTTCATCAGGAACTAGCGGTAGCTCAGGAGTTTCAGGAACATCAGGTTCAAGCGGTTCATCAGGAACTAGCGGTAGCTCAGGCTCTTCAGGAACATCAGGAAGTTCAGGAACGTCAGGTTCAAGCGGTTCATCAGGAACTAGCGGTAGCTCAGGTTCTTCAGGAACATCTGGCTCAAGTGGTTCTTCGGGAACTAGCGGTAGCTCAGGAGTTTCAGGAACATCAGGTTCAAGTGGTTCTTCGGGAACTAGCGGTAGCTCAGGTTCTTCAGGAACATCTGGCTCAAGTGGTTCTTCGGGAACTAGCGGTAGCTCAGGAGTTTCAGGAACATCAGGTTCAAGTGGCTCTTCGGGAACTAGCGGTAGCTCAGGTTCTTCAGGAACATCTGGCTCAAGTGGTTCTTCGGGAACTAGCGGTAGCTCAGGAGTTTCAGGAACATCAGGTTCAAGTGGCTCTTCAGGAACATCAGGAAGTTCAGGAACATCAGGTTCAAGTGGTTCTTCAGGAACATCTGGCTCAAGTGGTTCATCAGGAACTAGCGGTAGCTCAGGAGTTTCAGGAACTAGCGGTAGCTCAGGTTCTTCAGGAACATCTGGCTCAAGTGGTTCTTCAGGAACATCAGGAAGTTCAGGAACATCAGGAAGTTCAGGAACATCAGGTTCAAGAGGAACATCAGGTTCTTCAGGAACTAGCGGTAGCTCAGGAACATCAGGTTCTTCAGGAACTGATGGAACGTCAGGTAATGATGGTTCAAATAGTGCAAGGTGGATGTATCGTAGTGGTGGAGGTTCTAATCCACAACAATATTATTTTGTCGCAAATTCTTCATCAGTTTTATCGATTACTACATTTTATTTTAATTATTACGAGATTAATGGAATTAATTTTGATAATTGGTGGACAACCTTAGATACTGTAAAGACTGCAGGTAATGTGTGTTATTTACAAATAACGGAAGTTGGTAGTAATAATGTAATTGGAATATATCGGGTTAGTACTATGACTGATTCAGGAACTGATTGGAAGGTTGATGTCTCAACTTTTATTTCTGGACAGGGAACATTAATTGACCAAGCAATTTATACTATTTCATGGGTATATAACGGTAAAGATGGAACTTCAGGTTCAAGTGGTTCTTCGGGAACTAGCGGTAGCTCAGGTTCTTCAGGAACTAGCGGTAGCTCAGGAACATCAGGTTCAAGAGGAACATCAGGTTCAAGTGGTTCTTCAGGAACGTCAGGTTCAAGTGGTTCATCAGGAACTAGCGGTAGCTCAGGTTCTTCAGGAACATCAGGTTCAAGTGGTTCTTCAGGAACGTCAGGTTCAAGTGGTTCTTCGGGAACTAGCGGTAGCTCAGGTTCTTCAGGAACTAGCGGTAGCTCAGGAACATCAGGTTCTTCAGGAACATCAGGTTCAAGTGGTTCATCAGGAACTAGCGGTAGCTCAGGAGTTTCAGGAACATCAGGTTCAAGTGGTACAGGAGTAAGTGGTACACTTGGTTCTATAGCTAAGTTTACTTCGGCGACGGCAATCGGAAACGCTACTGTAGATGTTGATTATTTACAACAAGATATGATGCGAGTAGCAATGCAAGCTATGGGTAGTTCAATTAAAGGATTTAGCCCTTATGGGAATGATGTGAATCCTGGTTCAGCACCTAATACTGCTGTATCACAAAATTTAGAACTTCTAGCCGTTTGGATTCCAAAACAAGTTACAATAACAGGAGTAAAGTTTATAATACCGGTGGCCGGTAATTATACCGCAAGTAACTATAACGGATTTGGTTTCTATTCTCAGTCAAGTGGAACTTTAACTCTTGTTGCATCATCGACGACTAATACAACTCTATTTAAGACATCAAGTTCATTAATAAGTGTACCATTTACTGGAACATACTCAGCAGCCGCAGGACTTTATTATATTGGCGCAATTTGGAGTGCATCGGCAACAACGCAAGCACCTTTATTTTTTAGTAGTACTAATTCTGGTTATGGTGCCGCTATTAACTTTTCACAGTTTGACTATACAAATAATAATAAAGCATATGCCTATTTATCATCCCAAACTACAATGCCAGCAACTGTATCAATGGCGTCAACTAATCCTGGACAATATAGGTCGATATTCACATTATATTAACAAATAAAAAATAAAAAATATGAGTAACACAAAAAAAATACAACCAATTACCGTTTGGTCTATTAACGGTCAAGTACAAGTAAATTGTTTAGCTTTAATTAATTTTTTTGATTATCACTTTGACAACTTAGATGGTAAAGTATCGTATGTTCTTATTGAAACTAATGATGAATTAGGTGCCACTGAACATTTTAAAGGTCATATTGAAATTCCACCACAAATAATGCAACAATGGGGTACTGACGATTCTATTATTTGGGAATATGTGATGCAAACATTAAATTTAGTTGAGATTGATATTACTTAGTTACTTTAATTTTTTAATATTAACAATAATTTGAATATGATTTTTCCTCAACAAATAAGGAACCATATTTTAAATTAATTTCTTTTTTAATTTCGGCTCTTTTATCATTTGTGGTGTATACCGACCTAGCAAGTTCAATAAATTCAGTATCAAATACCTTATCTCGTTCTTTATCACGGATATCATCTTCAATCTTCCAAAGAACTTGATTAATATCAACCATATTAGAAAAATCTGATTGTTTAATTTTCATTTCATTAAATACAATATTATAAAGGTAGTCGTATTCTTTTTTTACGTTATTTAGTTTTTCATCATCTTTGATAAATGAGGTTTTAATTTGTAAAATTGATAATTTATCAATAATTTCTCCAATTGATACTTCTATTTTCATGGGTTTGTCTTAATTTTATTATGGTAACTTTATTTATTTAAAAAATAATATTATATTACAAAAAAGGAAATAATAATGGTTAATAGTCAAGAAAGAAAAGAAATTCTATTGAATTCTTACAGAATGTTTGGACTTCATGATGATGAAGGTGGAGTAAACAGAACTCAAGGTTTGTTTATGTTATGTGAAGATTTAATTAAACCCGATTTTACAATCGCTGAAATAGGTAGTTTTGGTGGTGTTAGTAGTGAAGTATTAGCATTACATTGCCAAAAACTATATTGTGTTGATACTTGGGAAGATTGGAGTGGGGATGGTTTTATTTACATTGCAATGGAACGCTTTGATAATATGAAATCATTATATACTCATATTGACAAGTTACATATGAGGGGTGATGAAGCATCTAAGATATTTCCCGATGAACATTTTGATTTAGTTTATATTGATGCCTCACATTGGTACGATGATGTTATAAATGATATTAATACTTGGTTACCAAAAATTAAAAGTGGTGGTTATCTGACAGGACATGACTACATAGAAGGTATTGACGTTCTATATGCTGTTAATAATTATTTTGGTAAAACACATTCAATAACAAGATACCCTGACAGTAGTTGGGCAATTAAAAAGAATTAAAATATGAAAAACATATATTATTTAATTCACAGTAGAAGTTTTGGAGACACATTGTGTGCAACACCAACTCTAAGGTATCTTTCTCAATCACACAATCAAAAAATTAATGTTGTATCACATATTGAAGAAATTTTTGATAATAATCCATATGTTAATCAATGTTTATCTTTTGACGAATTTTATAAATTAGAAGATACAAACATTATTAAATACGAATCTTTTACTTATGCTGGAAGACAAGACAATAATGGTATTGAAAAAAAGTTTTCACATATAGATACAAGACAGGTACACGCAATTGATTTGGGATTCCAATTGATGCCACATCAAATGGAATATGATTATAATCCAGACCATGTTGAACTAACATATGATTTACCTGAAAAGTATGTGGTTTGTCATATTACTCAAAATTGGCCAAACAGAACTTGGGATACTAAAAATTGGCAAAGATTAATTGATTGGTTATCTGAGAATAAAATTTTTACAATACTGATTGGTAAGGACCACTCTGAAAAACTTCATGATTCAATTAGTATTGACCCATTAATTAAAGCATGTCCTAAATTAGAAAATCTTTATGGTATAGATTTAACTAATAAAATAGGTTTAAAAGAAATGTATCAAATGATTAAAGGTTCGTCAATTATTGTTACAATGGATACGGGTCCACTTCACATGGCTGGTTGTACTGATACTCATATACTTCAAATTGGAAGTGCTCAACATCCATTATTGAGAATACCTTACAGACATAACACACAAAATTATAAGTATGATTTTGTTGGTGGTACATGTAATATATTTTGTAATAGTGATTTAAAATATAATGTTAAAGAGTGGGGTCACATAAATTCGGTTGCTCCGTTAACTGATTGTGCTGAAAATAAACCAACGTTTGAATGTCATCCGCATGTTGATAAAGTTATTGATAAATTGAAAGAAATAATTAAATTTCAAGAAGAAAATAAATATTTGGAGTTCTTTGAGTTGTTACCGGATAACGATGAAGATAGAATTAATTTTAACTTCAAGAAAACAACAAATGATGTTGTTAGTATTGTGGTTAAAGATGTGACAACAGGATTACTTAGAGATAGATATACAGACCAATGTACACGTTCTGATGATGGTCACTATTGGTGGGTTCCCGAACCTGGAAGAATAAAAAATCTTGGGGATATTGACTTATATTTTTATTTGAATGATGAGCCACAAGGTAAAAAAAGATTGTGTTATGATGGTGGATTGGATTTAACTATTAACGGAGAAAAATATGTGTTAGATTATTTAGATGGTCATGATTATTCTACTTTTTGGGAAATTTTCATACATCGTGAATATGATAAAGAACCCTTATGTGTTGTGGAAGAAGGTGACGTTGTTTTGGACATTGGAGCAAATAAAGGGTTTTTTACATTAAATGCGTTACAAAAAGGAGCATCTAAAGTTTATAGTGTTGAACCTGTTAATCATTCGTATGAACAGATAAAAAAATTATTAAATGATTTTCCAAATGTTGAGGCAATAAATAAAGCGATTGGTGAAACTAATGGGACTATAAGTATGTTTGTTGACTCAGATGATTCGGCAACCAATTGTGTTACAACATACGGTGAAATGTTTGGTAGAGAATCAAATAAAGTCGATGTTGAATCGGTAAATATTAATACGTTAATTGAACAAATTGATTCAAAAATTAACTACATGAAAGTTGATTGTGAAGGTTCTGAATTTGAATTATTTAAAACAATTACAGAACAAAATTTAAAAAATATTGACAAGTTAGTAATTGAAACTCATGGTGATGAAATTGATACTTTTGTACATAAAATACTAACCGATAATAATTTCAGAGTTCATAAACATAATAATATATTATATGCAATTAACGAAAACTAATATGTTAAAATTTGGGATATATACAACTTTTTACAATTGTGAAAGGTTTATTGATAAAATCTTTACATCTATAGAGATGTTAAATTATGATAATTTTGAGTGGCATATAACAGATGATTATTCTACCGATAACACAAAAAGTTTAGTGTTAGAAAGGTTAGAAAAAAGTCATTTAAAAGACAAAATCAGTTATTATGAACAATCAGAGAAAAAACAAATGTATTGGAAACCAAATGAGTTTTTTGATGAAACATTTGATTGGATTATTTTGGTTGATGCTGACGATGATTTTGATAAGAATTTCTTAAATGTATACAATACTTTCTTATATGGGAAAGACGATATCTCTTTGGTGTCATCAGACTTCATTAAAATTAATGAAAGTGATAATTCAAAACACTCAATTTCATACGTAATAAATAATGATATTATATCAAATAAAATTAACCAATATCATCCATCTTGTGATTACTTGAATAACGTTAGTTACAGTTGTTTTGGTCATTTAAGGGGGTTTAAAAATATAATACCATCATTCGATGTTGATGACATGTTGGCGTGTGCTGAAGATAGTTATCATATATTTTGGTCCAATTCATTTGGAAAGTATCTACACATCCCAAGACCATTATACACATGGTATTTAAGAGATGACTCTGAATCTCATCGTAAAACAATACCCGCAAACTTTAATGATAATTTTAATATTGCTTTAAATAAACTTAATCAAAGTGATGGTGGGGTTGATAAAATGTTTAATGACCTTTATGTTGAGACCTCGACTTTGGGTTCATACGACTTTAAAAACTTAAAGGGTAAAAAGGTATCATTATGGACAAGAGTATTAGCCCAAGGTCAAAAAGAAACATTACAACAATTATATTACGATATTGATTTGGTTTTTAATGATAGTACCGCCGAAATACATCTGTATTCTTTGAATTATTATAATGTAAATGATTTGGATAAAGTATTACAAAAAACAAAAGGTAATAAAATGATGTTCTACTACCAAAATCAAAATCATCATGAAACCAATGACCAAAAAGAATATGAATTACAATCTCAATTAAATAAATATGTTAGTGTTATTGGTGAACACACAGGTTATACTTGGTGGACATACATTAGACATTTCATTATAAATAATTAATATGGATAAAAAAGTTTTTTTGAATTTATCTGAATGTTATGCAATGGGAGATACCCTATGTTCAACACCAACGGTTCGTAAGTTATATGAAAGTTACGGTAGAAAAATTTATGTCATAACTCATTTCTCTGAATTATTTGATAATAATCCATATGTTGAAAAGACCTATCATCCAAATACAATTAATGTTAGTAATTTAAAAGAACAATTTATTGTTCATACTACTTTTGATATTTTAGGGAATAAAACAGAAAGAGGTGTTGAGTATAAACATGCACGTATTGATATTCGTCAATACCATGCAATTAGTTTGGGATTCATGTTGTCACCAGATGAAATGGAGTGTAATTACTATCCTAAAGAATATGAACCCATTAAAAACCTACCTGAAAAATATGTTTTAATTCACCCTGTCCAAACTTGGGCGAATAGAACATGGTCTTCATCTAACTGGATGAAACTAACAAAAAAATTAAATGATTTAGGTATTTCAGTTGTGTCGATTGGGAAAGATAGTTCTGAAAAAGGATTCTTTAATATTGATAAGCCAACGTTTAATTTTGAAATAAAAGATGGATTAAACTTAATAAATAAGACAAGTCTAGCTCAAGCTTGGCATTTGATTGATAAATCGTTATGTTTTGTGACTATGGATTCTGGATTGTTACATTTAGCAGGCACAACAGATGCGGAGATTATTATGTTAGGTAGTGCAATCAAACCTGAGTTTAGAAAACCTTACAGACAAGGTTCACAAGATTATAAAATATCTTATATTTTAGGTGGATGTGATTTACATTGTTGTTCCGACATGAAATATAGTGTTAAAGAGTGGGATAATATTCAAGGAGTACCACCACTTATTAATTGTTTAGAAAATAAAAAAACATTTGAATGTCACCCTAATGTTGATTCAGTTGTAACATTAATTGAGAATATTAAAAATGGTTAGAATTTGTATTATAACATCATATACAGACCATATCAGATGGGATAATTATGGTAAGTGTGATTATGGTGATTTTGCATCATTAAATCATCACGAATATTCTAATAAACATGGTTACTCATATATTAAAGAAATTGTTAGAAATGATGAGTATTCTAATTGGCATCCAACATGGATTAAAATTTACGTTTTAAAAAAATATCTTCCATTGTATGATTATGTAGTGTGGATTGACGCTGACGCTGTCTTTGTTAATCAGGATGTTAAAATTGAAGATTTGATTAGTGATGATATTGATTTAATTTTGCCCAAACTTGAAGTAGACCAAATTAGTGGTAATATGTGGACACATACAAGCACAGGTCTTATGGTATGGAAAAATAGTGAATGGTCAAACAGTATGTTAAATTTATTATGGAATGAACCAAAACAATTTAGATTTGAATTTTTTCATGAACAATCTAGACTTGATGAATTACTACATGAAAACTTTAAATTAGATGGTGGTGAAAATATTTTAAATAAAACAATTACAGATATTGAAACACCCATTATTTTAGGGAATATAAAAATATTACCCTATTCTTACCACAGATGTTGGGAAGATGGCGAAATGAAATATGTATATCATGCTGGAGGTAGTACACCAACTAAATTTGAAAGAATTAAACAAGTTTTAAAAAATAAATAATAATATGTTAAAAATATCTTACACAACAATTGTTAATGAACACTTTGAGCCTTACTTACAACAATTAATCAAATCACACCAAATGTTTAGTAGGATAGACTTAACAGTCTATACTGTTAATTTTGAAATTAAAAATAACGAATATAGTAATGTAAATTTTATTAAATATATTGATGAAAATTTAAA
>Ga0209190_1002841_pt1 | contig 11528 bp, 6 predicted proteins | sample M_140205_XF_Meta_FD_187315 | JGI IMG/M metagenome (GOLD analysis project Ga0209190, IMG submission 187315) | Freshwater microbial communities from Lake Montjoie, Canada to study carbon cycling - M_140205_XF_MetaG (SPAdes) (version 2) | ecosystem: Environmental > Aquatic > Freshwater > Lake... | reverse complement strand
CGGCAAGCATGCCCGCGCGGGAATCCATAATCAGACCGCCCTTGGAGACACCTTTCTCCTTCGAGTGACATTCATAGCAACGCTCGGTGAGGATTGGGCGGACGTTCTTCTCGAAGAATTCTAGGCCGGCCGGATCCATCTTGGCCTCGGCGGGCGCATCGGCGGCGTGAAGCATAGAGGTCGTCCCCAGGACGGTGAGCAACGGAAGGAAACGGAGCATGTTCAGGGGGCGATTCATGGGAGGGGCGGCGATTTGAAAAGGGTAAGAAAAGTCGGGGTAGGACTGGGGCTTCCTTCTAAGGGAGAATTCTCATGTCAGGATGAGGGATATCAACTACTGGTTTGTCGTTATTACCTCATACAACCCCGGCCAAAGCACTTTGGGCGTTTTTTGTTAAGAATTTATCAAAAATCTCACTGGCTGGATCCTGGTATCCAACCTCATCTCCTGCCGTAAAAACAAGAAAGCCGGCCAAATGGCCGGCTTTCGGAGGAAACAGAGGGTCAACCCTCAGTTGACGTACACGAATTCGTTCGAAAGGAGCAGGGCCTGGACGAGTAGCTCGGTCGGAGTCATCGGCGTACGCGCGATGGATTCGCCGACGTTCTGCATTACGCTTTCGGCGCCGCCGCCAGTCACGGCGGCCATCATGCTCTCTTCTCCATCGGGCGCCTTGACGGTCATGCCTTTGGCGGCGGGAGCCATGGTACGAGCCACCGGAGCCACGGCCTTGGTGCCGGTCTTGGTGCCAGCGACGGTGGCCTTGGTCGGAGGCCGCAGGTTGGCGGTCGCGGCGCTCATCTTGGCTTTGGATAGGAATTCTTGGGCAAAACGGATTTCACCGGCGGAGGGACGGCGCTGGAACATACAGCGGAACATCGAGACGATACGCTGATCTTCGGATATCGCATTGACGACATCCTTGCGAGACGAGACGGCGCGAGCGACCTCGACGCAGAGCGCATTGTTCATGAAATACAAGGCCTGCTGAGGCACGATGGTTGAATTACGCTTCGAGTTTGGCTGATCAGGGTCGCCGTAGTCAAACTGCGAGAGCGTGTCGCTGAGGCGACTGCGATCAACGTAGCCGTAGAGGCTGCGACGATAGCTGAAGGGCTCGTCCGTGATGTTAGCGGGCTGGCCGCCCACCGTCGGGTTAAGTTTGCCGGTGAGGAGGACCATCGAGTCGCGGATGGACTCGAAATCGAGGCGGCGGAGATTTCCGCGCCAGAGCAGGCGATTACCAGCATCGATTTTCAGCGGGTCGACCAGGCTCTTCTTGGCCACGAGCGGATTGGCGGTCGGATCAGAATCTAGGCGATAGACGTTACTCATCACAATCATGCGATGGAGGCGCTTCATCGTCCAGCCGTTCTCCATGAACTCGGAAGCAAGATAGTCGAGGAGCTCAGGGTGCGAGGGCTTCTCCGACATGTTACCGAGATCGTCCACCGTGGAGACGAAGCCTTCGATGAAATGCTTCATCCAGGTACGATTGACGGCCACGCGGGCGGTCATCGGGTTCTCCTTGGTGGCGATAGACTGAGCGAACTCGTAGCGACCGCTGCCATCGACGTACGGACGACGCTCGCCCTTGGAGAGAATGTCGAGGAATTGGCGGGGGACGATCTCGCCCTTATTATTCTTGTCGCCGCGCTTAAAGACGTAGCTGTCTTTCGGGGCCTCGGAGTCCTGCAAGACCATCGCCTCGCCAGGGGCGCCGGGGTGCGAGAGGCGGAGCTCGTTGACGCGGGTGTGACGGAAGTAAGCAACGGGCTCGCGGTTACCGATACCGCCGTAGATGGGGCGGTTCTGCCAGTCGGCGCAGAACTTACGCGTGCTGAACAGTGAGATCATGTCTTCGTTGTCGAAGACCTCGTCATAACTCGGGATGGCCCAAGGGTAGCCGGTCATCTCGGCAATCGCCGGAGAGGTCTTCTTCCAGTCTTCGCCAGGTTTAGCGAGCAGAGCGAGGTGCGCGAGGATCGCGGCCTTATTCTCGTTATAGGCCTTCTGGTAAGCAGCGGCGACGTCATGGAGCGACTTCGGCTTCAAGCCGCGAAGGGCGGCGGCGATGATCGGGTTCACCGGATGGTCAGTGTCGCTGATCGCTTGCTGGATGGCGATGGGGGCGCGTTCGGCGAAGTAGACGACGGGTACCTGGGCGACGGCGTAGAACGGACCGGTAATCGGCGAATCCTTCTGGATGCGCATCGCGGCGAAATCGACGTCGGAGGTGAGGTCAATCTTATAGCGATCGGAATATTCACCGGCTTCGGACGAACCGCGGCGGACGCTGGCGATCATGAGGCGACCGGCCATCTCTTTGTCGTAGCGGGCACGGGTCTCACGCATGTATCGGAAGAAGCCGGCAACCTGCTCGTCCTGAAGTTGGTTGAGGCGCTTGGTAAAGTCGGAGCGCGCGGCCGAGGCGGACTTCGAAGTGGCGGCAATCGTCGGGTGATGCAGCGGCTCGACGGTCGAGGCGAAGATACCGTGTAGAGAGTAGTAGTCCTTAATCGGAATCGGATCGAACTTGTGGTCGTGACAGCGGGCACAGGAGACGGTGAGGCCGAGGAAGGCCTTAGTGGAGGTGTCGATGCGCTCGTCGATGATGTCGTTAGGATCATCGAAGCGCTTGCCAACAGTGAGGAAGCCGAGGGCAGCGAGACGGGGATCGTCAGGCGAGATACCCGGGATGCGGTCGGCAGCGAGCTGCTCGACGATGAAGTTGTTGTAAGGCTTATCGTCGTTGAGCGCGTTGATGACGTAATCGCGGTAGGTCCAAGCGTAGGCGAAACGGTAATCCTTGAAGAGGCTGTCCCCTTGGTCGACTTGGAGGCCGCGGGTGTCGGAGTAGCGGGAGGTGTCGAGCCAGTGACGGGCCCAGCGCTCGCCGTAGTGAGGCGAGGCAAGCAGTTCGTCGATGCGCTTGGCGTAAACGGCGTCGACGGCGTCGGCCGGCTTGCCGGAACGAAGAGCCATCGCGTCAGCTCCCTGTGCGGCCAGAACGGCTTTTTCGAAAGCGTCGACCTGCTCGGAGGTCGGCGGCAGGCCGATGAGATCGTAGGAGACGCGGCGAAGGAAAGACTCAGGGCTGGCGGCCGGATTAGGCTGCAGGCCCTTCTCTTCAAGCTTCGCGAGGACGAAGGCGTCGATGGGCGTCTTAACCCATGCACGGTTCTTCACCTCGGGGACGGTCGGCTTCGTGACGGGCTGGAAAGCCCAATGCTCGCGGGCCTTACCCGTGAGCCCAGTGAGCTTGGCAGTGCCACCCGTGGGCATCGGCGCACCCATCTTCACCCACTGTTCGAGGATTGCGATTTTATCGTCTGGCAACTTTCCGCCCGTCTTCTTCGGAGGCATGGAGAACTCGGGATCGGTATAACGGACAGCCTTGATCAGGAGAGACTTCTCGAGATTACCCGGGATAACCGCAGGGCCTTCATCGCCACCCTTATAGGCGCCGTCGTGGGAATCGAGAATGAGGCCTCCCTTAGAGGAATTCTTGGTGGCGGAGTGGCACTCGTAGCAACGATCACTCAGAATCGGGCGCACGTTCTTCTCGAAGAACTCGAGTCCTTCCTTCGTCGGCTGGACGTCGTCGGCCGCGGCGGCGAAGGAGGCCGCGCAGAGCGAGAGGGCGAGGGTGGTATGACGGAGAGACAGCATGGTCGTGTTTCTTAAGTTGAGATTAGGGTCAGGGGAAGCAGCCCTGGAAAGGGCGAACCTAGGGCTTAATGTAAGCCGGGGCCCCCGGAAATCAAGTGCGGTTGCCCATTCGGGTTGTAAAGGAAAGACCCTAAGGCGAGCATAGCGGGGCCGGACGATGCGCATCCTTATCGCCAACGATAAATTCAAGGGCTCCCTGCCAGCGGAAAAAGCCGGTTTTCATCTGATGAACGGCCTAAAAACGGCCTTTCCGTCCGCATCCTTCGACCTTTGCCCTATCGCGGACGGCGGCGAAGGCACCGCCTTAGCGATGACGTCCGCCCTGGCTGGAGAATGGACCTGCGGTGCCACCCAGGACGCCCAGGGAAGGCCGCTCGAAGCCCCTTTCGGGTGGGTAGCCAGCTCAGCTACGGCGATCATGGAAATGAGTGCCGCTAGTGGCTTAGCTATCGTCCAAGATTTAAACCTTAACCCTATTACAGCCAGCACTTTAGGAACAGGAATCCTCATCCAGTCCGCCCTCGCTAAGGGGGCACGGCGTGTTCTCATTGGCATCGGAGGAAGCGCCACCAACGACGGCGGCCTCGGGGTGGCCATCGCCCTTGGGTACACCTTCAAGAAAGGGGGACAGCCCTTCTCTCCCACCCTAGAAACGATTTTGGAAGCCGATCAGGTTGTGAAGCCTGCTTCCCTGCCTGCCTTCGAGCTCATTGTCGCCTGCGATGTGGACAATCCCCTGCTCGGCCCCCGCGGCGCCACGCGTGTCTACGGGCCGCAGAAAGGCGTCACCGATTTCACCTGGTTCGAACAGCGGCTCAAACATCTCGCCGACCTAGCTCGTCGCGACCTCGGCAACGATTCACGCGATGTGCCCGGAGCCGGCGCCGCCGGTGGCCTCGGCTTCGGACTCATGGCTTTCCTCGGCGGACGTCTCGTCAGTGGCTTCGACATGGTCTCAACACAAGTCGGACTCGAAGCCCGCGTCGCCGCCGCTGACCTCGTCGTCACGGGCGAAGGCCGCCTCGACGAACAGAGCCTGCAAGGTAAAGGCCCCGTCGGCGTCGCTCGCCTCGCGCGCCGCCTCGGCAAGAAGATCGTCGGTGTCGCCGGCACGGTCGACGATTCGGCCGCGCTGCGCGCTCAGTTCGACCAACTCATCCCAATCAAGCCAGCCGCGATGCCGCTGGACGAGGCCATGCGACGCACGGGCGAGCTCATCGAGGCCGCCTTACGCGCCCACGTCGCACCATTGCGCGCCCTCAGCTAAAAATCGGGATCGGCACGCCCTTGCCGTCGACGGTCGCATAGAACGGACGGCCTTCGATATCGAAAGCGGTCTTGGGACTGATGCCCATCGCGCGGAAAATTGTCGCATGCATGTCCGAGATCGACACGGGGTCCTTGATCGCGATGAGCGGACGCTCATCGGCGGTCGCCCCGTAGACATGCCCCTTCTTCACACCGCCGCCGAACATGACAACGCTCGTGCCGCCAGTGAAGTGTCGGTGCAGGCCATAGTGATCGAGGCTCGTCATGACGCCGGACTTATTGAAGGCTTGATCCTTAGCCTTCGAGCCGGGCCGGCCTTCAATCATGGCGTCGCGACTGAATTCACTGGCAATGATTACTAAGGTACGGTCGAGCAGCCCGCGCTGCTCGAGGTCTCGGATCAGGCGCGCAATCGGACGGTCAATCTCGGCGTGCATCTTCGCGACCGTCTCGTGGCCCTTGCCGTGCGTATCCCACTGGAAGAACGGCACGTACTCCGTGGTGACCTCGACGAAGCGGGCACCGTTCTCGACGAGGCGACGGGCGAGCAGACAGCCGCGGCCAAAGCGGCCAGTGTCATAATCCTTCTGCACCTCGGGCGTCTCGAGCGAGATATCGAACGCAGCGCGCTCCTTGGCGCTGAGTAGACGATAGGCGTTATCCATCGAGCGCAGCATCGACTCGTGCTGGTGGTCGCTGAGCAGATCACGGCTAGGTGTCGCATCGACGAGCCGGCGGAATTCGCGGTCGCGGTTGATGAAACGACCGGCATCCATACCCTTGGGCGGACGCACGGCGGCGGCGGCCTCCTCGGGGAACGGCAAGTTCATCGGCCCATATTCGCCACCGAAGAAACCGGCAGTGGTGAAGGACTTCAGCTCTTCGCTCTCGCCGACGCCTTCGAGGCGTTGGCCGATGTTGATGAAGGCCGGCATCACCGGATTACGCGGGCCGAGGACGCGGGCCATCCAGGCGCCGATATGCGGGCAGGCGACGGTCTGCGGCGGGACGTAACCAGTGTGCCAATGAAACTGGTGGCGGGAATGAAGGATACTGCCGAGATCGGGCTGCACGGCCGAACGAATCAGTGTCGCACGGTCCATGACCTGCGCGATGTTCTCAAGCCCTTGGCAAATCTTGATACCGTCGACGGAAGTGGGAATCGCCGGGAACGTGCTGAGCACGCGATCGTAGGAGAGTCCATTCTCGAAAGGAGCGTAACGCTTGGGATCGAAGGTCTCGGGTGCAGCCATACCACCAGCGAGCCAGATCAAGATGCAGGAGTCGGCCGTGGCGGCGGGCTGCACAATCTTCTCACTATCGGCAAGCAGGCGCGGCGCCCCCATCGATAATGTCGCGGCGCCGGCGGCGGCAAGCAGACGCAGGAATTCGCGGCGAGCAAGTGACTCGGGCAAGGAAGGATCAAGCGGCAGCGGGGAGTTCATGGCGATCAGCGGATGGTCTGGAATTCAGGAAGCATGCAGACGGCCCACAGCAGGTCGGCGATGCCTTGTTCGGAAAGGTCGGCGCCGACCATGCCGGCGGCGACCTTGAGTTCGGCTGGGGCGGGCTCGCGGCTCAGCGCAGAGAGGTAGAGCCAGCGCGCGAGTTCTTCCGGTGACGACCAGCTTCGCTTCTTCAGCTTGGCGGCGCCAGCGGCAAGGAGGTTCGTCAACGCCTGGCCATTAGAAAGATCGATGGCCTCGAGCGTGCTCAGCTCGTTCGGACGCATCGAGACAATCTGCTCGCGATTCGGCCGGCCTAGCGCGCGCTGCAACAGGTCGGATTTCATCAGGCTCGCGCGCGCCGGGAGGCTGCTCATGCCGTCCACGCCGGCCAGCATCTCGGCCATACGGACTTCGGCTTTGCGCCAAGCGTCACTCTTCACGAGCGCGACCGGCTGCCAAACCACCTCCGCGGCTTTGACTTTCGCCTTGCTGGCGGCGGCGAAGGTGCCGCGGGCGTTCGGCACACTCTTCGTCCATTCCCAGGACGCATCGGTGGCCATCCTCACGCGGGCTCCGCCCTTGAGGGAGATATTCACCTGGAAAATCAGCGCAGCGATATTGGGTGCCTTGCCTGCGTTATGGCCGACGACCAAGATCTGGTTGACTCCCTTCAGCAATGCCGGGGAGAGGTCGAAGCTCTTCGGGTCAGCCCAGTTATCTCCTTCGCCAATCTTCTTATTATTCACGTAGAGCTCGAAACCGTTGTCAGCGGTAACGACGCAGGTGGCGGATTCCACGTCGGCATCCAATACGAGCTGACGTCGGAAGGAACGAGTCTCACCGACTACGGGAAGCCGGCCTCCGGCGATGTCACCCGACCAGATGGGCATTGCGCCCAGCGGCTCGACCACAGGCTTCTTGACCGAAGCCGTAGATGGCGCAGCCCGCGGAACTTTGAGCTCAATCTTCCCCGGAGTGGTGCCGGTCAGGCGCCAGACAGCGTCGACAAACTGTTCGGCAGTGAGGCGCTTGGCGCGCGGGCCGCGGTAAACGTAGCCCTTGTCCTCAGCATCGCGCGAGAGAATCTCGGAACGGGATTGGTAAGCCTGCGAGGTCGCGATAAACTCCAGCACAGCCTTCAGGTCGTACTTAGATTCGACGAGACGGTTGGCCAGCACGTCGAGTAGGTCCTGATTCCACGGCTGCGTTTGCATCGCGTCGACGGGATGCACGACGCCACGGCCCATAAGCCGGTGCCAGAGACGATTGACGATGGTGCGCTGGAAGCGACCGTTGTCTGGATGCGTGACGAGGGTGGCGAGCTGGGCGAGGCGTTCCGCTCGCGGCTTGGTGGCGTCGACCTGCCCGAGCTCCGGAAAGGGCCAGGCGGCGACGGCGGCTTTGCCGGTTGGGATATCGCAGCGCACAAGCTCCATCGGCATATCTGAATAGATCGCGGCGAGGCCGTAGGCGTCGCGCAGTTTCCAGCGATCGATGAAACTATCGTGGCAGGAGGCGCACTTCATATTGATGCCCAGGAACGTCTGCGAGACGCTCTGCGCATACTGGAGCTCGGGGACCTGGCCCGCACTCACGGCGCCGCGCCAGATGATGCCCTTGGCGAATCCCTCGCTGTCGGAAGAAGGTGCGACGAGCTCGCGTGTGAACTGGTCGTAAGGCTTATTGGCCAGCAAGGAGAGGTAGAGCCAGTTGGTGATCTGCTTACGTCCGCCGTCGATATAACCCGTGCCGGCGTAGTCATTGCGCAGAAGGTCGTTCCAGAACACCATCCAGTGGTCGGCGTAGTCGACATTCCGCGCGAGCAACGAACGCACGAGCAAGGTGCGCTTGTCCGGGCGGCGATCGGCGGCGAACGCCCGAGCCTCCTCGGCGGAGGGTAGTATGCCGACGAGGTCGAGCGACACGCGGCGCTGGAAAGTTGCATCGTCTGCGACGGGCGGCGTGGACGCACCCTTCTCCGCCAGCCAGCCGTCGAGCACGCGGTCAATCGGATGAGTGCGGCCAGCCTTCACGGCGGGCAACACGGGCTGACGCGGACGCAGCGGCGGCTCGAAGGCAGGCTGCTTGAAGGCGAAACCATCGGTCCAGACGGCGCCTTGCTCGACCCAGGCGCGGAGCGTGGTGACCTCGGCCGGATTCAGGCGGTCACCTTTCGGCGGCATCCTCACATCTGGGTCGGCGCTGACGATGGCTTCAAGGAGTTTGCTCTTCTGCGCCTGCCCCGGGGCCACGACCACTCCGTTCTCGCCGCCTTCGAGCAGCGAGGCCCGCGTGTTCATGGAGAGTCCGCCCTTCTTCTTGTCACCCGTATGGCACTCCGCGCAGTGCTTGCGCAGGATCGGCACGACCTCGTGCGCGAAGTCGACCGGAGCGGCGCCCAGGGACGTCGTCAGGAGCAGGCCGACAAAAAGAGGACTACGACGCATGCAGCAACGGACGGATCAGGGGACGAATACGATCGCAACAGAGCCCGAGGCCTCGACCGCCTGCTTGGTGTCGGCCAGCTTGCCGTCACGGCCGATACGGTAAGCGTTGAGCGTACCGGACTTCTGGCCAGCGCACACGAGCCAGCGACCGTCGGCGCTGAGGCCGAAGCCACGCGGGGTGGCGGGCGTGCCGAGCATGTGCTGGAGGAGCGTGAGCTTGCCATCCTGCGCGATCGTGTAGACCGCGATGGAGTCATGCCCGCGATTGGAGACGTAGAGGGTCTTGCCGTCGGGGCGGACGAAAATCTCCGCCGTGGAGACACCCTTCTTGTCCGCGCCTTCAGGCAGCGTCGGCAGGCTTTGAATCTGATTGAGGCCGCCGTTACCTGCGACCGAGAAGGCGACGACGTTCATGCCCATCTCGGTGTTCACGTAGGCGAAGCGACCGTTCGGATGGAAGGCAAGATGGCGGGGACCTTCGCCCGCGGTGACGCGCGCAGACTTCGGCTCGTTCGGGGTGAGCAGGCCTTTCTCGGCGTCGAAGTGGTAGATGAAGATATCGTCCGTCCCGAGGTCGGCGACGTAGGCGCGGCCGTTCTTCGGATGGAAGTAGACGCCGTGGGCATGCGGGCCGGCCTGGCGGCCAGCATTCGGGCCCGTACCGACATGCTGAATCGAAGAGGTCGCGGGAGCAAAGGAACCGTCTTCCTTGATCGGCAAGGCAGTCGTCGATCCGGAACCGTAATTGACCACAATCAGGTTCTTGCGCGCGGCGTCGACAGCGAGGTGCGTCGGGCCCTTGCCCTTGGAGGCTTCAGTATTCAGCAGGCGCAGCTTATCGCCTTCAACCGCGTAAGCGGCGACGGCGCCTTCGGTGGCCTCAGCGGTAGAATAGAGGAACTTCGCGTCCGGGCTGAGCGCGACGTAGGAAGCGGACTTGGCTTCGGCCGCGACAGTCGGCGCCGAGATCTTGCCAGTCTTGCCGTCGAGCACGCAGCGCAGGATGCCGGGCGCCTTGGCACCGGAAGTGCCGACGTAGAAGACATACTGAGCGGGGGCCGGCTTCGGCGCGGCCTTCGTTGCGGCCTTGGGCGCCGGGGTGTCGACGGTCTGGCAGCCGACGAGGACGGCCGCGAGGGCGGCGAGGAGGAGGCGTTGGGTATTCATGATGATAATAAGATGGTGAGATTTCTCAGCGACCGCTCCACCAACCGTCAAGCAGAGCCGTGAGGCGCTTCAAGTCCTCGGGGCGGGCCGCCGCGAGGTCTTTAAGTTCGCCCGGGTCGGCCTTGAGGTCGAAGAGACGCGGCGGCTCGGTGGCGCCGTTGATGCCGCTCGAGATGATCAGCTTGAGCTGACCGGCGACGAGCCAGCGATAACGCAGGCTGGCGGCGGGTTTGCCGATCTCGATGATGTCGTGGGTGGAATTCTGGCCGGGTACGAACGGACGCGCGCGCAAGGCGGCGTCGTCCAGAAGGTCGATGCCGTCGCCATCATTAGGAATCTTGGCGCCAGCGAGCTTTAGCAGCGTCGGCATGATGTCCACCGCGCTGGCCGCGTCATCAATCGACACGGGCTTGATGTGGCCGGGCCAGCTGACGATGATTGGCGAACGGATACCGCCGTCAAAAGGTGACATCTTGGAGCGCTCGAAGTCGACCAAAGGCTTGTCGGCGCGCGGAATCCAGCCGTTATCGGAAATATAGACGATGATGGTATCCTGCGTGAGGCCTTCCTTCTCGAGGTGGGCACGGACATCGCCGACCGTCTCGTCGAACCATTCGACCATCGCGAGATAACGGGCGGCCTGGATTGTCGGCGCCTTACTACGATACTTCGCGAGGAGGCGTTCCGGCGGCGTGTGCGGATCGTGCGGCATCATCGGCGCATACCAGGCGAAGAACGGCTTACCGTCTTTCTTGGAGCGAGAAATGAACTCCGTCAGCGGCGCGAGTGTCTTACGGCCGATGTCCAGGCCTTCGTCGCCGTGGCGACCGCCCTTGGTCATACCCTCGGTGAAGCCGCCGTGCGTGTAGTCGCCCATCCACCACTTCCCTGTCTGCAGGCTCACATAACCACGCTCGGCGAGCAGGCGCGGAAGGTGCGGCGATTGTTCGAAGAGTTTCACCAGCTGCTCGCGGCCCTGGAGGAAGGCGGCGGACTTCTGCTTCCCGGCAGCCTTACCCGCGACGGCGGGGACGGTCGGATCGTTGCCTGTGACGCCGTGGCGATGCACATGGCGACCGGTCAGAAGCGAAGCGAGGCTGGGCGAGCAAAGTGAGTTGGTGTCATAGCCGCGCGGGAAGACCCGCGACTCCGCCGCTAGCTTGTCGATATGAGGCGTGCTGACCGCCGTCGACCCCATGAAGCCGTAATCAGTCCAGGCATGATCGTCGGAGATAATCATGAGGATATTCGGCGGTCGATCGGCCGCGGAAAGCGATAGGAAGAGGCTCGCCATGATGGCGACGCACAGGGGTAGCAAGCGGGGCATGCCCTATAGACTCCCCAAAGCGCGGACCGTTCCCATCCAAAATGTCTGCCAATTGTAGTCATTAAGTGCCGCCGGGGAGAAAAGTGGCCCACCCTCTTTGACGAACCAGCGACATTAGGCATAACGAGCCTCCGCACGTCCCTTAGGCCACCCCGACCACCCCCAAGTAGACTCCTGTAGAAAATATTATACGATTT
>Ga0209190_1002839_pt1 | contig 11534 bp, 9 predicted proteins | sample M_140205_XF_Meta_FD_187315 | JGI IMG/M metagenome (GOLD analysis project Ga0209190, IMG submission 187315) | Freshwater microbial communities from Lake Montjoie, Canada to study carbon cycling - M_140205_XF_MetaG (SPAdes) (version 2) | ecosystem: Environmental > Aquatic > Freshwater > Lake... | reverse complement strand
ACAAATTTCCACTTTACATGAGTTAGATCTTCCTGAGACATTCTTTAATGCAAGTATCTTATTGGTTGGCGGATGCACTAAATTAACTAAAAAGAAAACCCATATAGAAGGAGATTTAAGCGGAATATTAAAAAAGTACACCTCGTTTATTGCTAATCCATTTACAAAACCAGGAAATAGAATTACTGGAATTAGGGATTGGAATAAAAAGATGGATTTGATAATAAAGAAAGCACCAGGCTGGGATGTTGGAATGATTGCAGGGGTTCCTTCCTGGTGTATTATGTTAATGGAGAAAATAATAGAACACTATAACTTAAAAACAATTCATGATATTTGGCCAAATTTTCAAGTGTATGTTCATGGCGGCGTTTTTATGAACCCTTATATTCAACGTCTTGAAAAGATTTCTGGTTGCAAAGTACACTTGTTAGATACTTATTTAGCTAGTGAGGGGTATTTTGCCTATCAAACGTCGCCAGAAAGAGAAGGAATGCAGCTTCTATTGAATGCAGGTATTTTTTACGAATTTATCCCATTCAATAGTGATTTTTTTGATGAACATGGAAACGTTAAGGACAAGCACGAAGCGTTTAATTTAAGTCAAGTTACTGAAGGGGTAGATTATGCTATGGTTATTTCTACAAATGCTGGATTATGGCGCTATATGATAGGAGATTTAGTGCGCTTTGTTGATGTAGAAGAAAGAGAAATTAAAATTACCGGGAGAATTAAACAATTTTTAAGTCTTTGTGGCGAACATCTTTCTTTAGATAATATTAATACAGCTATTCAAAATGTATGTAAAAGTGAACGAATAGAAATACCAGAATTTAGTTTATATGCTGAAAATTTAGAACAAAGGCATGCTTGGTTTTTAGGTTCAGACGACGCATTAGACCCAAACAAAATAATGAATTTAGTAGACATAGAATTGTGTAAATTAAATGATGATTACGCTTCTGCTCGAAAGTTTAATTTGAAACAGCCAACAATTAACGTTTTGCCAGTGAATACATTTTATAATTTTATGGAAACTATTGGTAAATCAGGTGCACAAAACAAAGTGCCTCGCGTTATGAATGAGCAACAAAGTGGAGCGTGGTTGGAACATTTGGTTAAGGCAGGGTTTAATTAAGCGTCTTTTTTTTAGCATTTACCCCTATATAATACTTGATTAAAGCATTTGCAATTACAACCAAAACAATGATTGCCGATCCAATGTAAAAATGACTTCCTAAAACTTCATTTTCATTAAGAATAACAATTGCGAGAATTATCGTATAAACAGGCTCAAGATTTATACTTAAAGAAACGGTAAATGCACCTAAGCGCTTTACAACTTCTATCGTTGCCAAGAAGGCAAAAGAGGTACAGAGTACCCCGAGAAAAACTAGCCAAAAGAAATCACTCCAACTCATTTCAAATAATTGAGCGTTGAAATCGCCTTGAATTATCAAGACAATTGACAAGAATACAACTGCAATAAGAAGTTCATAAAATGTGATTTGATGAGAAGGCGTGTCTTCCGCTAATTTTGCGTTAAAAACAGAAAATAAAGCTGCAAAGAGCGCAGAAAATAAGCCATAAATTAATGCCTCATAATGTTTTGTGTCAAAATCACTAGAAACAAAATAAATACCATAAATAACAATTAAACCCAAGAAAAATTCTAACAACGAAAATTTGCGTTTCATAATTAATGGCTCTAACCAGGTAACATGTATAGTGGTTGTTGATAAACACAAAATACCTAAAGATGCAGTTGATAAACTAATAGATTTATAAAAAGTCATCCAATGTAAGGCAACTAAAATTCCGACGCCAAAGATTTTGATTAATTCTTTTGAAGAGCCAATCCTAACAGATTTTTTCATAATAACCAATCCAATTGCCAAGGCTATAAAAGCAATTAAAACTCGGTGCCAAACGATGTAAAAAGGATCAAGATCAATTAAAACACCTAAAATCCCAGTAAAGCCCCATATAAAAATGATGAGGTGTAAAAGAATATGGTACTTGTTTTTTGCCATCATTGAGAAAAGTTAGATGGTTGAAACTATTTTTTCTTTTTTTTCTTAATGAGCTTATAAGGTTCTTTTAATGGGATGTCACTCATAAAATATGCTTCTAATTTTGATTCATCAATGGTGACTGAAAAGCTAGATGTTGACATTCCAACAGAATCATCTGAAGCTTCAGAAGTTGAAACGACCGAAGTGAAATAGTGAGAAAGCTCTTCTTCAGTAACATCTTCTCTCGCGTACATTGGATATAGTAAAATTGACTTTTTATTTTTTACAAGTTTAAAAATGCTTAATTCGGGTTCGCCCCCAAAGGAAAGATAATAGTTTGTTCCAATCATTGAAAAGTAAAGAGAATCTCCAAGATTGGTTGTCGTTTCGCCCTCCTTGTCTTTTATGACGATGCTATTCGTGTTGAATGTAATATACATTTTATTACCTTCTTCTCCCTCCATTATAGCTGCAAAATCTTTAGGAAATTCAACCTCATAATTTCCGATTATATCTTTAGGAAAAGAATTGTTTTTTCTACCAGGAACATTTGTAACAGTTACAACGGTGCAAGAAAAAATGTTAATTAGAAGAAACCCTAGAGCTAAAATTTTGAATGCTATTTTCATAAAATTATTTTTGCAAAAGTACTATTAATCTATTGGTGGATTTTGTTGTTGAAAGCTCCTTTTTGTTAAAAATAAAAAAAGCGATGGGACATGTCCCATCGCTCTTAAAATTATCCAGAAATATTAGTTAGCTTTTTTCAACGCTTTTTTGCGCTTGTCATCTAATTTATCCTGTTTTTCATCCAGTTTTTTTCCTTTTTCATCTAGTTTCTCTTGCTCTTCTTTTAATTTGTCAAGCTTTTTCCCTTTCTTGATTTTATCATCAAGTTTTTTTTGATCTTTTTTATATTCTTTTCTTGTGTCGTCTATTTTTTTTTGCTCTTCATCGTATTTTGCAAGTTTTTCTTTCAATTCTGCTGCTGCTGCTTTTTCTTTTTCCGCTTCTTTAGCATCCTTTTCAGCTTCTTTGATATCTTTTTCCGCTTCTTTAGCATCCTTTTCAGCTTCTTTGATATCTTTTTCCGCTTCTTTGGCTTCCTTTTCAGCTTCTTTAGCTTCTTTTTCTGCTTCCTTTTTTTCTTCTGCTATTTTCTCTTCCTTTTTCTCTTCCTCTTTTAACGCACTTTTTTCTTTAGCAGATTTTTCTTTAGCAAGTTCTTCTTTCTTTTCTGTAGCTTTTTTCTCTTCCTTTGCTTTTGCTTCAGCTTCTTTAGCTTTCTTTTCTGCATCGGAAATTTCTTTCGATTGACCCTTTTGAGCTTCTTCAGCTTCTTTTTTAGCTTTTTCGTCAGCAGCTTTCGCGTTTTGAAGTTGTGAATTTTCTAAAACTTTTTTGCGCTCTTGCGCCTCTATGTCTCGCTGCTTTGCCTCTTCCTCTCTTCTTTTAGCATCATCAGAAACCTGGGTGCCATTTAGTTCTTTAGCTTGTTGAGCCTCTTCTAATTTCTTATCTGCCTCAGCTTGCTTCTTATCTGCTTCATTTTTTTTAGCCTCAGCAATTTTATTTTTTTCTTCCGCTAATCGTACCGCATCTGCTTTTTCTTTTGTTAATTGTTCTTGCGTTTTAGCTGATTGTTCTTTTTCAGCAGCGTATTTTTCAGCATCTTTCTCGTACTGCGTTGTTTTTTCTTCTGATTTTATAGTTTTTTCTTCTATTTTATTAATTTTTTCTTCTGATTCAGAAGTTATCTCATCAACAGATTCAGTTTTGCTTTTTAAAATAAAGTCAAACGTTTTACCATTAACCAAAACTATATCACTCATTTTTTGATCCTTGTACAAAGAATGCATAACTTGTATTTGAACCAATTGATTTCCATATGTAGGAATAGCAATCATTGCTTTTCCGAAATCGTCGGATGTGGCAGAACCAATAGGCATTCCAGTAGAAGTTATTCTGATTAAGGCACCTTTAACGGGTTTTCCGTTATTACTAACACTAATTGTTACAGTAATCGCTTCTTTTTTTGTTTCATTAATTGAAACGTTCGTAATTAGGTTGCTTCCGGCTGCAATGGCAGAACAAAAAAGTACACTTGCGAATATCAAACTCTTCCTCATGATAAATTTATTTGCTTATAAATATACAATAATTGTATTTTGGTTTCGCGCTTTGCAAAAACAATTCCAAAAAATCGATTAATTTTGAGTTATGCAATTTAAAGAGGTCGTTGGTCAGCAAGAATTAAAAAAACATTTAATTCAAGAAGTTGAAAAGGATAAAATCAGTCATGCCCAACTGTTTTTGGGAAACGCAGGCCATGGGGGGCTTCCCCTAGCATTAGCTTTTGTACAATATCTTTTTTGTGACAATAGAAATTCAATTGACAGTTGTGGAAGTTGTCCGTCATGTCGAAAGGTGAAGGAATTGCAACATCCTGATTTGCATTTTTCCTTCCCAGTGGTTTTAAAGCCTTATAAAAAATCGGATGCTGCACTCGGACATTGGCGCGACCAAATTAAAGAAGAACCCTATTTTAGTCAAAATGATTGGTTAAAAAGAATAGACGAAAAAGAACGGAAACCGGTTATTGGGACCGAAGAAAGTCAAGAAATAATCAAAAAGCTTTCTCTCAAATCGTATGAAGGAGGATTTAAGGTTATGATTATTTGGATGGCAGAAGAGATGAACACCGTATGTTCAAATAAACTCTTGAAAATCATCGAAGAGCCGCCACCGAAAACGTTGTTTATATTATTAAGTGAGAAACAAGATCAGTTATTGCAAACGATTATTTCAAGAACACAAATCCTTAAAATACCAAGAATTAATTCTGATGATTTAACCACTTATTTGCGGAAAGACCAAACTGTTTCTTTGTCAAATATTGAAAGTATCGTCGCAAGGGTGGAAGGGGACCTTTTGAAGGCTAAAGAATTAATGGGCACCCACAGGGAACTGGATGAAAACCGTGAGTTGTTTATCCAATTAATGCGTGTGTGTTTTAAAAAAGACGTTATTCCAATGCTTGATTGGGCAGAAAATATAGCTTCAATTAGCAAAGAAAGGCAGAAAATATTTTTGCTGTATTCACTCCATATGTTTAGACAAAGCATATTGCGGAACTATACAGATCATCAGTTAACAAAAGTGTCGGATGAAGAAGAAGCGTTTTTAACCAAATTCGCGAAATTTGTCTCGGGATACAACTTAAATGATTTCATGGAAACCTTCAACGATGCACATTATCATATTGAAAGAAACGCTAACACAAAGCTATTGTTTACAGACTTATGCTTTAAAGTTATGCGATTTATTCACTTTGCATAGTTAATAGCCTATTTTATTCGTACAACGATACTGTTATTATTTTCTTATTTTTACACAAACAAAAAATGAATTATGGGCTGTTCAAATTGCAGTAGTGAAGGAGGAACTCCCCGCGGATGTAAAAATAATGGTACTTGTAGTTCTGGAGGATGCAATAAGCTTGAGGTGTATGATTGGTTGGCAAACATTGCTTTACCAAACGGTCAAACAGCCTACGATATAGTTGAAGTTCGATTTAAAAATAGTCGAAAAAGTTTCTTTAGAAACGCAAAAGGATTTAGTTTACAAGTTGGCGATGTTGTCGCTGTTGAAGCTAGCCCTGGATATGACATTGGTGTTGTATCGGTTGTTGGAGAACTTGCCAGAATTCAAGTGAAAAAGAAAGCTGCAGGGTTTAAACCTATGGAAGCGAAGAAGATTTTGAGAATTGCAACTCAAGATGACATTGATAAATGGGTTAAAGCACGATCTCTTGAAAAAGAAGTGATGTATGTGTCTCGCACATTGGCCGTCAACTTGAATTTGGAAATGAAAATCTCGGATGTTGAATATCAAGGGGATTTAACCAAGGCAACATTTTATTATACAGCAGAAACACGAGTTGATTTCCGGCAGTTGATAAAAGACATGTCTGAGAAATTTAAAGGACGTGTGGAAATGCGCCAAATTGGCTCACGCCAAGAAGCATCAAGACTTGGTGGAATTGGTTCTTGCGGAAGAGAATTGTGCTGTTCTACTTGGTTAACAGATTTTAGATCTGTTTCAACTTCTGCAGCACGCTACCAGCAATTATCATTAAATCCTCAAAAATTAGCGGGTCAATGTGGTAAATTGAAGTGTTGTTTGAATTATGAGCTTGACATGTATTTAGATGCTTTTAAAGCATTTCCTAAAAATGATGTTAAGCTTCAAACAGAAAAGGCAAATGCTTATCATATTAAAACAGATGTCTTTAAACGACAAATGTTTTATGGTTATGAAGGCGGCGTTGGAGGTTTAATAGCATTGACTCCAGAACGTGTAAAAGAAATAATCAAAATGAATTCTGAAGGGAAAAAACCGAAAGAATTGAATGAATATGTTATGGAAGTGGTTGTCAAAGAACCAGACTATGATAATGTTGTAGGTCAAGATAGTTTGAATAGATTTGAACACGCTTTTAAAACTAAGAAAAAGAAGAAAAAGCCAGGAAACAGACCTGCTGATGGCCAACCCAGAGCGCAACAACAAAATCAAAATACACCACAAGCTCAGGCTCCAAGAGTAGAGGGAGAAACGCCGCCAGCTTCAGCAAATAAGAGAAGAAATAAGCGGCCAAACAATAGACCAAGAGGGAATCCTAATGCAACGAATAATGAAAAGAAGGAGTAAGGCTGTTGTCCTATTTAGTTTAGCATTTTTAATTTCTTGTGAAAGCGCCCCCACTTTTGAAAAATCATATATTTTCGAAAACAAGGAATGGAAGCAAGATGTAAAACCGTCTTTTACAGTTGATATAAAAGACGCAAGCAAAGAATATGATTTTGTGCTTACATTAAGAACCACCACAGAATATAAATACAGTAATTTGTGGGTTTATATGAATACAAAAACACCAAATGGAGAGAAGGCACGAGAACCATTTGAACTAAAAATTACAAATCCAGACGGATCTTGGATTGGAAAGAAAACAGGGACAATTGTAGAGAATTCGTTAAATTTTAAAAGAAGAAAACTTCCGCTGAAAGGGAAATATACTTTTATCTTAGAGCAAGGAATAACAGAATCTAAAATTGACCAAGTACTGGACATTGGCTTAGTCGTTACCGAGGCAAAGAAACTTTAACCCTATTTTTTCTTCTTTTTCTTATAACTAAGGTTATAGGCATAGTTTATAGATAAAATATGCTTTCTTGAAGGATTTGGTTGGTTTATTTGCTGGTCAAACATGTATCCAATAGAAATTTCATGTGGGCTATCAAATTCCAAATCGAAACCAATGAAAGCACGGTATTTTGTGAATCTTTGTCCCAATGGGCCAAATGTTGGATTATAAAAGAATTCAATATTAATAACGGGAGAAATAAAACTGTTGTTTATATCATAGGATATTTCTGGCTTCCAGCGAATTGCTTGGTCATACTCTGAGTCATAATTGGAAGAAGAAATTAATCGATCAAACGAATACTGGTATCTTAATCGTGCTGATAAAGAGAAACGATTTAGCACATGTTTAAATTCAGCATTTAAATTTAAACGATTTGTAAAGGAATAATTTCCGTATTTGTTTAAAGCAAATATTGCTCTATAATCTGCTGATGGACGAAACCACTTCGTAACTTTATATTTAATTGAAACTTGCGGAAAATAAATTTGATCATTAAAACCACCAATTCGACCAGTAAATGATGTGGCCCAATCAATTTTCTTATTTATACTTCCTTTTACACCAATAGAAGTCCAACTTTTGCCTGAACTTTGTTGGCTAATTGATAAAAAAGGTAAACATATTGAAAACAAAAGTACACGAAACATGTTACAATTTTTTTGTGTCAATTGTACCCAAATCAACTGTTGTTTTCTTTCCTGAAATAGTTGCAGTTACCAATACTTCACTTTTACCACCCGGAACACTATTGTTATCTTCATAAACAAAAATAGTGTATTCACCCTCTTCTAAATAGTTAAACTCAAAACTCCCATCATAGCTCGTTTTAATTCGATCATTGTAAAACGTATTTCCTTCACCATATACGATATAAACATCTACTTCTGCACCAGGATATTCCGCAACGAAAGCCCCAATTAAACTATATTCTTTGACGTTTATTACGCCTTTAATGGTTGAAGATCCCCCTTGACCTTCTGTTTTTTTACAAGAATTAAAAAAGAAAAAAGCAACTAAAATTAATGAAAGAGAGATTATTTTTTGCATGTTATTTATACTATTAAATTTATCGAAAAATATAGGAATACAACCATTCAACTGTTTTATTCGTCACTAAATTAGAGAATAATTTAATATTATGGTAATATTAACCTATATTAGGTCCTGAAAAACGACTTTTTGCAAAACTAAATACTAGAAAATGAAATTAATACTTTACGCATTTATACTTTTCGCCATTTCATTTACAGCGAGCTCTCAAGTAATTATAAATGAATATTCTTGTTCCAATGTGAACGGAATCACTGATGCTTTCGGAAATAGAGAAGATTGGGTTGAATTGTACAATATGGGTGCTGCCCCAGTTGATTTAACTGGTTATTATTTGTCAGATAAATCAACGAATTTGCAAAAATGGATGATTCCTAGTGGAACCATTGCAGCTAATGGATATAAAATGGTCTTTTGCTCAAAAAGAAACACCGTAAGTGGGACACAATACCACCCAAAATTTAGTTTAACACAGACAACGGGAGATTGGATTATATTAGTGAATTCAGTGCTAAATGTTTCAGATTCTATAAAAATAGTACACATGACAAAAGCCGACCATTCGGTTGGAAGGTCTACAAACGCTGCTCCAGATTGGAAATTGTTTACCACACCAACGCCAAATGCAGCGAACGTCGGAGCACAAAACTTTTATACACCAACCCCTGTAATAAGTCTTGCTCCTGGATTTTATCCCGTGGCCCAATCTGCAACAATTACTTGTTCTGATCCGACAGCAACAATTCGCTATACAACAAATGGACAAAATCCAACAGCAACATCTACACTGTACTCTGGACCAATTGCGATTAATGCAACGATGGTATTGAGAGCAGCGGCATTTAGTACAAATCAACCGTCATTTACTGAAACAAACTCCTATTTTATAAATATTACTCACACCCTTTCTGTAGTTTCTGTCTGCAGTCAAGGCGTGTTTAACCTACTAGCAAATGGTAATCAAACACCCGTTGTTGGTTCATTTGAATTATTTGAGGACGATGGGACTTTTATTGATGAAGGCCAGGGAGATTTCAATAAACATGGCAATGACTCATGGTCTTATGATCAACGAGGATTTGACTATATAACAAGAGATGAATTTGGATATGCGGCAGGGCTAGAACATCAAATATTCCCTGACACACCAAGAGATCAATTTCAACGGGTTATTTTGAAACCTGCGGCAAGTGATAATTACTCTTTTGAAAATGGAGCTCATATTCGAGATGCTTTTATTCATACACTTTCTAAACGTGCTGATATGAATTTAGACGAAAGAAGCTGGAGACCTTGTGTTGTTTATTTGAATGGTGTTTATTGGGGAGTTTATGAAATTCGTGAAAAAGCTGATGATCATGATTATACCGATTTCTATTTTAATCAAAATAAATTTAATTTACAATATCTAAAAACATGGGGGGCAACTTGGGAAGAATATGGAACACCGAATGCTCTTCCAGCATGGAACTCGTTAAAATCATTTATAGCCACTAATAACATGGCTGTACCCGCTAATTTTGCAAATGTTGACACATTATTGAGTTGGAGGTCGATGTGCGATTATTTTGTGTTTAACTCTTATGTAGTAAATCAAGATTGGTTAAATTGGAACACGGCTTGGTGGAGAGGTATGGATCCAAGCGGGAACCACAGAAGATGGAGGTATACACTTTGGGATATGGATGCTACTTTCGGGCATTATATTAATTATACAGGTATTCCTGATCCAACAGCGAATGCGGACCCTTGTAATGTTGAAAATTTACCAAATCCCGGAGGACAAGGACATACGGAAATTTTAGAAAAACTCATTAATGAAAACCCAGTCGTTGAGCAATATTATATTACACGGTATATTGATTTAGTTAATACGTATTTTTCTTGTGATTACATGATTCCACTTTTGGATAGTATGGTGGCAGAAATTGATCCCGAAATGTCGGCCCAGTGTGCAACCTGGGGAGGAACATATACCGGGTGGCAATCTAGGGTTACCCAACTAAGAAATTTTATTACTTTACGCTGTACTGCGCTTGAACAAGGTTTAATAGATTGTTATAGTTTAACCGGTCCTTATGCTACCACTTTTGATGTTTCTCCTCCTTTGTCTGGAGAAATTAAAGTGAATTCTGTTTGGGCAACAACATACCCTTGGGCAACAACTTATTATGGAGGAATTTCAACAAATATTATCGCTCGGCCATTACCTGGTTTTGCTTTTGACCATTGGGAATACACAACGGGACCTTTAACGAATGTAATAACTGAAGACACAAATAGTTTAAATATTACAGGACTAGAAAATATTGTAGCATTTTTTGTTCCTGATAATCCAGATATTGATGGCGATGGATGTTTAAATGTTGATGAAGTTATTGCTGGCACAAATCCAAATAATCCTGATACAGATGGCGATGGTGAAAATGATTGTGCCGAAATCGGGCTTGATCCATTAAATCCAATAGACACTGATGGTGATGGAATAATTGATGCGTTGGAATCTTCAATTCTTGATGCGGATGGAGACGGTGTAAACGATGAAACAGACCCAGCTAATACAAACCCTTGTATTCCAAATCCTAATGCAGGTCCATGTGATCAAGATGGTGATGGGTTAACAAATACGCAAGAAGCAACCGCCGGAACAAACCCTACAAATCCAGATACAGATGGAGACGGAATTAATGACGGCGCTGAATTAACAGCAAGTACAGATCCACTTAATCCTTGTGATCCTGATGAATTCTTCCCAGGTTGTCAAAACGATTCAGATGGAGATGGTTTATTGGACGCGCAAGAAGGAGTAATAGGAACAGACCCAAATAATCCTGATACAGATGGCGATGGCCTGAATGATGGGGTTGAAGTTGGAAACGGAACAGACCCATTGGATGAATGTGATCCAAATAGTTCAGGAGTAAATTGCATCAATGGGATATATTTACCTTCCGGATTCTCGCCGAATGGAGTAGGGAATGCTTTAAACGAAAATTGGGCAATTATCGTAGGGAAAGATGTTAAATCCTTCACTCTTTCTGTTTATGATCGTTGGGGGAATTTAATTTTAAAAACTACTGATAATAATTTCAAATGGGACGGAACATATAAAGGTCAACCCTGTAATGCAGGTGTTTACGCTTATATTCTTGAGGTAAATTATGTAAATGGAACAAGTGAAATGCGTTCTGATAACGTTACTTTAATTCGTTGATAGATGAAAAAGACACTTTTATCGTTATCGTTATTTTTGGTTGTAGGGC
>Ga0209190_1002838_pt1 | contig 11535 bp, 9 predicted proteins | sample M_140205_XF_Meta_FD_187315 | JGI IMG/M metagenome (GOLD analysis project Ga0209190, IMG submission 187315) | Freshwater microbial communities from Lake Montjoie, Canada to study carbon cycling - M_140205_XF_MetaG (SPAdes) (version 2) | ecosystem: Environmental > Aquatic > Freshwater > Lake... | reverse complement strand
AGCAATATCAAAGCCGAGCACGAAAAATACACCACCAGCCTCCCCGGCATCTTCGCCGCCGGCGACTGCCGTCGTGGTCAATCTCTCGTCGTCTGGGCCTTCAACGAAGGCCGCGGAGCCGCGAGAGAGTGCGATCGTTACCTCATGGGACAGACAGACCTGCCTTAAAAAGCCTAAAAGATCGAAAGACTCCACCGCTTGTCGCAGCGGTAACGATCAGCAGTGTTTGCACTGCACTGAGGTATTTGTATGAGAACCCAACTCTTGGTCCCTTTGCGGTAAGACCAAGCGTGCCCGGCTTTCTTCTGGCAAATCGTCGTCTTTCCGAGCATCATCACGGCCCGATTGTCTTCATGCGGATGCGTTTTTTAGTTTTGCTCGTTTTACTCGCGGCCAGCAGTTGGTTGCGCGGGCAGATCGTGGTCGCTGGAAGACCGTTTGATCGCTCGTTGGCCGAGTCGGGCATCAAGGGCGAGTGGGTGCTGTATGAAAAAGGAGCACCGCAAAATGACGGCACACGTCGCTGGTTAACCAAAAACGTGCTCGTCGAATTGCAGCCGGGACGAACGGTGGCAGATCTTCAAGGCATGGCTGGTGTGGTAAAAACCGTGGCACATGGACAACTTGCAGTGGTTGAGTTTGCTGGAAATCCTGACGTTGCGCTTGCCGGAGCCGTGACGTTGAAAAAAATGGCCGCTGTAAGAAGTGCTGAACCCATGCTAGCGCGGCAATTGTTCCGCCGCTTCACTCCGAACGATCCGCTCTTCGGCTACAGCACTTCAAATGCCGGCTACCAGTGGCATTTGAAGAACACCGGTCAAAACGGGGCCAAGGCGGGCATTGACGTGAATGTAATGCCCGCGTGGGACACGCGCAAAGGAACAGGCATCCGCATCGGTATCGTGGATGATGGCTTGGAACTGACACATCCCGATCTAGCGGCGAATGTCGATGCGCTCAATAGCTACGATTTCAACGACAAGGACGGCGACCCTTCTCCTGATGCGAAAAGCTTCCACGGCACCGCCTGTGCCGGCGTGGCAGCAGCACGTGGCAACAACGGCATCGGCGTCAGCGGCTCTGCGCCGGAGGCGACCCTCGTCGGTCTGCGCCTCATCGCCGCACCCACTACTGACGCGGATGAAGCAGATGCCATCGGCTACAAGCAGGACATCATTCAGATTAAGAGTAACAGTTGGGGGCCTTATGACAGTGCTTATGGCACCGGTGGACCTGGGACTCTGACCCAAGCTGCCATGCAAAATGCAATCACGAACGGACGCGGTGGCAAGGGAACCATCTACCTCTGGGCAGCAGGCAACGGAAACTACAGCGGCGATGATTCCAACTACGACGGGTGGGCAAACTCACCCATGGTCATCGCAGTCTCAGCTATCAATGATAAAGGTCGTGCTTCGTATTACAGTGAGCCGGGTTCCAACATCCTTGTTTGTGCACCTTCGAACGGTGGCAAAGAAAGCATTACGACAACTGACCGCAGCGGTGCACTGGGATACAACGAAGATGGCGGCACGGTCGAGAATCCCGACTTCAACGACACTAATTACACCAATAGCTTTGGCGGCACCTCTTCGGCGACACCCACAGTGGCCGGTGTGGTGGCGCTGATATTGGAGGCTAATCCGAACCTGACTTACCGCGACGTGCAGGAGATTCTCGTACGCACGGCAGTGAAGAATGACGAATTCGATGGAGACTGGGTGCAAAACGGCGCGGGCTTTCATTTCAATGTTCGTTACGGTGCAGGGTTGGTGAATGCGCAGGCTGCCGTCAACATGGCAGCCACTTGGACCAACGTGGCCTCGATGCAGACGAAGGTGATCTCCCAGGCCAACCTCGCTCAGGCTATTCCTGATTATGATGAGAACGGCATTTCGCGTGCCTTCAGTGTGCCGCTCGCGGATAATCTGCGTCTGGAGCACGTCACAGTGAAGGTAAAGGCCACGCATCCTTATGTAGGCAATCTCGAATGGCGTCTTACCTCGCCAAGCGGAGTGAAAGTCCGCCTCGCCCGTGCGCGAACCAACGATAATAGCGCAAACCTCGACTGGACGTTCACGACGACGCATTTTTGGGGCGAACGCTCACATGGCGATTGGAAGCTCGAAGTGTTTGACCGCATGATCGACTACACTGGAACGCTGAATGAAGCGACGATCACTTTCCAAGGCACCTCCACGCCTAATGCGTTGCCTTTGCCAGTGTTAACATCGAACTGGCTCATCGTCGGACGTGAGGGCTGGGCGATGAACTACCAAATGACCGCTTCAAACTTCACAACCAACTTTGATGCTGGCCGCTATTTCTATGCTGGACTTCCAAATGGTCTGTCGCTGAACCCCACTACCGGCCTCATCACAGGAACGCCCACTGAGACAGGCGGATTTGAAGGCTATCAGGATGCCACGAACGCCACCGGCGCCAATAGTACCTATACTTACTTTTACATCCTCGGCGCAACACCTGCACTCTCCACCGCTGTCGAGCAGACAACGACGACCAAGATCATTCCCTTTGGCTCTGGTGATCCCGTTTTGCAAACCGCCGTCACCCACGATGGCACGGATGCCATTGCGACCGCTACAGTCGGTGATGAGGAGTATTCGGGGATCGAGTTTACCGTGAATGGGCCCGCAAGGCTGGCTTTCCAATGGAAAGTGTCCTCCGAGAAAAATTATGACTACCTCGTACTCGCTGTGGATGGCTACGTGAAGGATTACATCACCGGCGAGCAGGACTGGAAGCTTTCCAGCACCGACATGGGGTCAGGGCCGCACAACGTGGACATCTATTACGTGAAGGATGAAGCTACAGCCAAAGGACAGGACAAAGGCTGGATCGACGAGATGGTGATCACTCCCACCAACGCTGCGCCGGTGATGACTGCGGAGACCGTGCAGGCTTATCAGGGTGTTTACTTTCGTCATTCACTCACCGCCACGAATGCACCCTCGACTTTCGCCGCAGATAATCTGCCTACAGGGCTAACGCTGCACGCGTCGTCCGGCTTGATCTATGGCAGCGTCACCGCCATTGGCAGCTATCCTGTGACGGTCTATGCCACGAACACTTTTGGAACTAGCACAGCGGTGATTACGATCGTTGTCGGCACCGTCACCCAAGGTCTTGCCGAGGCCATCGACGCTCCAACTCAACCCATCACCACCACGGGTGATCTGACATGGATTCCTCAACGGCTCTACACGCATGACGGCAGCGACGCCGCCCGCAGCGGAGCCATCACAGATCTACAGCAAACCACGATGAGCACTACCGTCACTGGCCCGTGCAAGGTTAGCTTTTACTGGGGCATCTCCTCTGAGCAGGATTACGACTTCATGCGCTTCTACATCGATGCTGTCGAAAAAGTGGCGATCAGCGGCGAACTGGGATGGACGCGCAAAGATTTCATCCTCGCCGCAGGAACTCACACGTTGAAATGGACCTACAGCAAGGACGAAGCCACCGCCAGCGGACTCGACTCTGGTCTCGTGGACCAATTCAGCATCAGCCAAGACAATGACGGCGACGGTATCTATGCCGATGCAGAGGCTTGGTTTGGCACTAGTGATAGCGATACCAACAACCGCCCACAGACGGTATTGAGCCGCAACACCAGCACCACGCTTCAATTCCAGTCCGTCTCCGGCAACGATTACCGCATCGAATACAGTGACGATTTGTTAAAATGGACGCCTGTCATCATCACCGCCAACGGATCAAGCACGACCTGGACGGACCTGAACGCCGTGAACAAAACGCGGCGATTTTATCGCGTCACCATTCCCTGATCACGCCAAGCTGCGCAGGAACCTTGTGAAAAACGCCACACCAGCTTCGAGGTCGGTCACGGCTATGAATTCATCCTTCGTGTGAGCTTGTGCGATGCTGCCGGGGCCGATAGCGATGGCGGGTGTTCCGGCCACGGCTAAAAATGCCGCGTCGCAGAACCATGGTGCGCCGGTCAAATCGGCTCCGGCGGCGATAAGCTTCTGCACAAAGAGATTCGCGGGATCGGTGTCGAGATGAAAGGCTTCGCTGGCGACGGCGACACTCGCTGTTTCGTCAATACGCTGCACGAAATCAGTCAGTAGCGCGAGTGCGCCGCCCGCACGCTGCAATCCTGGCGTGGTGCGGATGTCCACGCGGAGTTTGCAGGCGCCAGCGACGATGTTGCTGCGCGTGCCGCCTTGGATCATGCCGAGATTGATCGTGCTAACGCCGAGCCACTCGTCTGCGCCGCTGGTTTCGGCCAAAAGATCGCGAAACTCGGTATCGAGAGCGGCGACGAGCTTCGCCATCTTCACAATCGCGTTCACGCCGAGTTCAGGCGTCGCTCCATGCACCGCAACGCCCGTAGTATGCACATCGGCCCACAGGCAGCCTTTGTGGCGGAAGACAGTCTTCAGGCTCGTCGGTTCGCCGATGATGGCGAGATCATAGCGCCCGTGATGCTTCGCAAAATGCTGTGAGCCGAGCTGTGCGCTCTCTTCCGACATGAAGCCGGCGAAATGCACCTCGACAGGCAGTGAAGGAATCTCATGGCGCATTTCGTGCAGAGCCCATAGGAATGCAGCCATTGGTCCTTTAGTGTCGGATGCTCCTCTGCCCCACACTTTGCCATCACGCAGTTCACCACCGAAAGGATCAATGGTCATGCCACCGACGCTCACGGTGTCGGTGTGTGGCGCAAAAAGTATGCGCGGCTTTGGTTTGCCATCAACGCTCGGATTCGTGGGGAACCGCCCAATCACATTCGGCCTGCCAGGCTGCACTTCATCCAGTGTGACTTCTGCACCATTTGCAGCCAAAAAATCACCCACAAACTGCGCGCACTTCTCTTCGCCGATGCCATCGGTGCCGGGATCGCCATCGGGATTCACCGACGGGATGCGCACGAGGACCTGGGTGAGTTCGACGACGTTCGCAGGAAGAGCCATGCAGCAGAAAGGCACAGGGGCGAACGAAGCGCAAGCCCGTGCCGGATTTGTCCTGCGGTGCGCGGATTTTGGCAAAGAAGGCCCTGCGACAGGTTCATTGCTGCATTGTTGTAACCCGTATGCAACTTAGCTCGTTTCACGACCATGCAAATCAACCGCAGCCAGCTCGCATTCATGCTTCTCAGCATCAGTGGCGCAGTTTTGCATGCCGCCGATCCCGCTGTTCCAGTGGTGATGCCGACGCAGGCGACGGATGGCAAAACGATTTTCCAAACAGTCTGCGCCCAATGCCATGGCAACAACGGCGAAGGCAAGCTGGAACTCAAATCACCCTCGATCGCAGGAATGCCGTCATGGTATGTGTCCACGCAGTTCAACAACTTTCGCGAAGGCCGCCGCGGTCATGACGCCACCGATCCCCAACCCTTTTTGATGGCCATGATAGCCAAGGTGTTGCAACCCGAGCAAATCAAGGCGGTGGTGCAGCATGTCGAAAAGTTGCCCCTCGTTGTTCCCACGGGCGACAATCGTGAACTCGCCGACACCAATCTCGCCGAAGGCATGCGATTGTTTCAGGAACGCTGCATGGAGTGCCATCGCTACAACGCCAGCGGCGAAATGGCCTTTGGTAGCCCGCCTCTCATCGGTCGGCAGGCTTGGTATCTGGAGGAACAGCTAAAAAAATACAAATCAGGAAAACGCGGTGCGATCAAGAACGACGTGAACGGCGCCAAGATGGTGCAGATGACCACGCTCTTCATCGAAGATGATCAAATGCTACGTGACGTGGTAGCCTATATTATGACGCTCAATCCCGAAGCCACTGCTTCACCCGAGGAGCAAAAAAAACAGATCATCGAAGGAAGTCCGTTTGAAGCGGCGAAAACAGCCCAACGCTGATCACACCTTCAATTCACCGACCACTTCGCCTTTGCTCAAAGCCATCGGCCTGCCAATGGGAGTCATGATCTCCTTACTGTGATCGATCCCGAGAAGATCCTGAATGGTAGCGTGTAAGTCCTCCACAAAGACAGGATGCTCGGGTTCTTTCTTAACCCCTTCGGGATCCGTGGTACCTCTGACGCGTCCACCGGCGAATCCACCGCCCGCCACGAGCATGCTGAAACCATGCGGCCAGTGGTCGCGGCCCCCGACATTGTTGATCTTTGGCGTGCGACCGAATTCACCGCCGCAGACAACGATGGTGCTTTCCAGCAGACCGGGCTTCTTTAAGTCGCGAATCAACGAGGCATAGGCGGCATCGAAAATTTTCACCTGTGTGGCTTGGCCTTCGAGATTGTTCGCGTGTGTGTCCCAGCCAGTCAGTGTTACCTCGACGCAGCGAACTCCTGCTTGAATCAAACGCACGGCGGCAAGGCAGCCGCGACCAAAGGGCGTGTCGCCATACGCATCGAGCTCCTTCGCAGGCACATCTTTGACATTGAAGGCCTTCAGCTGATCAGAGGTCATCATGCTGCGTGCGCGCTGCATGGAAACCTGATGCAATGTTTTGGTTTGATCGAGATCCGCAGAGCGTCCCTGTGCAAAGGATCGCTCGACAACCGATAGACTCTCCAATCGAAGATCCATGCGTTTGTCATCCACTCGTGCTTTGACATCTGGCACGGTATTTTTCGGGTCATACATCTGAAAGGCATCGTATTGCGCCCCAAAGAAGCCGCCACGAGCCGGCCACTGGTTCGGCAGGATGGAGATGTGCGTCGGGATCTCAATCTTCGCGTCAGGTAGCTCATGACAAACGATGGCACCGATGCTCGGATGAATGAGCGTGGGGTCTGGGCGGTAACCGGTCTTGATGTTGTAAAACGCTCGTTCGTGATCGCCCTCTTTGCTGACCATGGAGCGGATGAGCGAGACATCGCCCATCACACTCGCCGTTTGCTCCAGACCTGCGGCAAAATCGACGCCTTTGATCGCTGTTGGGATCGTTTTGACACCTCCGCCGATCTTGGTGGTCGGATGTGGATCAAAGGTGTCGAGCTGACTGGCCGCACCTCCAAGCCAAAGCAGTATCACCGAGCGCGCCGGCTTGCCTTTGGGTGATTTTTCAGCCTCTACAGCCAGCAGATCACCCAGAGGTGTGAGCCAGGAGACTCCAGCAATCGCTGTTGCTCCCTTGAGTAAGGTGCGTCGGTTGATGTGATCGCTGCTGTTGCAGGCGCAATGCGGATCGTGAGACGTTTTCATATCAGTGGTTCCAGGAAAACTCGGTGGCGTTCATGAGTGTCCAATAAAGATCCGTCATCGCATTGGTGCGCGAGTTTCCGCTCTTGGCGGAAGTCAGTAGCCCTGCGAAATGAGCTGCTTCTTCGGCGTTCGGCCGTCGTGTGAAAATGGAAAGATAGGCCGCCTCCACCGCCATGGCATGGTTCGGTGCCAGCATGCCGATGCGCGTGCTCGCGTTGACCAGCGGATTGTTTTTTGTGTTTTCGCTGATCATGTTGCCATTCATGAGCAGCAGGCGCTGAGGGATCGTGCCGCCAGCGTCATCGAAGGTGTCCTCACCGGAATCACCGTACCGCTTCACGAAGTTGCCTACATCGATGTCGCGCTTGATGCGAAAGAGCACATGTGTCTCAGCATCGATCGTGCTCAATGACGAAGCCTGAATCACGCTGCCCGCCATCTGCTCCGGCCTCAAACGTGTCATCGGAAACGTCGCCCAGCATTTTTCTGCACCTTCCGTGACTGGATGCGATGGGTCAGCCGACTGGCTGGATTGCTGAAACATCCGCGTTGACGCTATGACTCGGATCAAACGCTGCAAATCACTGCCGTGGGCGATGAAATCATCCGCGAGTATCTCCAAGCCTTCTGGAAATGGCCCTTCGAGCGGAATGTCATCCACTGGCGCGATCAGCGGCCGATTAAACAGCAGCGCCCACATGCGATTCACAATCGTTCGCGCAAAAGCCTTGTTTTCCTTCGCCGTGACCCATTCTGCCAGCTTCGCTCGTGGCGCACCTTTGGCGGGCAGCAACTCCGGCTTCCACGGCACCATGGCTGGCACGACTTCTTCCTCCGTTTTGCCGAGGTAACGGAACTTGTAGTTCTTCTTGGGATCATCACGCAGTCCGTTCAGAGCAAAATCCGTCTGGCCGAAGTAAGCGGCCATTTGGTGGAAATCTGACTGCTTCCACGTGCTGCCGAGTTTTCCATCGTGGCACTGCACACAATCCATCTGCACGCCAAGAAACGCACGGCTCACACGAGCAGCCAGTTTCGCCTCATCAGGACCTTTCTTGTTCTCATTGGTCACCGTGATGAAGTTCACCTCTGGGCTGGTCGTCCACACGCCCTTGGAATCGATCAATGCACGAGCGATTTGATCGTAAGGGCGATTTTTCTGCAAGGAGTCGCTCAACCAGTCCACTAACCTGCGGCGGCGATAGATCAAAAACGGGCCGTCCTCGATGCCCACATAAACGCGCACGAGACGCTCTGCTAGGTAATCGCTCGTGCGCCGATCCGCGAGCAATTGCGTCAACCACCATTGTGTGATGTCCACGTCCTTCACGGCTTCCAAGGCTCGAATCTCTTGCAATGATGGGATGCTACCTGTCAGCGCCAACGACAGCCGCCGCACCAGCGTCAGGTCATCCGCTTTGGCAGTCGGCTTCAGCTGCTTCTGCTCCCACGACTTCTCAAAGTCCGCGTCCACCCGTTTCGCCGTCTGCAAAATATCATCCAGCTTCTGTTTTGGGAGTCTGAGGGCGTTCGAAACATGACCCACAGGAGGCCGTAGCAGTTCCAGCACTCCCCACACGGCTGCGGCGCCGACTCCAGCCAAGATCACGGCATTGCGCATTCGCAGCAGCCAGTTGGTGAAGGTGAGGGTGGAGTTCATGACGATGCGCTTTGGTCAGGCAAGTCTCTAACACGTGGCCCAAGCATCGGTTTCCGTGCAAACTTTGCAACAATCCAAAACCAGACGACTTTCATAGCATCACTTCATGTCCGAGCCTCCTCCGCTGCCACCACCCATACCCGCTTCAATCGAAACGGCGCTCGTGGCATCGCCTCCGCCAAAACCTGGTTGGCTTCAACACTGCGCCTCCGCTTTGAACTGGCTGTTCGGCCTCGCGGCACTCATCGCACTATTAGCGGTGTGTTCGGTCATTCCGGTGCTGAATTTCCTCAGCCTCGGCTACTTGCTGCATGTCAGCGGCACGATTGCGCGCACAGGACGCTTCCGTGATGGCTTCATCGGCGTGCGCAAAGCGGCCGTGCTTGGCAGCATCGCCGCAGGCACCTGGCTCGTCCTTTGGCCTGCAAGACTCGTCTCCGGCTTCTGGAAAGATGCCGAAATCATTGCCTCTGGCAGTGTCATTTCAAAGGTGTGGTATGTCGGCCTGATCAGCGTCATTGCGATCACACTGGCGCACATTGCCTGGGCTTGCGTGCGTGGTGGCAAGCTGCGTCATTTCCTCTGGCCGCAGCCGCTGCGCCTCCTGCGCTGGCTCAAAGCGCCCGGCAAATTCACCCACAGCCAGATCCATGTGACCGACTACATCCTTAGCCTGCGTCTGCCATTTTACTTCTGGCTCGGCCTGCGTGGTTTTGTCGGTGCCTTGGCCTGGCTGATTATTCCCGTCGGCATCCTGCTCGTCGCCACACGCGTGCCTTTGGGTGGATCGATTGTTCTTTCGCTCATCGGCGGCATCTTGCTTCTACTTGTGGCCATTCATCTGCCCTTTTTGCAGGCGCATTTCGCTCAAACAGATCGCTTCAGCGCCATGTTCGAGCTGCGCGAGGTGCGCCGCCTATTTCTGCGTGCGCCGCTCGCTTTCTGGTTCGCGCTACTCATCACCTTGCTCTTTGCCGTGCCGCTCTACCTCCTGAAGATCGAACTCACTCCACGCGAGCTTGCTTGGCTGCCGAGTTTGCTTTTTGTGATCTTCATCTTTCCTGCGCGCATCCTCACAGGCTGGGCCATGAGCCGGGCGCTTCGCAAAGAGCAGCCGCGCCATTGGTTCCCACGCTGGCTTGCACGCCTTGGCATCGTGCCCATCGGCCTTGCTTATGTTCTCGTGGTCTATCTAACGCCTTACCTTTCGTGGAACGGTGCGCTTAGCCTGCTCGAACAGCACGCTTTCCTCGTGCCTGCCCCGCTCATGGCGTTGTGACGAAATCACCCATGTGGTGAGTTAGCGCTTGTTCGTCATTATTCATTCGCCATTCGTCATTCCCACATGGCCTGGCTCACTGAACACACACTCCTCCCTGGCGACAGCTTTATCCTCTTGCTCGCCTTTCTCGGAGCAGTGTGCATTGGCCTCTCAAAAGCCGGTCTTTCAGGCACCTCGACGCTGAACGTCGTCCTCATGGCCAAAATTTTCGGCGCGAAGCCCTCCGTCGGCATTGTGCTGCCACTCCTCATCGTTGCCGACCTCATGGGCTATGTGCTCAATCGCAAAGGTGGCAGTTGGAAGGCCATCATTCCGATGGTGCCACCCGCCATCGCTGGCGTCGTGCTCGGCTGGTTTATGTTGGATCAAATCGACAATGCCTCTGCCCGCATTGTCATCGGCTGGCTCATTATAGCCCTACTCATCTTCAATCTCGTGCTCAACGCCCGCCGCCAGGACTTCATCGCCCTCACCGAGCACAACGGCTTCTCGTGGACGATGGGATTCATGGCCGGAGCCGTCACCATGATCGCCAACGCCGCCGGTCCCGTGATGACCGTCTATCTCCTGTCGCAGCATCTCGAAAAGAAAGACCACCTCGGCGTCTTCAGCCGCTTCTTCCTTTTCATCAATCTCTTCAAAGTCCCGTTCAGTGCCGATCTCGGCATCATCAATGCACCGTCGCTCATGACCAATCTGGTGCTCTTTCCAGGCGTCATCTGCGGCATCCTACTCGGCTGGCAGATTTTGAAACGCATTCCGCAAAAACCCTTCGAACTGCTACTCTTCTGGCTCACCGCTTTCGCCGCTGTGTGGTTGATCTGGGGATGAGGGCACTCAAGGCCCAGAAATCTCCACCAAATCATCTGCGCCACTCAGAAAATTGAGAGCTGTAAGCAAATGTTGAGTCAGGATGGCTTGCAGCGCTGACTCGGATGTGTTGCCGCATGTCAGCCAGATAATCTTTGGCGGGCTGCCGAGTCGGTTCTGCAAATCGACGAAATCGTGGTCCTTGGTGATCACGATGGCATTCGCGGCACCCGCTTGCTGGTAAATCTCGGTATCTTCCGCGTCACGCAGACCGAGATCTCGCAATGCCGTCGCCGTCACACTTGGAAACTGCTGATTGATCCAACGTGCAAGCCTTGGCGAAAGTTGCGCATCGAGCCACAGGTTCATGCGGCGGCGAGCACAGGATGATCCACACGCTGCCGGGCATAAGCCACAGCGGCTTTGATGTCATCGGCCTCAAGGTCGGGCATCTCATCGAGAATATGCGCCTGACTCAGACCGTTGCTGATCAGGTCTAGCACGTCAGTCACGCGAATGCGCATCCCGCGAATGCACGGACGCCCGCCGCATTGCTTGGCATTAACTGTGATTCGTTCTTGTAGAGAAGTCATGGGAGGATGTTAACTCCCGCT
>Ga0209190_1002834_pt1 | contig 11543 bp, 12 predicted proteins | sample M_140205_XF_Meta_FD_187315 | JGI IMG/M metagenome (GOLD analysis project Ga0209190, IMG submission 187315) | Freshwater microbial communities from Lake Montjoie, Canada to study carbon cycling - M_140205_XF_MetaG (SPAdes) (version 2) | ecosystem: Environmental > Aquatic > Freshwater > Lake... | reverse complement strand
TTTCTTGTTTGAGTGACTCGTAGCGGTAGGGGTTTTTCTCTGCAGCACCGGCGGTGGTGGTGACGAGTAGGGTTATGGCTGCTAAATAGGTGTAAGTTTTCATGAGTGCGATCATAGGGTGAGAGTTTTAGCGCTGTAGAGTTTTTTTTATGGGAAGGTTCATGGAAGTCGCGAATTCACTCCAAGTGAGGCGAGTGATGTGAGAGTTGAGGGCGTCTAGTGGATCTTGTTGATCTAGAAGTGGCGGGGGTACTGTGTAGATTTTTTGGCGTCCGAGTTGGCCACAAACGAGCAAAAATACAGATTTGAAAACTTCTTGGCGAAGGGTTTTGGGTGGTTGCACCGTGAAGGAGTAAACCGCCGTGCGGGATGATTTCGAATCGGGACCACTCATCCATAAAGCGATGGGTGACGGGCTGCGGGCTTTGGCGCTTGATTTACCTGCGAGCACGATGGTCTTCACCTTGATGATGCCTGATGATGCCCGTTCGAGATCACGCGCCACTTCGTCGAGCACGGGGACGAGTGATTTGATGTTTTTCTTGCTGGTGCTTGCTTGAAGGGTGACGGGAATGGCGTCCTGGGGACTCGAATTCCAGATGGGCAGGGGAGGACGCAGACGTTTGATCGCCGTGATGGCGGCGTTCGTTTGCGTGTCATCTGGGTGGGTGAGATCAAGCATACGTTCCCAAACTAACAGCGAGCGACGCAGTTCGCTTTGTTCCTCCAGCAAAGCGGCAAGTTCTGCGAGGTAAGTGCTTCCTCGTGGGGCAACTTCCGCATAGCTTTTCAGCACAATCGGTTCCGTTAGATTTCCGATCTCGACGGGAATTTTCGTCTCCAAGATCGGTGGCAGCGGAGTCTCGGGCACAGGAAGAGCCGGTGGCTCAGAAATCGCGTCGTCCACCCGATCCACTTGGGGCAGCGAGGATTCCACTTTGATCCGGACTTTTTCCAACTGAGTGCTGGATGGGGGCGTTAGAAAATCCATGTTTCGCGTATTGATCCACCACGATCCTCCGACCACCGTCAGGATAAGCAGGATGACCACTGGTATAGGAACTCGCACGGCAGCAGGTTGGATGGGTCTTTCTTTGCGGGAAAGCGGAAATCACTGATTCGCAAAAAAACAAAACACCCCGCTCGTTGAACGGGCGGGGCGTGATGAGAAATGATGAAGTGAATAGATCAGTTGGCGCTCTTGACCAAGAGCGCGCGCTTGCCGACGCGTTCGCGGAGGTAGTGCAACTTGGCGCGGCGAACTTTGCCACGGTTGGTTACCTCGATTTTTGCGATCCGTGGAGTGTGAAGCGGGAAAACACGCTCAACACCTTCGCCGTATGAAATCTTGCGCACGGTGAATGCGGCGTTCACGCCAGAGCCACCACGAGCCAAAACAATCCCTGCGAAAATCTGGACACGCTCTTTGCCACCTTCTACCACCCGGCAATGCACCTTTACGGTGTCACCGACGTTGAACTCGGCGACGTCTTGTTTCAATTGCTCTGACTCGATCTTCTTAATGATGTGCATGGGGTCCTCCTTCGCGGAAAATGAATGTGCTGCCCGCAGGGTCTTAGCCGTATGCCTAGAATTGCGGGGCGCGAGAGCTACTGGATCAGTTTCGCAATTGCAATCGCGAAATTGCTCTAAATTTAATGTTTTCCATAAATCGCTGCGGGATCGAACGACTTCCCCGGTCCGATCATCGCCAATTTATGCGGTTTTCCCTGCTCAGACGGGACTAGTTTTCGATAAAAACACGAATTTCGGCCAGTGTGGCAGGCCCCCGCGCCGATCTGCTCCACGAGCAAAATGATCGCGTCCTGATCGCAGTCCGTGCGGATTTCGACAATTTTTTGAATGTGACCTGAAGTGGCGCCTTTGTGCCAATATTCCATGCGAGAGCGCGACCAGTAGACCGCCTCGCCGAGTTCTAATGTTCTCCGCAGCGATTCTTGGTTCATGTAGGCTAGCATCAACGGTTCGCGGGTGGTTGCGTCCATGGCGAGTGCGGGGATCAGGCCGTCGGCATCGAACTTCGGCGAAAAGTCCATCCCCTCCTCGACCTCGCTTTTTCCGCCACGCGGGGTAAATCCATATTGAGTATCCATGGCGGGACCGTGAAATGACCGGATTGGCGTGTCGAGTCCGCATTCCAGCGGGTCAGCGATTCGGCGTGCCATTTCGATTCAATCGTTCATGGTCTGCGGGGCGGTGCTTTGGAATCTAAAACCATTTGAAAAATTGTGATGAAGCGAGATCGGAGCGGATGGAAGGGGATGTGTTTCGGGCTTTTGCGGATTTTTCTCTGCGCTTTCCTGACGGTGCAAGCGGGGGCCGTGAATGAAAAGAGCTGGGATGAGCGCCTCGACGCGATGTTCTCCGGGCGCTTGAAGGAAATAAATAAAGAATTGGATCAATTGGCTCCGAAGTTAGGTGCGCTGCCGATCATCCCGATCGATGAGCAGGGAGGCACGGGCGGAGCGGCGAGCACTTATAACAGCGAGAGGCCTCCACGTAATTCGGTGTTCGCACTAGAAGTCCGGTGGGCAAAAGCCGCTAAAGTGGATATGTTAGCACTGGTGCCGACGCGGCGCTACGGTGCGAAAGGGTTAGAAGCTCAATACGGACTACCCGAGTCTTTCAAAGTCGAGTTGATCAACAGCAGAGGAGAGCTGGTTTTGTTAGTCGCTCATCCGATGGGTGTTAGTAAAAATCAGGCAAGAAAAGGCCATCCATTTGTCTATCAGATAAATCCACCGGTCGAAGCTGATGGAGTTAGAATTTCAGCAGAATTGCTGCATCCCGATATCGAGGATGAAAGTATTTTCGTTCAGGCGTGGGCTGAGGTTTTTGTTTTTGAAGGTGAGCGAAATGTCGCCCAAGGCGGTGAAGTCACTTTGATTGGTGGAGCGGCTCCTTCGGCCCCTTGGCACTGGAACGCTGCGTTTCTTGTCGACGGCCAGACTCCACTCGGTTTACCCGAGGTTCCTCAAGACGGGCATCGCAACATCGGCTGGATTTCAGAAGGACGTACCCTTTCGAGCAACGCCGCCTCGATGATCGTGGATCTAGAGACTTCTCGATCAGTCGATGCCGTTCGGTTAGTCCCAGCGAAGAAGCCGACCCCCGACTTGCCGAGTGGGTTTGGGTTTCCTCGTAAGTTGGTTGTGTCTATTTCGGAGTCGGGTGAGATCGATGATTCTAGCAAGTGGACGGTCATCGCAGAACGGGAGTTTCCTAACCCAGGCCACAACCCTGTGGAAATTTCCTTCGCCGCCGCTCAAGGGCGCTACGTGAAGATTGAAGCGGTTGAGCTATGGAAGGCTTTCGAAAGCTACCCTGCGTTTTTTGCCCTAAGCGAAGTCGAAATACTCTCGGAAAATAAAAATATCGCACTCGGAAAGGTCGTTCGCTCTCCAGATGGAATGAACAATCTCATCGCCCCAGGCGGACGCTCGTGGAGTGGAGCCGCACTCAGTGATGGATTTGGACCGGATGGACTTTTGGTCTCGACGCGCGAATGGATGAAGCTGCTAGATCAACGACTCATCCTTGAAACTCGCCAGCATCAATTGCGTGCTGAGGCGGAACTTGTTCTCAATGGCTGGAAACGCAAAAGATTCATGGCACTCGCGATTCTTGGAATCGTGGGGTTGGCTTTCATCATCGCGCTACCCATCCGTTACCGACTCAAAGCGAACCGCGTGCTGAAGAAAGTGCGCGAGCGGATCGCTGGCGATCTTCACGATGAGGTGGGAAGTAATTTAGGCAGCATTCAGATGTTTGCAGATCTTGCGGAAGGGCGCTCGGGTCCATCAGACGAATTGAAGCGCATTCAGCGAATCGCGGCGGAGACGGTGAGTGCGGTGCGTGACATCGTCTGGCTACTCCAGCCTCAGGGGGATCATCGAATTGGCACCGTCGAGCATTTACGCGAAACGGCATCGATCATGCTCGAGTCGTTGAAATGGAAGTTCACCGCAACCGAAGAATCGTGGCAGGTTGAGTTGAGCGACGACGCCACTCGCCATCTATTTCTCTATTTCCGCGAGGCTCTGCATAATATTTCACGCCATGCCAAGGCCACCAAGGTGGCGATTCACGTGGAGACGAGACTGGATCAGTTTGGCTTGTTCATTTCAGATGACGGGGTCGGCATCGCTGCAGAGCGGCTTGAGCGTACCGCAACCCTGCGAGCCTTGCGCCAGAGGGCTGCGGCTCTAAAGGCTGACTTTCAAGTTGTTAGTAGCCCGGGCAATGGTACCCGCCTCACCCTCACGGTGCCGCTTGATCCCAAACGCAAGCGCTCGAGTCCAAAGCCCGCACTTGATTCTGCATAAACCTTCGCTTCCTGTTTGCATCGTGATGCTCTAGTATTCTCCCATGGCTAAATCTCCATCCAAGAATGAAAATTCAATCCGCTTAGTCTTGATTGAGGATCACGCGGATTTTCGAGAATCGGTATCGATGGTTCTTGAGCAGCGTGGAGGGTACCAGTGTGTCGGTGGTTTCTCGACGATGGAAGATGCTTTGGAGGCATTCCGCGGCGGTCTTAAAGCGGACTTGGTTTTATCTGATCTAGGACTTCCTGGAATGAGCGGGATCGTGGGAATTCGAAAAATTCGTGGAATTCTGCCAGATGCGAGGATTTTAGTTCTAACGGCCTTCATCGATAAAGCTAAAGTTTTCGCAGCGCTTGAGGCTGGTGCGCATGGTTACTTGGTCAAGGCTGGTAGTGCGGTTAGGTTGTTAGAGACTCTTGAGGAAGTTCTGGCAGGAGGAACGCCACTTGATCCGAAAATTGCGGGAATGATTCTGCAAACATTCCGCAAGCTCAGCCCGATTTCCGAGGCGGAAGCTCTGTCCGGGCGCGAGTGCGAAGTCTTGCAACTTTCTGCCAAAGGCCTCAACCGTCAGGAAATCGCTGACGAACTCAAACTCAGTCAACACTCGGTGACGGAGTACATCAAACGCAGCTTCGACAAGTTGCACGTGCGGAGCTTACCGGCGGCCGTCAGCGAGGCGATCCGGCATGGGTTCTTGGATTTGTCCTGATTCCGATTCCAGCGGTGCGGCGTGGTGTCCCATCATTTGGTGACATGACAGACTTTGAAATTTACGTCATCGTATCTCTTGTCGAGGGGAGAGGTCCCTGGTTTCATTCATGACAAAGATAGGGGTCGCGAGAGGTTGCGACCCCTTTTTGTTGCCCAAATGTCGTGTATTTTTTGGATCGATTGACTTTTGTGTGCTTTAAAAATCGACGTTATTCAGGTTTTTCCTGCGAATTTGCCCAGAAGATTGACGGATCGGGATTCGCATGCACAATCCCGCCGCCGAGCGAAAAAGTCGCTTTGGCATTTCGAAAATACTGTCATGCCTACTACTATTGCCATTAACGGATTCGGTCGCATCGGTCGCCTTGTCTTCCGCGCCCTCGTCGAACAAGGACATCTTGGAACCACCTTCAATGTCGTCGCCGTCGGTGACATCGTTCCAGCGGACAACCTCGCCTACCTTTTGAAATATGACTCCACCCAAGGTCGCTTCAATGGCACAGTTTCCTCGAAAAAATCTTCCCCAGAACTTGCCGAAGACGATGTGATCGTAGTGAACGGTCACGAAATCAAAGTGGTGAGTGCACGCTCGCCCGAAGGCCTGCCATGGAAGGAACTCGGTGTGGATGTCGTCATCGAGTCCACCGGACTCTTCACCGATGCCGCTCTCGCAAAGGGGCATATCACCGCAGGCGCGAAGAAGGTGATCATTTCGGCTCCTGCCAAGGGCGAAGACGCCACTTTCGTTGTTGGCGTGAATGACAATCTCTACGACCCAGCAATTCATCACATCATTTCTAACGCAAGCTGTACGACAAACTGTCTTGCGCCCATTGTTCACGTGTTGTTGAAAGAAGGATTCGGGATTGCAGAAGGTTTGATGACCACCATCCACTCATACACCGCCACTCAGAAGACGGTGGATGCTCCATCGAAGAAGGATTGGAAAGGTGGTCGCAGTGCCGCCATCAACATCATTCCTTCCACCACGGGTGCAGCCAAGGCTGTGGCGCTCGTCTGCCCAGAAGTGGCAGGTAAGCTCACCGGTATGGCGTTCCGTGTGCCGACCCCAACGGTTTCAGCTGTCGACCTCACCGTGAAGACCGTCAAGGAAACTTCACTCGCAGAGATCAAGGCCGCGCTTAAGAAGGCTTCGGAAACTTATCTCAAGGGAATCCTCGCCTACACGGAAGACGAAGTGGTTTCTACCGACTTCATTCACGACAAAAACTCATCGATTTTTGATGCGGGTTCTTCGATCGAGTTGAACTCGACGTTTTTCAAACTGATCAGTTGGTATGACAACGAGTGGGGTTACTCGAACCGTGTCATCGACCTACTCACAGACGTGGTGAAAAAAGGAATCTAACTTTTAAATTTAATACTCTAAATTAAAACGGCGGCCTGCAAAGGTCGCCGTTTTTTATGAAGTTTAAGCAGGTGAGGGGATTTATTCTCTATCGAATCGCCCGCTGGACGATTTCGTCCATGGCATCTAAGTTCGCCTCAAGTGCTGTAACGAAAGCAAATTGATTTCTGCAGCGGTCCAAGTTGTGATCGGGTCGCTTGATCTTGAAATAGGTGTCACCATTGAGGTAATCCGTTAGAAATCGAATGCCGCACTCCAAGGTTATCAGCTTGCCAGAAAACGCGAGCTGGGAAAGCTCGGCTTGATTGAGAAAGACCGCAGTGGATAAATAACCCTTTACCAATGCTTCGAACCGATCGAGTCGGACTCCGATTTGAGTGACGTTTGGATCATCTTCTCGAGTGGTAGGTGCTGCGGTGCGGACCATGTCGCCGAAGTCGTAAAGTGCGCAACCAGGCATGGTGGTGTCTAGGTCGATGACACAGATGCCTTCCGCCGTTGCTTCATCGAGCAGAACGTTATTGAGCTTGGTATCGTTGTGCGTGACGCGCTCGGGAATGGCACCCGAGGCGAGCATATCAGTGATCTTTGAACAATCGCAGGCGCGCTCGCGAGCAAAAGCGATCTCGGGTTGTAGTTCTCCAGCGCGACCCACGAGGTCAGCCCGCACGGCAGCTTCTAACGCTTCAAGTCGCTTGGGCGTGTGATGAAAATCTGGAATGGTTTCGTGCAAACGTTCACCGGTGAGGTCGGCGGTGAGTTTCTGAAACGCACCAAACGCCCTTGCCGCCTGATAAGCTTGTTCGTTGCACTCGATTTCATCGTAGCCACGAGCGCCTTCGATAAATGGATAGGTTCGCCAGACGTTACCGTCTGCATCGATCGCGTAGGGTTTACCATCATGTGCGGGAATGCAAGTGAGTGTGCGGCGGTGAGCCTCGGGATTTCCCTGCGCGAGCAAGTTGGCCAGTGCATGGCGCGTCACTCGAGAGACATTTTCCATCACTGCGATGGGATTCTTGAATACATGATGATTGATTCTTTGGTGAATGAATCTTACCACGTGGCCAGCCTGATTGTAGGTGGCGCAGTAGGTGTCATTGATGTGCCCAGTGCCGTAGTCATGCGCTTCGACAAAGTCGGCACGCATCTGAAATAGTAGCGAAATGGCACGTAGATCGTGCATCATGAGAGATTTTTTGGGTATTCACCCGCATCGATGAGTTTACAAATGGAGGCGACAACATGATGTTTATCCTCTGGATAAGTAACGCCAAACCATTGGCTGGTTGTGTCTAACACCGCGCAATCCACTTTGCCGTCGCGGATCAAAGCGTCGACAACGGTGGGGATGTAGTTTTCGGATTTTTCCAAGTGGCCGAAATTCTTCAGAAAGTCAGTGAACTCTGTCTCGAGGTGACCGATGAAACATGGAGTGAAGACCCAAAAATTCATCGACACGGGCGACCTTTCTGCAACGGCATTGCGGGTGCCGTCGAGTGCGTTGCCACGGACGACTCCATCGCTGTCACGTTCGATTTTCAAGTATTCTTCGACAGATGTTAGAAGTCCACTTTGGGTGAGTGTGCAGATGCCTCGGTTCACATCGCCGTGGTCGGAAAGGGTGTTGACGAGTGGGTAGCCGACCATTGCGTAGTGACCTTTTTCACTTACTTGATTTACTGATGTTAGAAAATTTGCAGCTCGCATGTAGGCGTCGCTGCCATAAAAATCATCGGCGTTGATCACGGCAAACGGTTCCTTGAGCAAGTGACGTGCTGCACGAATGGCGTGGGCGGTACCCCAAGGTTTCGAGCGATTCTCAGGAACCGTGAATCCACTGGGCAGGTCATCGATTTTTTGAAATGCGTAATCGACCTCGATGATATCTGCGAAACGGCAACCCACACCTTGGCGGAATGCCTCTGCGAAATCTTCGCGAATGATGAAGATCACTCGTCCAAAGCCAGCGCGTATCGCATCATAGACCGAGTAGTCCAGCACGGTCTCACCATTCGGCCCCATCGGGTCCATTTGCTTTAGACCGCCATAGCGACTGCCCATACCAGCGGCGAGAACAAGGAGTGTGGGTTTCATAACTATTGGGTTGATGGAAGGTCAACGTTGGATCGTGGAATGATCTTGGTGTAGCAAAGTACGACTTTGGCCATGCCCCATGACTGTTTAGAGTCAACCAATGAGTGCGCTGTAGGATGAAGCATCTAGCAGATTAGACACTTGTGCGGCATCTTTCACCTTGAGTTTGAAAATCCAACCCTTGCCATAAGGATCGGTGTTTACCAGCGATGGATCTGCCTCGACGAGTGGGTTTACCTCCACGATTTCGCCGCTGACCGGCGCGTAGATATCGCTGGCGGCTTTGACGGATTCGACGACGGCGGTTGGGTCTCCCGCGTCGACTGAACGACCAAGAGCGGGAAGTTCTACAAACACAACATCTGTGAGTTCTGCTTGAGCGTGATCGGAAATTCCGACGGTGGCGATATCGCCTTCAAGGCGAGCCCATTCGTGAGAGGTGGCGTAGCGGAGTTCAGCTGGGGTATTCATGGATGGATGGATACAAATTTCAAAAATCAGACGGAGTGAGTGGGCTTGTAAAATGGTTTTTTGACGACTTCCGCTGGGAAGAGCCTGCCGCGCACTTCGATTTGCAGTGGGGTGCCTATTTTAGTAAAAGCTGCAGGTAGGTAGGCCATGCCGATGCCGCACATCAGCGAGGGCGAAAGCACACCGCTCGCGAGTTCTCCTAGGTTTAGGCCGTCGGCAGAAATCACCGGATAGTGAGCACGAGGTGGAGCACCTTTTTCGAGGTAGCGAATGGCTGTTAGTTTGACTGCTGGTCCATCAGCTTTCTGTTGTACGAGTGTGTCGCGACCCACAAATTTGACCTTTTCTAAAGCGCAAAAAATTCCGAGGCCGGCTTCGATGGGTGAGCGCTCAGGGGACAAATCATTGCCATTGAGTGGGTAGCCCATTTCCAAACGCAGTGAGTCGCGTGCGCCGAGGCCACACGCTTTTGCACCCGCGGCGATGAACTTATCCCAAACAGCGATTCCCTCGTTCGCCTGAGTGAAAATTTCGAAGCCATCCTCACCGGTGTAACCTGTCCGGCAAACGATGAATCCGTCTGCGGTGGTGCTGATTCCATTGCGAGGCGGCAGCATCTCAGAAGGAAATGCTCTTGAAAAAATTTCAACTGCAGTGGGTCCTTGGACGGCCATCCCTGCCCATAATTCGCTCTCGTTGCGCAGCACGATTTCCTCGTCCTGACGAGCAGCCATCCAGAAGAAATCTTCCTCAATCATCGACGCATTGACGACGAGAAAAAACTCCGTTTCGCCCGAGCGATAGGCGATCAAGTCATCGATCACGCCGCCGCTTTCGTTTAGCATGAGCGTATATTGTCCTTGGCCGATCCCGAGCTTGGAGATGTCGTTCGTGAGCAAGCCATCGAGCCAAGCCGCCGCCGTGGGGCCGCTGACGATGAACTGTCCCATGTGTGAAATGTCGAAAATCCCGCAGGCTGTTCGTACGGCGGTGTGCTCGTCGATGATCGAGGTGTATTGCACTGGCATGTTCCAACCGGCGAAAGAAACGAGCTTTGCGCCAAGCGCCACATGTGCTGCCTCGAGTGGGGAGTGTTTGATTTCGTCAGTCACTGGATGGAGATTGTAAGTCGGGCGGAGACTTGTCAACCGGATGAACCCACGGCGTAGAATTACTTTTTCCACCAATCGCCATCTTTTTCCCAAGGTTCTGGACTCGATGAGTTATTCTGAACCAGAGTGGTTTGAACTGGCTTGGTATTTTCGGTCACCTCGTCGATCAGATCGTCGACCATCTGGTCACGTCGTGCAGCATTTCGTAGTCCGCAGACGATCAAAAGCGCAATGACGCCCGCGCTCAGCAACATCATGCAGAGCATCGCCAAAACGAAACCGTCCACTTCTGATAGTTGATCACTTATCATAAGATGATTAAATCGAATTTAATATTCGTGGAGGAAATCTTTAAACGCACGAAATATTTTCTGTGAACCAAAACTTGCCAGTCCGTTAGTCGCTGGGGCTTGTCAATCTCAGCGATTTTGGGATAATCGCGTATACATGACAATTTTCGATCGATTGGAGCGCCGATTCGGCTGGCTGGCTTTCCCGGGGTTCCTCCGCTACTACGCGTTGCTTCAAATCCTTGTCTTCGTTCTTCAACTGGTGCGACCCGACATCGGTGAGGTGCTTGCTTTCGACCGTGCGAAGATATTCTCTGGAGAAGTCTGGCGGGTCATCACGATGTTTTTTGCGAGTTCACAGTTTGGTAAGCCAACGTTGATCAACATCGCCTTCCTGATCTTTGCGGTGAATTTTGTTTTTATGGTCAGCGATGGTCTTGAAAATGCGTGGGACAGTTTCAAGACATCCTTGTTCTATTACACAGGAATTCTGGTCGTGCTGGTTGCGAGTTTTGCTTATCCATTTGCTATTCCTTCGAGTGGAATGGTGCTTTTTGGTGCAGCTTTCGTCGCTTTTGCGACGCTCTATCCAAAAACTGAAATACTGTTATTTTTCGTCATTCCTGTTCAAGTTCGTTTCCTCGGAATGTTTGCGGGTGCCTTGATCTTTTTTGATGCGATATCGCAGCCCATTTTGATGCCATTCTATCTAGCAGCATATTCAAACTATTTTATCTGGGCCGCGGTACCTGCTCTCCGAGGCACGGCGAGGATCTTCGAAGCGGGGCAACGCAAAAAACGTTTTGATTCGCTAAAAATGGGAAAGAGCGAGGCTTTTCACATATGCGTGATTTGCCACCGTGACGATGTGATGGATCCTGAAGTCGAGTTTCGGATCGGTGCGGACGGAAAAGAGTATTGCGATCTACACTTGCCTGATTAGTACCATCAAAGAATATCCGCAACGAAAGATTCCTTTTGAAAAATAGAGAATGCGTCGGGTTCTTCACCCGTGCCTAGAAAGCGTGGTGGGATGTTCAGCTGGTCGTGGATGCTAACCGCAATGCCACCCTTACCCGAGCCGTCGAGTTTGGTGATGATGAGCCCATCGAGCGGGCTGGCTTTGTGGACTTCTTTTGCT
>Ga0209190_1002830_pt1 | contig 11553 bp, 14 predicted proteins | sample M_140205_XF_Meta_FD_187315 | JGI IMG/M metagenome (GOLD analysis project Ga0209190, IMG submission 187315) | Freshwater microbial communities from Lake Montjoie, Canada to study carbon cycling - M_140205_XF_MetaG (SPAdes) (version 2) | ecosystem: Environmental > Aquatic > Freshwater > Lake... | reverse complement strand
CTCGCCGGGGATGTCAAACGTGTAGGTGTTGGGGTTAGTGTTACTGGCGATATCAATCTCCAGCAAGACCGTACCGGACGACCCACCATCTTTGAATTGAATGGTCGCAGCAGTGCTTGCTGCCGGGCAAATAATCAAGCCCTTCAGGCGTGTTGGCCCGTTAAACAACGTAGCCGCTGCACTTGCGTGGGCGCTCTTAACGTCTGTCTGCATCATAATCAATCTCCTGTAAAGCGGGGGCCGAAGCCCCCGAGACTAATTACTGCTGGTTAGCAGGGGGCGACTGGTTGCCGCTGGAGTCTTTGACTGCGTACTCCACGGTAATCTGTGCTGCACCACCGCTGGCAGTTCCTGCGCAAGCGTAGATGACTTGAAGAATCAGGTCAGTCGTGCCCACGTTCAGGATGGTGGCGATGTTTGTACCAGATAGAGTGGTAGTTGCGCGGCCCACAGCCAGAGGAGTCGTAGAGGCGCTACCAACGGTTGCCAGAGCAGTTCCGCCAGCCGTTTGGATGGTGATGGTATTACCAGTTGAGCCAGCAAATGCAGTGGTGATGTCGCAGAAGATATTGGTAATCTGTGCGCCTGCGGGGATAACTGCAAAAGTGGTCGCAGTCGTGGTGTTAACCGTCATCGTGCCCGTTTGGGTGACAGTGGTAGTACCGGTGTTCTGGATGGTTCCAGCAGTAGTGCCGGTGGTGTTTTTGACCGTGCCCAAGAGCCACGGGCCAAGGTGCGTAGCGAATCCCATGATAAGTCCTTACATACAAGTTAGGTACACTGGTCGGTATGTCGTCTGCCGGGGCAGTCCAATGCACCGGAAGTCCCGGATGGCTGCAATATACACTATTTTTGTGATGCGTCAAGTTTATGCCGTACAAAGACCCAGCAGTTCGCAAAGCCAAGCACAAGGAGTACTCGGCGGTTCACTACCAGAAAAACAAGGCGGTTGTGCAGGCCTCCTCAAAAAAGTCTAGGAAACAAAAAAGGCAAGAGTGGTTGGATTTTAAGGCGGCACAATCCTGTGTGCACTGCGGTTTTTCCCACCCTGCCGCTATTGACTTCCATCACATCGGGCCTAAAAAATACAGCGTCAACGAACTCATAACCGGTGGTCGGTTTAAGCTGGCGTATGAAGAGGTCAAGCAGTGCATAACCTTGTGCGCAAACTGCCACCGCATACACCACTACGAAGAACACGAACGAAAAAGGGGGCCGAAGCCCCCTTTAGAACCCAACACAGATTAAACCTCTTCGGCTTCGTCTTCAGCCTCGTCTTCAGCTTCATCTTCAACTTCATCTTCGGCCTCGTCTTCAACCAAGAGCCACTCACAAGCCTCTTCGTCCAGCCAGTACCAAGCATCGTACTCTTCGTCGTACCAGCAATAGCAGCCAGCATCTTCGTCGTAGAAGTACTCTTCGCCTGCTTCAAAGCAGTCAGCGAACGCTTCAAACTCATCGTCCTCGTCCTCGTCTTCCACTTCTTCAATGTCAGTGTTACCCATCATTTGGGCAGCTTGCAAGAACTTCAAAATGGACTCGGTAGAGTACTCAAAAAAACCGCCATCGGCTAGGTCAACAGATACAGTAAACAGCATTTTTAACTCCAAAAATAGTTGCAGCACCGCGCTGCAAGCCATCCTACCACGCCGTCTATAGCAGTTTGTGACGTTTTTTAGACGTAAAAAAGGCCCCCGAAGGGGCCTTCTCAGCAAGGTTAAACCCTAGCTTAGGACGAACCGGGAGAACCAAAGATTCCCAGTGGGTCAGACCAGCCGAACGAATAACGCTCACGGGCCTTGTAACGCACGTTGCCGGTGTCGAAGTCGCCGTCCATCGAGGTAGCCATAGGCGTACGAACGAAGTGCTTCAGACCGTTAGGCACGTCAGTGGTTAGATACCAGCCGTTGGAGTCTGTCAAGAAGTGGTTGACAGTGTAGCCTTCAGGAATCGAACCATTGTTCTTCAGTGCGTTGATGTCGTTGTCGGTAGTACCAACACGCAGGCTGGTTTCCAACAGACGAGTAGCAACGAACATCAGAGACGGGGGAACAATCAGCTTGCGGGGCTTAGCTGCAATCAGCAGGCCCTTCTCATCAGTCCAAGCAGCGATTTGGATAACGGCGGCTTCCAAGGAAGTCTCGTTCAAGTCGGCAGCAGTGGAAGGACGGTTGCTGTTAGTGCCACCATTGACCAGCGGGTGGGCAGTGCTGAACAACGAAACGCCGTCGCCGCCAATGTAGTTGGCAGAGAAACCGTTGTTGATAACAGCAGCAGCTTTAACCTGCTTGGTGTATGCCATGCCGCGGGCCAAGGCTTTGGTGTAGCGGGCAGACAGGCTGTCGTACAGATTGTCTTCCACAGCTTCCTCAGTGATGGAGAAGCCCAAAGCGATGGTCTCGTGGTTGTAACGGGAAGTGAAGGCTTCCTGCGCATTGTCATAAGCAATGGCTTGGCCCTCGTTCTTCACCGGTGCAGCACCGAATCCAGCGAGTTTGGTTTCTTCTTCAAAGCTACGCTCCGACTTCTCGGTCTCGTAGATTTCCTTGTGCTCTTCGCCGTAGCGGGCGTACTCAAGTCCGTACAGAGCGTTCAGGCCGGGAAGGAGTTCCTTCAATAGTTGTGCGCGTGAAATAGCCATGATTTAACTCCTTATGCGCCGGTGGCAGAGTAGTAGCCATGCAGACCTTGGTTCAACTTGACCAAGATTTCAGGATACTGGGTGAAGACAACAGTCGAGCTGTAAACACCCGAGTTGATTGTGAAGCTTGCGGCTTGGTTCAATACCACGGAGGTATCGCCAGCGGCTGCTGCGGTAGCCACAAAAGAACCAGTTTGTGCAACTTGACCACTGGTGGTCAACACAGAAACGTCCGTACCGACTGGCAATGCGTAAGGCAGCGCACTCACGGTCAGGGTAGTAGTACCCGTGCTGTAAGTAGCAGTACCCAGATTCACTGCGGTGTCCGTAACCAGACCAACCATGCGCAGGGGCAGAGTGGTGGTGACAGGGGTAGCCGAAGGAGCCAGAACTGCGTTAGCCGAGTTACCAGTATTCACGCTACCGGTGTTGTTGATGGCTGACAGGTTAGTGCCAATCATCGCCATAGCGCCGGAAGAAACGGTAGTACCAGAACTGCAAACAACCGCCTTGAAGATAGCATCAGGGTCGTCATAAACATAGGCTTGGCAGTCACCGGCAGCGGTGCTTGCGGGCCAATATTGAGAGAACAACTTTTGCTTAGTCGTGGGGTTGGTGTAAGTGCAACCCAAGAAAATACCGACGGTCTGGTTCAAACTAGAGCCGGTAGAGACTGAGGCGCGTGTGGCAAAGCCACGGGATAGAACAACAAAATCACCGTAGAAAATGTTGGTCGCATAACCGTACTGGATGTTGTACATGCGGGTCGAACCTGCAAATACTTGACCACCAATCAGGTTCTGCGGCAACAGTCCATACGGAGCTGATACGACAGGATATGCCATGAAAAAACTCCTATTTATTTAAGACCGAGACCAAAACCGCCACGCGTTGAACTGGATTTTCGTTCCGAAAACAACGGCATGCGCGGGTCATTCTGACGCAAGAAGCTATTGTCTACCGAGTCCATCTGTTGCTGCGACTGCCCGTTGTAGTACTCAGCCATAGCTTCCACGTTTTCAGTGGGCTGCTTACAAAGCATCAGCCCCCCGATTTCAAGGTTGCCTGACTTTTCGTTGCCGGTCAGCATCAGTTCAGGATAATCCACTGCCTTACACGGTTCCCATCCGTCACGCAATTTACGCGACACGTTCGTTGGGTCAGATTGCCCTAGGATGTGTGTCGCAATCCAGCGGTGCGTCATGCCGGGGATTGGGTCGGGGTCAGGTAATGTACTGGAAGGTCGGTAAACCTTACGCGCAGATTTTTCACGAGAAACAAGGTCACGAGATTCACGAGTTGCCATAATATTAAGACTCCAATTTTGCTACTTGAGCAGCGTACTGCTGCGGGGTTAATCCAAACTTCTTTGCCAACGCAAGTGCTGACGGGGTAATCTGAATCTTCTTCGGCCCTGACGAACGGGTCGCTGGGGCTACCACAGATGCGGGACGCTGACTTTTTTCACTCTGGTTTCTTTCACTCCGGCTACTCCCGAATACTTCGGGAAACTTGGTTCTTACACTGTTGTCAATCTGAGCGTAATACTCATCACTTTGCGGGTCAATACCCGAGTTCACTAGCTTTTGGTGCAGCCCTAATGAATAGCTGGTTACTTCCTCGAACCCTTCAGAACCAAACCACTGGTTTTTTGCCTGCCAGCGCAGGGATTTTTGGTCAGGTTTCTCCTGTCGGGCCACAGGTTGTTGCGTTTGTACACTATCGCTGTACGTTTGTAAAGGGGCTGGTCGGAAACTCTTGGCCCGTTCCAAATTGAACTTGGCGTCGGTCATGGCCTCTTGCGCGGCGATGATGGCGTCGGTGTCAAAGGCTTCCTGCGCTTCCTTGTACTGACGCCGCGCCGTTGCCATCGCGGCTTCCGCAGCGGACAAGCCGGAAGCGGCAATCTGCTTTGTGCCCTGCTCTACGTAACCCTTGAGCTGTTTGTTCTCGTCCAACAAAGCTTGGGCCAGCCGCTCCAGCTCCTGCTTTTCCCGCAAGGTGGATTCTTTGGCGCGTCGCTCATCATGCCGTGCGTGTGTCAGTTTCTTGATACGGTCTTGGACTTTGGAGCTGTATTTCTCCAACTCTTCGTCCGTGGGGTCTTCGACCGGCTCTTCCAGTTTTTGACGACCGCGGTCTTGCTCCGGGGTATCGTCTACGATTTCGACTTCAATGTCGTTGTCGCCGCCTTCAATATCAACGGTGACGGTTTTTTCGTCTTCAATCTCGTCGGGAAATTTGAACTCAGACATGGGTGATTCCTCTCGGGTCTTGCACAACACCTTCAACTTGGTCGTCGTTGATTAAGCGCATTTCGCGCCCGTACATCTTGAACCGTGTACCTGCGTACGTACGGGTAAGTACGAAGTCGCCTTCCTTGCACCAAGGGCCTGTGGGGAACTTGGATTTGTCGGAGTAGGCATCAGGGCCAACTTTGACCACAAACAGAACTGCTGTGGTCAGCTCTTCGCGCCGCATAGTCTCCTTGGGCTTGAGGAGGTTTGTGCCTTCAATCAGCTCTTCAACTTCAGGCAAGAAGCACAACAGCTTGTACCCTGATGGGTCGGGTAACTGCTTGGCTTTTTCAGCATCCGTCAGCGTCTCGTCAGGGGTTTCCGCTGTTTGGATGGGTGGGGGCATTTCGACCCCCGGAGGCAAGAGGATGTCACTCATCGTTTTCAACTTTCTTCAGCAGGGCCAATAGGTAGGACTCTGCGATGGCTAGGCCCTGAATCACCCCGCAAAGTTTTTGGTACTCGTCAAATGAACGGCAGGCCCCACCAGCCATGTCGTCCGCGTAGTTGTTCATGTCCGTGCGTATTTGTTCGCGCAATACGCGTGCGAAATCTTGAATCATTCTTTATTCTCCGTTGGTGTTTGCTGTGACTGCATGGCCTGCTGCGCTTTTTGCTGGGCAATCTGTGCGCCAATCTTCAACCCTGCGTGCTCGTGCTCAAACTGTTGTTGGGCCTGCTTCTCTTTGATAGACGCGCCGACTTTCAGACCGTCCAACTGCATCTTGGAGGCGTTCTCTTCCTTGCGCAAGTTGTTGGCATCCGCTTTGGCCGACGCTTCCAACACCATTTTTTGCTTGTCTAGCTCCAGCTTGGCTTGCGCAATCTGGAAGTCCTGCTGAATTTTCTGGGCCTCCAACTGCAAGCCGCCTTGCTTGAGCTGCAACTCCTGCTGCTGCATCATCACCATTGGGTCTTGCGCCTGCTGCTGGGCCTGCTGCTGTTGTGCTTGCTGCTGGTTTACCTGCAACGCCTGCTGCGCGGCTTGCGCCATCATGCTCGACAACGCCTGCTCAATCTGCGGCGGCAAGTCTTCGTCCTCGGGCGGTAGGGCCAAGCCCAACTGCGCCTCAATCTGCTTGCGGTACTGGTAACCTGCGTGTTCGGCAACGTGCGCCATGAGTGCCGCTTGGATGACCGGAGCCTTGGGATTCTGACCAATGCTGGCCGCAATCAGGGGGTCTTGCATCATCGACATGTGCACCGCGATGTGCGACTGGTGGTCTTGGTTCAGGAACGCTTTAACCGGGTCACCCTTGAGGAGCGCCATGTTCTCGGTCACCGGGTCGCGGGGTTTCTGGTCGTCCGGCAGGGGCACGAGTTTGTCAGCGTTCTTGATGCCCAGAATCTCCAGCATGTTGCGGTGCAACTGGGGCATGTTGTAGATGTCAGGCGCAGCTTGCGCCATCTGCATGACCGCCTGATACTGAACAACCCGCTGGCTCATGGTGGCCGCGTTGGGGTCGCTGACGGGAATCACGTCTACATGGTCGTAGTCCTCGCGCTTGGCTGTTGCCCCGCCCACGTCCGGCTGGTAGTCGTATGCTGGCTCCGTGTAGTCACGGATGATTGCCGCCAGCAGCCGCAGCTCCTGCTTGAACGTGTAGTGCAGTCGGGCTTGAACCGCCGACATGACCTTGAGCTGGCGCTCCAACAAGGCCAGCGTTGTGCCCACCGGGGCTTGCCCCGACATGTCGCTAATCTTCATGTCCGCGGTGGACGCGAACCGACGGCCTTCCTCAACAATGTTGTTGAGTAGTGTGTACAGAACTTGGCTGGGCTCCTTGTACGGCAGCGGCAGGATGTTGTCGCGCAGCGCGCCGGAGCCGATGTCCACGTCACGGAACTCGCCCGGTTGGATGGGTGTGTCGTCTCCCTTGATGCGCAAGCCGCGGGCTTTGAGTCCGCCGGGCAAGTTGGACAGCGTACCTGCATCCACCAACTGGCGCATGATGCTGGTCGCACTCTTGGCAAACCCGCCGATGAGATGGAACAGCCCGAACCCGTAGGCGCCAAAGCCGGGGATGTACTGGTAGTGCACAAAGTGCTGGCGCTTCAGCTTGAGTTCGTCGTCCTCCAACCAGTTGCGACGGATGGCCAACACATCGTTGCTGCCCTTAATCATCGTCACCACATACGGCAGCGCAATGCCGGTCATACCTTCTTTGTCTTCGTCCTCAAAGCCGGTGATGTCCAAGTCCACATGGACTTCATAGACCGTGTACCGGTCGTCGTTGATGTCGCTGAAGCCAGTCTCTTTGTCCTTGGCTTGCTTGATGTCGCTGCTTTCCTTGTCTGTCTCGGGCAGCTCAATGTCGCGGTAGAACCCGGCTTTTTGGAGCTTGATAATCTCGTTCTCGGTCTTGCGCATGACGTGCGTGATGCGGTAGCACGTATCCAAGTCAGTCGTCCCGTACGGCAGGATGATGTCCTCTGCGGGGATGAACATGGAGACCTGACGCCCAAGGCTGGGGTCAAAATAGATTTTTTTGAACGCTGAACCCGTTGCAGGCAGGCTCCACAACATGCGCTCTTGCTCGGGCCGGAACTCACGCATGACCTCCGTCAGCTCGTAATTCATATCCGCTTCAACGCGAACCGCCGCCTCTTGTTTCTCTGGCGTCTCTTTACCAACAATCTTTGTGCGCACAGGCCCTTGGGCGGGGAACATCTCCGTGATGGTCTCCGACTGAAAGCGCACCACGGCTTCTGTAATCATGGGGTGGAACACGCCGCTGGCTCCTTGCCACGGCTCCGTGCGGTCTTCGTACTGCAAGCCCAGCAGCTTGATGCCCTCGGTGTACGCCTTCTCCCAGTCCTTGCGGCTGGCTTTGTCGTTGTCAATGTCGCTGGACAGGTCACTTGCAAGGCCCTGCAAGTCCCCATCGTCCATCAGGTCGGCCAAGTTAGCGCCGAAGTCATCCTCGTTGTCGCCGGGCTGGATGGAGATGTCAAGGTCTCCGGCGTGGATGTTGACTTCTTCAGGGTCAACAATCTCAATCTCAATTGGTTCTTCGTCCTCGGCAAGGTCGTCGATGCCGAGCGGTGCTTGATATAACCCTTTGTCCACATTGGTAGCCATACGTATTTCTTTCAGTAGTATGCGGTTGCACGCCGCCTAAAAATTTTTGGCTCATCCCGCTCGTCAGAGTCCAACGGGATGAAGCCGCCTTGTCGATAGCGCAGTAGGGCTTGCGTTGTAGTATCCACATAGTCGTCGTTTTCGCCGACCGGGAAAGCTGCGACCTCCTCAATCACTTCACGCGCCCAGCGCGAATCGGGAGCCCACACTTTACCCGATGTGAACAGGTCGGCCACCGCGTTGACGCGCACCATCTTGTCATTGCCCCGACTGGGGCTGAACTCTTGCACCGGTATACCCATTTGGCGCAGCTCTTGGATGAGCGGTGCACCGGCGGCTTTCTTCTCCACGATGAACGCGTCTGGTTCCCACTCCTTGTAGTGTTTGAGGGCCACTTGCTTGAGTTCGGGGAAGGCCATGCGGTCTTTGAAGGCGTCCAACAGAATAATCTGGGGGGAGTTGCCCTCTTCCTCGTTGTAGAACACCCCCCACGTTGTGCAAGCGCTGTAGTCAGCCGTGTTCTTGGTCTCAAACGCCGTGTCCCAGCTCTGAAGGATGTAGTCGCACTGGGGCGGGTCGTCTTTCGTCCAAATCCGCCAGCTCTTGCGGGAAATCAGCGCCGAGTTGTCCAGTGTGGGCTGCTGCATGTACTGGGCGTTCCAGTACCGGGGGTCAATACTGGCCTTGGTGGCTTTCAAGGACTCCAACGTCCACTGCTCGGGCCAGAGCGACTTCTCTTCTGGCATGTCTTCGTTCAGGATGGCGGGCAGCTCCACGATTTCCCACGGAATCGACTCAGGATTCTTGGTCTGGTACGTTATCAGGCGTCCGGTCAGGTCCAGCAGCGACCAACGCGTCATCACAATGATAATTGCCCCGCCCGGCATCAGCCGTTGCAGCGGCCCGGTCTGCATCCACGACCACGCGGTGTCGAACGCCAGCCGAGAATTGACCTTTACGTCCTGTTCAGAGTGAGGGTCGTCAATAACGAATAAGTCAGCGCCGCGTCCGGCCAACGCACCACCCACGCCAGCAGCGTAGTACTGCCCACCGGCCCCAGTGGACCACTTTCCAGCAGCTTTTTGGTCGTCAGCCACCCTTGTATCAGGAAAAATTGCATGGTAATCCTCACTGTCGAGCAGATTTCGCACACGGCGACCGTAATCCTCCGACAAACCTGCCGTGTGGGTGGCCATGATGATTTTTTTGTCGGGGTATTTACCTAAAAAATAGGCAGGAAATAGGTAGGAACTGAATTCGGACTTGCCCATACGCGGTGCAATGTTGATGATGACGCGTTTTTTGCGCCCCTCAATCACGTCCGTGAAGATTTTGGCCAGTTTGCGGTGGTGCGCACCGATTTTGAAGCCCGGATAGACCGCGGTGGCAAAGCCCAGCATGTTGTGCTGCGCCGCAGCAAGCGAAACGCGCCGCTCTCGCACCTCCAAGTCCTCAAACAACTCCATTTTTTCTTGGAGTGTCATGGTCGGCAGCGCCTTCATCAGCGCTTCCAACTCCTGTTTGTTCAACGATGTGAGGATGTCAGGTGTCATTGGAGAGAACTGCTTCCTGAATATCGACCACACCCATGAACCGGTTGAGTTTTTCCTTGATGCGTTGTTCCAACTCGGTGTCGGTGAGCGCTTCCTTCTGAACTTCAATCTTGTCAGTGAACAACCCTATCTCAGTCACCTTGCCAAGTAGGCCAAGCGCCTTGAGGCGGATGTTTGCGTTGGGGTTTTGGGTTTCTTCAACCAGTTTGGCGACGGTGTAGCCGCGCAGTTCCTTGGCTTGGTTGACGAATTCCCAGTCGTATGCAGTAAGCATTCCCACCAGATGCTGCACCGCAGCAGGCGTCTTGACTTGTGCCAGCGCAGTGTGGGTGATTTCTTCCGGTGACGCGGAGACCAGATTTGCAAAGGTCTCTTGCGCGGCTTTGGTGTCAAGGGCGGTGGCCAGCTCTTTGCTGTCTACCGCACCCATCTGCTTCAGCCAGTCGGCGGTGTTTATTTTGGCGTTGAGCAAAGACGTGGGGTCGGCTTGTTTCGCCGCGGCCACGGGACGTGGGCGGTTATCCAAAATCTCTGGCTCAAAATCAATCAGGTGTTCAAACATGCGTAGGTATTGTGACCTCGTTGGACACAGTGTATACTACTTCTCGGTAGGTGTGTTTTTCTTGCACATTTGCTTCTCCTCGGTAGGTAACACTATCTTCAAACCCCCGGCCTAAAAAACCGGGGTTTTTTTGAAATTTTTTGGGCCTGCCTCTTTTTTAAGCAAGGGGGTGGGTTGGCATGTCTAAGGTTTAGGTAGACGCCCAACACGGCGTCTGTTGGCTTGTTGCTCGGCCTGCGTAGCCCAACGACAATTATCCGGCGTGTACCCCTTTTCATTATTTTTACGGTCTATGGATAGGGCTTCGGCTCTTGGCCCCATGTCTGCGTAAAAACACTCCCATCCCGTTTTTTCATTTTCTCCAAAACGCCAACGGTCGCACACAGTAATCCCCTTGGCTCCATACTTTATATATGCTGGGGTTTTTTTATTGTAACAACGTGCCATCATGGCTTGATATGATTTACGTGTGTAGTCTCTGCGTTCTTTGATGGCGGTGTTTTCTAGTTTTTGCCTAAATTCTTTTTGGTAGCAGCCGCAAGATTTTGTGTTTCCGTTTTTTAACTTGTCCCCTAGAACTACTTTTGTATTTCCGCAAGAACACTGACACAACCACCGACTATTACTTTTAATGTCTCGGCTGTGTAAGTGCAGTACTGTGAGTCGTCCAAACTGTTGCTGTTCCATAAAAATCCTTATAGGGGTATGGTGGGGATTGTACATCAAATTTTATTTTGTCTAAGGTTTTACAAAGTTTGCGTTGCGGCTGGGGAATAGTGTTTGGGGCAATGGCACATCGTCTGCTCCATAGGGGTTGATACCCCCGTGGTGGGGTCGCCATAGTGTCTGCCACCCTGCATTATTTACACCCCTTGTGGTAAAATAGAGGCATCGGTTGGGGGTTGGCCCTGACTGATTCCGTTGCACTGTGCAACACTTTCTTACTGGAGAAACCTATGACGAAGTTCAACAAGACCGCCCTGTTCACAGCCCTCAACAAGTTCGTGGACGACAAAGTCGCCCTCATCGCATCCGTACGCAGTGCGGGCTACAAGACGTTGGAGGAAGCCCGCCCCGATGTAATGGAATGGGTATGCACTCGGGTGAAGGGTGTGTCCGTGGCCACACGCGGCTCTCAGGTGGTGTTCAAGGGTGACAAGGCTAAATGCTCCGATGCGCGCAGTGCGTTGCGAGACATGATGCTGAACATCCAAGGCACTACGCGCCGCAAGGCCGCGGCCGCTACTGCGCCGAAAGAAGACCACAAGCCCGCACCACTGACCAAGACGCAACGCACCGCGCTCGAACTGGCTATCGCCGCTTTCGGTAGCAAAGCCAAGCTGTTGGCCGCTCTGAAGTAAATCTGTTGCACTGTGCAACACTTTTCCGCACAAGACTCCGAGGGCGGGGCTTGTGCG
>Ga0209190_1002828_pt1 | contig 11555 bp, 11 predicted proteins | sample M_140205_XF_Meta_FD_187315 | JGI IMG/M metagenome (GOLD analysis project Ga0209190, IMG submission 187315) | Freshwater microbial communities from Lake Montjoie, Canada to study carbon cycling - M_140205_XF_MetaG (SPAdes) (version 2) | ecosystem: Environmental > Aquatic > Freshwater > Lake... | reverse complement strand
GCGCAGAGACCCATGCACAGCAACATCGAACTCATGACTGTTTGCGCCAAGGGTTACCGGCGCCGTCATGGGGAAGATTTGTACCACATAACCTCGCTAGAACAACTTGAAACAGCCTCAGAGGCTTCAGTCGATGACTTGTTGAGCGACTAAGGGGGTAGAAATCTCTACGGCCCATGGTCAGAGATCCGTGCGCTTGCACAGATTTGTGTGCGTGCAAATTGAAAACAGGGGGTATGCTGAGTGCAAATTGAGATTGCAAGCCTTTGTCTCAAGTCGCTACGCTTGGTATCAAATGGGGTAATCATCAAAATAAGGGGGCAATTTGGTGACAAAATGCCCCAATATGCATTAAGATTACCCCAATTTCTCAATATTTCATGAGCCATGCACTCACTAACGCCAGACTACCTCGCCAAACTGCGGTTTGACACGCAGCAACTGGCAACGCTGCGCGCGCTGGGCGAGTACCGGGGTAAGCAGCTTTTATATGTTGCTCAATCGCCAGAGGTGCTGAGCGACCTGCGGCAGGTGGCAGTTGTCGAATCGACGGAGTCCTCCAACCGACTCGAAGGTGTCGTCGTTGCAGCCCACCGACTCAAGTCACTGGTACTCAAAAACGCCACGCCCAAGAGCCGCTCCGAGCAAGAAATCGCTGGCTACCGCGATGCCTTAGGGCTGATTCATGACAGCGGAGAACAAATGCCCTTCTCAGAGGGCACGGTCCTGCAACTGCATAGCATCTTGTACCGCTATATGCCGCAGCCGGGTGGTCACTGGAAAGCCACCAACAACGACATCATGGAGCGCCACCCCGATGGCAGTACGCGCATTCGATTTCGCCCCGCAGCGGCTCACCTCACGCCCATGGCGATGACGGACACCATTGAGCGCTACCGGTCAGCGCTAGATCGGCACTTGGCTGACCCGCTGGTGCTGGTGCCGCTGGTCATCCTTGATTTCTTATGCGTGCATCCATTCCCTGATGGCAACGGCCGCATGGCTCGGTTGCTCACCTTGCAACTGCTCTACCACGCCGACTACACCGTGGGCCGCTTCATTAGTCTGGAGCGGATTTTCGAGGAATCGAAGGAGAGTTACTTTGAAACGCTAGCGGCCAGCTCGCAGGGTTGGCACGAGGGCATACAAAATATCGCCCCATGGCTCGACTACTTTTGGGGTGCATTGCTGCGCGCTTATAAGGAATTCGAAGCACGAGTCGGTACCATTGAGCGTGGTCGTGGTGCTAAAGGCGACCGGGTGCGGGCAGAAATACTCAAGCGCAACCTACCTTTTTCTATTTCTGAAATTGAAGAAGCCTGCCCCGGCATCAGCCGTGACATGGTGCGGCTGGTATTGCGAACCATGAAAGCCGAAGGTCTGATTGCTCCGACAGGCAAGGGGCGCGGGGCAAGATGGGTCAGCCTTACCGTTAACCAAGCGACCGGCACAACGCCTCACAAAACCGGAACTCAAGCATAACGAAAGCAAGAGCCCATGGACAAATACCAGCTCACTGAGAGAGAGATCTGCACCAAGTTCATTACCCCCGCGCTGGAAAAGGCAGGGTGCGATATTGCAACTCAGGTGCGTGAAGAGTTTGCGCTCACCAAGGGCCGCATCATCGTCCGGGGCAAGTTACACACGCAAGCCCAAAACAAGCGTGCTGACGGTGTCTTGTTTCATCGACTCAACATGCCAATCGCGGTCATCGAGGCCAAGGACAATCAGCACTCTCTTGGTGATGGTATGCAACTGGGCCTTGGTTATGCGGAGATGCTGCAAGTGCCCTTCTTCTTCAGCAGCAATGGCGACGGATTTCTGTTTCACAACAAGATCGCCAAAGATGGCGTCATCGAGCGCGAATTGGCGCTCCACGAGATCCCCAGTCCCGACACGCTATGGCAATGGTGGTCTGAACACCTTGGCCTAAACTCTGCACAGAGCGAGTTAGTTTCTGAGGACTCTTACAGCGATGTGAGCAATAAATCACCACGCTACTACCAATTGCTCGCCATCAACAAAACCATCGAAGCTATTGCAAAAGGACAAAATCGCATCCTGTTGGTCATGGCCACTGGCACTGGCAAGACCTACACCGCCTTCCAGATCATTTGGCGGTTGTGGAAGTCAAAGGCCAAAAAACGCATCTTGTTTCTGGCGGATCGAAGCGTCCCAGTCGATCTGACCATGACCAACGACTTCAAGCCATTTGGCTCAGAGATGACAAAAATCCAGAAGCAGCAGGCCAATAAGTCGTATGAGATATACCCCTCCTTGTATCAAGCCGTCACTGGCACAGAGGAAGAAAGCAACATCTACAAGCAATTGAGCCGTGACTTCTTTGACTTGATCGTGATCGACGAATGCCATCGCGGCAGCGCGGCAGCAGATTGCGCATGGCGTGAAATCCTTGAATACTTTTCTGCCGCGACGCAGATTGGACTGACCGCCACCCCGAGAGGAACCAAAGAAGTTTCCAATATCGATTATTTTGGCGTACCAATATACACCTACTTGTTGCGTCAAGGCATTGACGACGGCTTTTTCGCTCCCTACAAAGTTGTACGCATCAATCTGGATAAAGATCTTGCCGGTTGGCGCCCGAACAAGGGCATGCTTGATAAGCACGGCAAGAAAATTGAGGGCCGAATCTATAACCAGCGTGATTTTGATAAAAATCTCGTGCTGGAAAAGCGTACGGAGTTAGTCGCAAATAAAACCATTGTTTTTTGCGACAACATTGATCACGCTGAGCGCATGCGGCAGGCGCTTGCACAAGTATTCGACATCACCGATGCGGCAGCCAAGACTGGCCACGTTTTGATGAGTCGTCATAGTGCATCGACGATCGCCTGTGCCAAAGAGAGCGTCATCAATTTGTTTGAATTCGATGGTGACAAAGTGGCGCTGGCCAAGGTGAACGAGGCCGATGTCAACAAATCGTTATCCGCAAGTGTAATCACTTTTTCCGACAGCGAAGCACGGCTGAACATTCAGTATGTTTTGAAAAACACAGCTAGGTCCGTGTTGTCTACACAAGGCATCACGGACGAAATGATTCTCGAAACTGCATGGGCAAAGCTCTACCCGACTGATAATCGGTGCTTTGAGATTCAAAATACGTTAAGCTGTGGATTTCAGCGCAATTTAGTCAAAGACAACGCGCTGTACCAGAATCATCTAGGCAGAACGTTCGTTTCCCTTTTCGATTTTGACGAGGCATATAACGACTGGAACCAGCTCGGCCAAGATGTTCAGACCGATCCTGCCCTGTGCTTGGCCAAAAAGCGAGCTGCCCGTGAAAGTTACGCTCCTCTCCTTTCGGTTGCATCCACCGGTCAAATTCATCAGCAGGGAATAAATCCTCGCATCGGCGGTAATTACGGAAATAAATCGTTGCTGACAATAGAGCTTTTATTTCATAGCATTGGATGTCTTGATGCCTATTTCACGGTTGATACTGAGCGTAAGGATGGATTTATAAAGTTCACTAGTGACAGCCAAAAGGTGACATTCGTTAGAGATGTTGTTCCTGCGATTGACGCTGTGCATTTCGCGGTATTTCAGCCGTTGTTCGAATTCATCAAGTCAAAGTGTGTCGGAGGTGTTGCGCCATGAGCGACGATAAAAAGCAGGTCCATACGCAAGAAGACGATGCCCGTTTAAATAAGAAGCCGAAAACTTCAAGGAAAAACGAAGTCTCCCTCGTCCGTTCCTCAGCGGCCGAATACCTGACCTTTGTTGCCGCCACTGGCAAGGCGCAAAGCAGCGTGGAAATGCGCTACGAACATGAAAACCTCTGGCTTACGCAGAAGATGATGGCCACGCTCTACGATGTGTCGGTGCCTGCCGTCAGCCAACATTTGAAGCGCATCTACGCCGACAACGAACTCGAGCGCGAGGCAACTGTTAAGCAGTACTTAATGGTTCGAACCGAGGGTGAGCGCGAAGTTCAGCGCAAGGTGGATCACTACTGCCTGCAGGCCATCATCGCCGTGGGCTTCAAGATTGAAAACGAACGCGCCGTACAGTTCCGTAAGTGGGCCAACCAGATCGTCAAGGATTACACGATTCAAGGCTGGGTCATGGATGCGGAGCGCTTAAAGAGTGGCGGAAGCGTATTGACGGATGAGTTCTTTGAGCGGCAACTGGAAAAAGTTCGGGAAATCCGCGCATCCGAGCGCAAGTTCTACCAAAAGATCACCGACATTTACGCGACCTCTCTCGACTACGACACATCGGCCACGGCGACCAAGCGCTTTTTTGCGGCGGTTCAAACAAGCTGCATTACGCCATTCATGGCCAGACAGCGGCCGAGGTGATCGTAGACCGGGCTGATCACAGACAAGAAAACATGGGCCTGACCAGTTGGGAGGGTGCGCCCCAAGGGAAGGTTCACAAATACGACGTTGCCATTGCCAAGAACTACTTGTCGGATTTCGAATTGGCACAGATGCAGCGGATTGTCTCTGCCTATCTCGACATGGCAGAACTTCAAGCCATGCGCCGCATGCCCATGACCATGGCAGATTGGGAAGAGCGCCTTAGCGGCTTCCTGAAACTGTGGGATAGGGACGTGCTGCAGGATGCAGGCAAGGTGACGGCAGAAATCGCCAAGGCACACGCCGAAAGTGAATTCGAGAAATACCGAATCGTGCAGGACCGGTTGTTCGAAAGTGACTTTGATCGGGTGATCAAGCAAATTGAGTCTGGCAGCCAACCCGATATCACCGAGGAATAGCGGCTATGGCCACAAAAACGACCACACCCAGCTGGAGCGACGTCAAGACCAAGCTCTTTGACTTTGAGCGTGCTGGTTTGCTCGGACTGCTGCAAGACCTCTACACGGCCAACAAGGACAACCAAGCCTTTCTCCATGCCCGACTCAGCCTTGGCGACGACGTGCTCAAGCCGTACAAGGCCACCATTGACCGCTGGCTGTGGCCCGACATGTTCAAGAATCAAGACACCTCTGTTGCCAAGGCCAAAAAGCCGATCTCCGACTACAAGAAAGCCATTGGCCAAGCGGAAGGTCTGGCCGAACTGATGGTGTTTTACTGCGAACGGGCAGCAGGGTTCAGTAACGAAGTTGGGCTGCAGGATGAAGGCTACTTCGACGCGCTGGTGCGAATGTTCGATCAGGCCTTGAAAACCATCGCTAGTTTGGCCGATGCACAACGCCAGCCATTATGGGGGCGGCTCAATGTCGTGCGCCGTACCTGCCACAACTTTGGATATGGGGTGGGTGACGAGATGGACGACTTGCTTGCCAAGTACGGGACCGATGATTGATCGCGATCAGTTGACTTCACTGCAAGGCGAGAACGCCCGCCTGATTGCGCTGCTGGACGGTCACGGAATCGAATGGCGATTGCCGCAACAACCGACCCCGCCTGAACATGCGCCGCCTGTCCCGGAGCCAGAACCAGCGCCATTGCGTCTTTCCACCGCCGAAAAAGTAGCGCTGTTTCGGCGGCTGTTTCGTGGCCGCACCGATGTCTACCCGATCCGCTGGGAAAGCAAAACCAGCGGCAAATCTGGCTATGCACCTGCCTGTGGCAATGAGTGGCTGGCTGGTGTTTGCGAAAAGCCGCGTATCAAGTGTGGCGAGTGCAATAACCGCCTGCTGATTCCCTTGTCGGATCAGGTGATCTTCGAGCATCTTGCTGGCAAACGGACGGTCGGCGTCTACCCGCTGCTGAGCGACGACACCTGCCATTTTCTCGCCGCTGATTTTGATGATGCGCAATGGCGGGAGGATGCCAAAGCATTTTACCAGTCCTGTATCGAACTGGGGGTGCCAGTCGCCCTTGAAATATCACGCTCCGGCAATGGTGCGCATGCCTGGATTTTCTTTACCGGTAGCGTGGCGGCTCGGGATGCACGCCGACTCGGTACGGCCATCATCAGCCACACTTGCGCCCGCACGCGGCAACTCAAGCTCGAATCCTACGACCGGCTGTTTCCCAATCAGGATGCTATGCCCAAAGGCGGTTTTGGCAATCTGATCGCGCTGCCACTGCAGAAGCATCCGCGTGAGAACGGGTGCAGTGTGTTTGTGGATGCTGATTTCCGGCCTTACCAAGATCAGTGGGCCTTCCTCGCAACCATTGTGCCAATGCCTGCGCACGACATCGAGCCCACCATCCTGCGCGCGACGGGTAACGCGCACCCACTTGATGTGACCTTCATTGACGAGGAAGACCAAAAAGAGCCTTGGAAAAACCCCACATCCGTCAGCAAGAAGCTGGTCGGACCGATGCCGAAGTCGCTCACGGTGACGCTGGCCAACCTGATCTACTTCGAGAAGGCACAGCTTGCGCAGCCACTGGCCAACCGGTTGATTCGTTTGGCAGCCTTCCAGAATCCGGAGTTTTACAAAAAGCAGGCGATGCGCTTTTCGGTGTGGGATGAACCGCGTGTGATTGGCTGTGCCGAAAACCACCCCAATCATATTGCGTTGCCGCGCGGGTGCCTGGATGCCGCGCTGGCGCTACTTCGGGACAACTCGATTGTCTTCGAGCTTGTCGACGAGCGATACGCGGGGTCGCCGATGGACGTCGCGTTTGCGGGCACTTTGCGGCCAGATCAAGAGGTTGCCGTGGCCGCCATGCTGCATCACGATGCAGGCGTCCTGTGCGCGCCGACGGCCTTTGGCAAAACGGTGACGGCCGCTGCGATGATCGCGCGCCGTGGCGTCAACACGCTGGTGCTGGTGCACCGAGTCGAACTGCTCAAGCAATGGCAGGAGCGCTTGCAATCATTCTTGGGCGTTGGCAAGGGTGTGGTCGGCACCATCGGCGGCGGCAAGGCGAAGCCAACCGGAAAAATCGACATTGCGGTGATGCAATCGCTGTCGCGCCAGGGCGAAGTGAATCGACAAGTCGAAAACTACGGCCACGTGATCGTGGACGAATGCCATCACGTCGGCGCGGCATCGTTCGATGCGATTTTGAAGCAGGCCAAAGCCAAATACGTGCTCGGGCTGACGGCCACCCCGATCCGCCGTGATGGTCAGCAGCCGATTATTTTTATGCAATGCGGGCCAACTCGGCACACCGCAGCCAAGCCCACAGGAGCGCCGCACGATCTGGCGGTCATGCCCTGCATGCTGCACTCGCGGATCGATTTGCCGCAGGAGGCGGGGATTCAAGATGTATTCCGGCACCTTGCCATTGATCACGCCCGAACGGAAGCGATTGCTGCCGAGGTCATCAACGCTTATGGCCAGGGCCGCAAGGTGCTGGTGCTGACCGAGCGCACCGAACATCTTGATGCCATCCAAGCCGCATTGGACGTCAAGGTGCCATCCTTGTTTGTCTTGCACGGGCGAATAGCCAAGAAGCAGCGCGCCGCACTCATCGCGGAATTGGGCGCGTTGCCACCTGATGCGCCGCGTGTTCTGCTGGCGACAGGCAAGTTGGTCGGTGAAGGGTTCGATCATCCCCCGCTGGATACCTTGGTTCTGGCCATGCCGGTGTCGTGGAAGGGGACCTTGCAGCAATACGCAGGCCGATTGCACCGCGAGCACGCGACCAAGACCGATGTGCGCATCATCGACTTTGTCGATACCGGCCACCCAGCGCTGCTGCGGATGTGGGATAAGCGGCAGCGTGGTTATCGTGCGATGGGGTATCGGCTGGGCTCGGAAGACTCAAGTGACTCCTGACTTGTCAGCGGTCAGTGATATGAAAACTTACTTTCATTGTTGCAAGTCAAATTAAAGAACACTTTAATGGGTGGGGGGTGGAAATCTCTACGGCCCATGGCCAGAGGTGCGTGCGCTTGCACAGATTTTTATGCGTGCAAATTGAAAACATTTTTTATGGTCAGTCGGCCTCTTGGGCGCTCAAAGGCGCATCAATAGACCTTCCAACCGCCTTTAATAACAATTTGCGGTATTTTTGGCGGTATCTTAAAATAAACTCCTCTGAAAACCTTTGTTCCATGCGGGTTACAGCCCGGTTTGTGATCCCTGCCAGCGCACCAATTGATAGTAATGCCTTGTGATATGAGGACTTATTGTTTTGCAGTCTGAAATTGCTACACGTGGTTGTTACACCAACGTAGTGAAATCCTATGCTTTATCACACATACGATGTCATGTGTGATAAATCAAATGGCATTAACAGTGTTAATGGGGAGTTGATGCTGACCACCGCTGGCGGCAGGATTGTTTGTCGGCGGTGTAGTGCCATGTCTAAACGCACCAAAATTCAGTTCGGTGGGCCAGCCATTAAGGGAAAGAACAAGTGTAAGTTTCACGGTGGTCTTTCAGTTGGGCCAAAATCCGAGCTAGGTCGCCAAAGCTGCTCCGCCGCCAAGACTGTCCATGGGAAAGATACTCGTGCTGTACGAGAAAAGCACCGACTCACTGCCATGAAAATACAACTTTGTGCAGCCCTTTTAGGCTTTCCGTGGAGGAGCGATGCTGGGACCAAAAGGCTTTGAAATCCGATGTAGGGGGTCGTTTGAGCATCCCTTGGAATTAGTGGCGCAGAGCCTCTTGAGCCAATTCCTTTACTACCCCTTGATTTACCGATTATTTGCCCATACAATAAATCATGCAATTTATCTTTGACTCCATTAAAAAAAAACTTAACGCAAGCTAGCATGGGATGTCGTTGGATCAGGCCAGTGTAGTTTTTAACCCTCCCAACAAAATTACATTGAGCAGCGTTCGTCAGGGCGGTGACCGATGGGCGGACATCACGCTTGTAGAGATTCACGGCGTGGTGTTGGTGTTGGTTTTGGTCATACGTAATACAGATACGGTCAGACCTATCTCACTGCGCAGGGCGTCAAAAGCAGAAAGGACGATGTATGCCAACTGGATCGAAGTTAACAAATCGCAAGGAGCCCACCCCCAAGGTGAATGACTGGAAACTTGTGAAAAAACAGGTTGAAGCTAACGAGCCTATCGCTTTTGACCCTGAGGTTGATCCATGCGATCCGAATGATGATGCTGCGGTTGAGGCATTTTGGGCGAGTGCAACGATCACTAGGGGCAGAGGTCGCCCGCCTGTGGCAGTGAAGCGTCCAACGCTAAACATGCGTGTTGACGCAGAGATTTTGGAAGCGTTCAAGGCAACGGGAGCGGGTTGGCAAACACGTATCAACTCCTTGCTGCGCGATGCAGTTAAGAGCGGTTCCGTTCGTTCTTGATGTGATGTAGAAGACATTAAGTGCTTAAAATACTCAAGCTTAAAACCCCTCAAAATGAGGCTTTTGGATTGAAAGGGGATGCGGCCTCCTTTCAAAATGCAATGGATCTCGGTCAACCCTAAAATAGTGATGAAAAAACTTTTGAAATATCTGCTGGTCCTGATGTGCTTTGCTCTTGGCTCGTGTGGCCAAGGCAACAACGGGAGTTTGCCTGTTGTGACCGATATCACCATGGATCAGGTGATGTATGGTCAAAAAACCACCTTTAAATTGATGGGCCTCAATTTGAACCAAGACTTTCAGGTGTCCGTGTCAAATTGCGAAGGCTTGGCGCTTTTGCCCGGTGGAAGCGACACGGAAAAATATGTAACTTGTAGTCCAAACGTGGCGGGTCAGGCCTTCATCGTGACCAAAAGCAACGATGGCGTTCAGATGGTGATCAAGAACTTTGAAGTGTCCAACCCTCAAGTCAAGATCAGTACGAATTTTGGTGATTTGACGGTTGAGCTCTACCCAACGGCAGCGCCCATCACGGTCAATAATTATTTAAAGTATGTCAATGCCAATTTCTACACCAATACCTTGATGCACAGACTCATTCCCCAGTTTGTTGTTCAAGGCGGGTGGTTGACCTCCTCTGTGAGTGAACAAGCAGGTGCAGGCAACTCCATTGTGTTGGAGTCTAGCAATGGATTGAAAAATACGAGGGGAAGCATTGCAATGGCCAGAACCTCGGCCCCCAACTCTGCAAGCACACAGTTTTATTTCAACTTGGCGGACAACTCCAAGCTTGATTACCAAAGCGAGGCCTCACCAGGCTATGCGGTGTTTGGACAAATCTTAGATGGGCTCAATGTGATCGACATCATGGCACAAATATCCACCGCTACGCTTTATGGCTTGGCCAATTTTCCCACCTCCAATGTGGTTGTGAAGTCCATCGTTCAAATCAAGTGACAGCTCTCTAGCGCGGTCCTTATGGGGACTATCAGACCTCATCCATATCTTCGTTGACATTGGGAGAGGGCGCCTTTAATTTGAGCGCCTGGGCATAGAGGCCTTTTTTGGCTTGACCCGTGATTTGCGTGGTCAAATCCACGGCAGTTTTAAGTGGCAAGTGCGCCAATAAGAGCTTGAGAACCTTGTCATCGATTTCGCGATGATCTTTCTCAAAGGGAAGTGGGTGAATCAAGATACAAAACTCCCCCTTTTGACGGTTCGAATCCTCCTCAAGCCAGGCCAAAAGTGTCTCGGCCTTTAAGCGCTTGATGCTTTCAAACTGTTTGGTCAACTCCCGGCCAACGGTGATCACCCTTTCCTCAAGAGCAGACAAGGCCTTGGCCAAATCAAGGATTCGGTGCGGGGCTTCCAAAATAATTTGACAACGGTGCTCCTTGCCAATGTCTTGAATTTGTTGCGAACGCATTTGAGCTTTTGAGGAAAGAAAGCCTATAAAAATAAAGCTTTGATCGTCTGCGAGATGTGCGCCGCTTGCACTGATCAGTGTGGTGACGCTGGAAGGGCCGGGCAAAGGAACGACTCTGAAGCCTTTTGCTTGAACTGCGCTCACCAAGCGCGAGCCTGGATCGCTGATGCCTGGTGTCCCAGCATCGCTCAAGTAGGCCACTTTGGCACCGGTTGAGAGCGCTTGAATGACGCGCTCTGCCCCTTGCAGCTCATTGTGCTGGTGAACGGGGATCCAGTGAGATGAGGCAATTTCCAGACCATAGGAGCGACAAAGTTGTTGGGTGTGCCGGGTATCTTCGCAAGCAATGAAATCCATCGTTTGCAAGACAAACAATGCTCTTAGGCTCACGTCTGCCAAATTACCAATGGGAGAGGCGATGATGTACAAAGAACTTGGACTCAAGGCTTGATTGCCAACCAACTGTTTGGCCACTTCAAGCGCTTTTGCGTAGGAGGCGCTCATGGGTAGAATAAGGGTGATTGGGGGCTTGTGAAAGGGGTGTGCTCAGGTATGATACTCAAAAGAACCTTGTTGCGGAATTTTTGACAAGCATTTGAGTGGTGAAGTCAACTCAATGAATAGGCACACTTTAAAACAAAAAGGGCTGAAAACTTTGAATTTGGGCGCTTGAGCGCATCGCTTGTTCATTTATTTCGCCACCACAACCTTCGACTTAAAAACCCCACACCCGATGTTAGAGCAACGCATAGAGCAACAATTCATAGACAGCGCAGACTTGAAGTACCAAGCCGCGCAGGTCTTGTCCAAACCGATTGCCAGTGCCATTCAGGCTATTCTTGCCTGTGTCACCAGTGGGGGCAAGGTTTTGGTGTGTGGCAATGGCGGCTCGGCGGCTGATGCACAGCACTTTGCGGCGGAATTTGTGGGCCGCTTTGAGCGAGAAAGGCCAGAGCTCGGC
>Ga0209190_1002827_pt1 | contig 11556 bp, 11 predicted proteins | sample M_140205_XF_Meta_FD_187315 | JGI IMG/M metagenome (GOLD analysis project Ga0209190, IMG submission 187315) | Freshwater microbial communities from Lake Montjoie, Canada to study carbon cycling - M_140205_XF_MetaG (SPAdes) (version 2) | ecosystem: Environmental > Aquatic > Freshwater > Lake... | reverse complement strand
CCCAAAACGTCGTACGTCCACGTTAACCAGCCTATGCGGACGGCGTGGTCGGGCGTTTGCAGAATCACGGCCGACATAGCCAGCGCGGCCAAAGCCACCACCGCGTTAACTGCGTAACTGTAAAACTTGAGCAGGAATCTGAGGGCGCGCAAAATGATGTGTCTCCGTTGACGGGTGGGCCGCTATTTGTGTGGGATGGCGCCGTTGGGCTGCTTCTGTGAAATCTCGCGGTAGGCGTCAGCCACCTGGGTCGGCAGCGAACCGCCCACCCAGTTCTTTACCTCAGCAGGCAGCGTGATGGACGTTGCCGTTGGTGAACCGTTCTTCATCGTCACCAGCTCTTCCAGCTTCTTGCCCGCTTTTACTTCTGCCGACACCGCCTTTACCAGGTCCGTCATAAACGCAGCCTGGCCCTTCAGGATCTCTGGCCCACCGGGTCCGCCATGCCCAGGCATCACATGCAGCGGATTCAGCTTCAGCGCAGCTTCCATCACTTTCGGCCAGTTGCCAATATTGGCATCCGCCGTGTAGTTAAATGCGCCATTCACGCCCGCATCGCCCGAAGCGAGGATACGTTCCTTCGGCAGCCACGCGAAGCCGTCACCGCGAGTGTGCGCCCAGCCCAGGTGATAGAAACGAATCTCGCGGGTGGAATCCTTCAAAATGTAGGGGGACTTGTCAAAGGTCTCCTTTGGCATCTCCGGTGCGGTGCGGTTCAGTTCCCCTACGTCCTTGCGGGTCTTCGCCGTATCCTGCCAGCGGTTCGGTTCGTAGCGGGCCAATTCCTCAGCCACTCCCTTATACGCAAACGTTGTGGCTCCAGCCTCGGTCCACACCGCGCTGCCGTAGTCGTGGTCGCCGTGGTGATGCGTGATGAAGACGTATTTCACCGGTTTGGGGGAGAGCTTTTTCGCGTCGGCCAACACCGCCCGGGCACCACTGGGGAAGTTGGCGTCTATCACCACCAGGTAGTCCTTCATTTCAATGATGGTGTTGTTGCAATGCCCCTGGCCCTTGATGTCGCCCTCGCGAAACCAGACCCCATCCGCGATCTTCGTCACGACATTGGGCTCGGCACTGCTGCCAGTCACAAAAAAGGCTGCAGTCAAAATTGCAGCAAATCCACATGTTGCCAACCAACGCTTGTTCATCCAGGTCTCCTCGCAGTGACAAAACTACGCTCCGGATTATTGTCTCTCATTCCGGAGTCAATTGACCAGGAGGCTGTAACGATGGCGATGAACGTGAGTACCGGCGGGCCGGTTCCGGGCAGTCATAAACATGACCCCGATGATTGATGTACTGCTGGTTTTACTCATTATCTTTATGGCGATCTCACCGCAAACGCCCCAGGGCATGAATGCCGCTCTGCCGCGCGATGCGGCACAGGAGGCTGTTTCTGAGCCCAGGAGCGCCGTGGTTCTGGTAATTGCAAAGGATGGCCGCTACACCCTCAACGCAGAGGCCGTGCGCGCCGACTCCCTCGCCGACCGGCTCACTTCTGTCTACTCCCGGAGAGCTTCGCGAATCCTCTTCCTCAAAGGCGCTCCGGAACTGGAGTTCGGTACCGTCGCATCGGCCATCGATACCGCTCGCAGCGTCAATATCTCACAGCTTGCGCTCATGCCACGATAGCCGACTCCCTTCGATTCAGACCCCTGCGAGATAATTCAAATGCGCCATGAAGATTGCCATAGGGTCCGACCATGCCGGACTGGAATTGAAGAACACCGTCGCGAAGGATCTCCAGCGTGTCGGCCACGAAGTGATCGACCTGGGGACCTACACCTCAGAGGCCGTTGATTACCCCGATTATGCTGCCAAAGTTGGCCGCGCTGTCGTTGATGGGTCAGCAGATCGCGGCATCATCGTCTGTGGTTCGGGTGTCGGAGCGTCCGTCGCTGCTAACAAACTGCACGGTATTCGGGCCGGCCTCTGCCATGACGTTTACTCTGCTCACCAGGGCGTGGAGCATGACGACATGAACGTCCTGGTGATGGGCGGTCGCGTTATCGGCACCGCAACAGGCATGGAACTGGCACGCGCTTTTGTGGCCGCAGAGTTCACCAATGAAGAGCGCCACATTCGTCGGTTACGCAAGGTCCAGGCTCTCGACGATCGTCTGTGATAGGATTTGCCGATGCCCTCCAGCGTCGGAGAATCGGGAAACATGAAGTCGGGTAGAGCCGGATCAGCCAATGTTGCACTGGCGGTTCTGATCGCCATCAACGTTCTGAATTTTTACGACCGCTACATCCTCGGGGTTCTCGCCGAGCCCATTCGGCGCGAGTTTCAACTCACTGATACTCAACTGGGGTTGCTGAGTTCGGTCTTCATCTGGCTCTATGCGATTGTCGGGGTTCCCCTGGGGACGCTCGCTGACCGGTGGAGTCGCAAAAAACTCCTGGCGGGGGGCGTGGCGGTATGGAGCTTTCTTACCGGCCTCGCGGCTTTCGCTACTTCCTACATGATGCTGGTCTTCAGCCGTCTCGGCTTCGCAATCGGGGAGGCCGCCGTGGCCCCTGCCGCAACCGGGTGGATTGGTGACCTCTATCCGGCCGACAAACGTGCCCGCCCTTTGGCTCTTTTCATGGCGGGTGTGCCGGTAGGCGGGGCGCTGACTAACTTCATCAGCGGCCCCATCGCCCAGGCCTTCGGCTGGCGGCAGGCCATGGTGCTTGCTGCCGCTCCGGCGATCCTGCTGATTCCTCTTCTGCTGATGTTGCGCGAGCCAATTCGCGGTGCCGCAGAGCTTCGTAAAGATGACAGCAAACGCCCGTGGCGTGAATTTCTCACCATCCCGACCTTCTGGTGGATTGTGGCTTCCGGGGCGCTGCTGAACTTCAATATGTATGCGATGAGCTCTTTCTTGCCCGCATTCCTTGGCCGGATTCACCACGTGACCCTGGCGCAGTCCGGCACCCTGGCGGGCGTCACTTACCTGGTGGGTGGTCTGTCCGGCAGTTTGCTCGCGGGCTGGCTGGGAGACAAAGTGGTCCGCCAGCGTGCCAACGCGCGTATGGTCTGGGCGTCGGGCTTCGCGCTGCTTGGTGCCCCTCTCGCCCTTTGGGGCGTTTCATCAGGGGACATGGTCGCCGCCGTCATTGCGCTCACCATCTTCTATGGCACCCTGTGCTCCTACTACGGGTTCGTCTATTCTTCCATTCAGGACATTGTGGCACCGTCCCTGCGAGGCACCGCTATGGCCGTCTACTTCCTGGCTATGTACTTGTGCGGAGCGTCGTTCGGGCCGGTTCTAACCGGCAAGGTGAGTGACCTGATGGCGCAAAGGGCTGCCCTTGCAGCAGGTTCCCCCGTAGTTACCGAAGTTTTCAAGGCCGTGGGCCTGCAACAGGCCATGCTGATCATGCCTGTTCTCTCCGTATTACTGGCTTTGGTGCTCTGGGGTGGTTCCAGGACCATCAAACGCGATATGGAGCGGCGACTTGCCTAAGACATAGTTGCCAGCTCCAGCTGAGCGTATGCGCACGCAAGGCCGGCTGCGCTCTTTGTGGGGCAGCTTGGCAAGCTGCGGTCGATTGGCAATCGGCCGACTGCCGGCTTCTATGGCCCGACCCCTAAAAACTGATCATTGCCGCCGTAATCACATTGATACCGCGCTACCTCGGGCTGAGCGAGCGTCCTCGCCCCGAACCGTAGCCTGGTCCAGACCAGCCTATTTACCGTCAGCCTTGATCGCGAGGTAGTCGATGGTTTGTCCGGCCTTCAAAATTACCTGGTGAGCGGTTTGGGGCGGAACGTGAAGGATACTGCCTTCCTTCAGTTCGTGTAATTCACCGCCCTCAATCGACTCTCCACGAATTTCCCCAGGCGCAGTTGTCTTGCCGCCCACTATTGTCCCCCCGATCACCACCGTGCCCGAACCGCGACGGACCACAATCACATCCGCCTGTTTTTCGTGCAGTTCAGACTGGCCGCTTTTTTCGCGGTGAATCACCACCATCTGATGCGTACCCCAGTTCGCTACCGTTTCACTGGCGAGACCATTTTTCATGGCCCCCTTCAGCTGAGCGGCTTTGGCCTTCAGGTCGGAGGCAGTCCATTCGTTGAACCCGGACGGAGCCGCAGCGTACAGGGCGAGCGTGGGGAGGGTGAGGAGCAGTTTCTTCAGCATGTGATTTCCTTTTGGGGCTTACTTTGTTTTGCCGAATCGGGTTTTGCCGGTTCTGGTGAATATCGCGAGGTCAACCGCCTCGCCCATGAGCTTATAACCCGCATCGCCTGGGTGCAGATTATCCGGTGAATCGGCTTCCGGACGAAAGCGGAGCGGGTCTTTTGCATCCCGCGTCGCCGCATCGAAATCAATCACGGCGTCGAACGCCCCGCCGGTGCGAATCCACTGATTCACCGCGCTCCGGACGCTCTCACCGTATTCGTTGAAAGGAGTCGCCCCGCCATACGGCGTCAGTGTGCAGCCAATCACCTGAACACCCCGCGCATGCGCCGTCTGAATGATCTGCCTGTAGGCCGCGATCAGCATCTCGGCCTTGATCTGCGGCACATTCGGAAGACCTCTTGAGCCGCCCGTAATGTCGTTGATGCCTTCCATCACGGTGATCCAGCGGACGCCCGGATGGCTCAATACATCGTGTTCGAGTCGAGCCAATGCGCTCTGGTTGTCACCCAGAACCCGATTTCCCGAAATGCCGGCATTCACCACCCCGATACCCGCCGTGGCTTTGTTCTTCTGCAGCCGCGCAGCCAGAATCGCGGGCCACATACTATTCGTCTCATTCGATGACTGGTCACCATCCGTGATGGAATCGCCAAATGTGACCACAGTTCCGGCAGAAGCAGGGGCCAGCACATCAATGCCGGCCAGCCAGTAATACGACTCACGGGTTTCACCCCCGCTGATCTCCGCAGCCGAAGTATTGTCGCCTTCCGCTGAAATCCAGGTCCTGCGCAGAGCGAACAGGTGGTTTGTCGGCACCCCTGTGTCCCCTGGAAGATACAGGCTGATTGCCAGATCGGAGAGTGCCGGCACCGTGAGTTTCACCGAATCACTCACCAGAGTCGCCCCTGCGTACAGAGTCGCGGTGCTGCTGCCGCTGAAGGTCAATGGCCGATCACTGGCGGGGTCGATGGCCGAACCTTTGGTTCGCAACGCTATGTGCGCAGCCCCAATGGCTACGGTTGGAGCTCCCAGTGCGTTTTGCAGGCGGATTCGAACCGTGGAGCCCCCAAGACTTGTGCGCGCCACCATCCGAACCGTCTGATTGTGCACTGTCTGCAGCCCGGCAGGAATGGGAAAGCGCCGCGCCGGACCTCGACCCGCCACAGGAGGTGTCGCAGGCACTGCAGGTGCAACAGGCGGAGCTGCCGGTCCCCGACCGCTCCCGGCAGCACGATACAACTGTTGCGAGGTACCCCACGTCGCCACCCAATGTTCACCCGGCGCTTGCGCCAGGGCCGTCAGTGCCACCACAAAGACCAGAATGATTCTCATTGGCTTTTTTCGAGCGCCTCCAGCGCCAGACGCATCCGTTCACTCTCCGCGTTGAACTCGCACCCGAACAGAGCGATCAGCGCCAGTATATACATCCAGGAGAGCATCGCGATACTGGTGCCAACGCTGCCGTAGAGCAAATTGTAGTTGGAGATGTTTCGCACGTACCAGCCAAACCCGAGCGTCGCCAATAACCATAAAATCGTAGCCAGAAAAGCCCCCGGCCAGACCGCTTTCCACTGTTGTTTTCGATACGGCCCGTAGTAGTAAAGCATGGCCATCAGGCTGCAGGTTGCCCCAAAAGCAATCCCGTAGCGGCCAACATGAGAAATCAGCCGCAGCCAGCCCTCCAGAGGGTGCAACAGAGGGTCTACTCTCATCAGTTTCAGCACTCCCACCTCAACCAGGTTGCCAAACAGAATCAACGAAGAGGCCCCCAGCAACGGGAGTCCGGCGAAGACTACCAACAGGAGGCCAATGCCGATATGCCCCCCCATGGAACGATTCCGCGGTACGCGATACGCCGAGTTGAAACCGTCGATCAGGCTTTTCACCACGCTGGAGGCCGCCCAGAGTGACAGCAGGAACGCCACCACCAGCAGCGCAACCGGCTTCTTGCCCTGCATCCGGAACTGGTCCAGGACGACGTTTTCGGTGCCCGGGGGGACCACCCTCGAAAGAAATCGAGTGATGCCGCTTTGGACATACTTCGCCCCGGTCTGGACAAGAATCACCGCAACCGACGTCAAAACCGGAAAGAAGGAGAGCAGTGCCGAATATGCCGCACCCTTGGCAATGCCGAAAAGGCCGTCATCTATGGCTGCAAATAGTGTGCGGCGTAACAGAAAGGGAAGATTCCGAAAGCTGGGCACGCTTCAATTATGCTCACACGCTCGCCACTGCGGCAGGCACCGCCGCGGCCATCTCGCCCGGCAGACGAAGCCGGAAGTGCGCCCCCCCACCCTCAACCTCTTCCACCCATATCTCGCCGCCATGGTCCAGCACGGTTTGCCGGGACAGCGCCAACCCCAGCCCCAGGCCATTCTTGCCGGAGGTCACGAACGGCTGGAAAAGACGCTGCCGTACCACCAAGGGAATTCCGGGGCCATTGTCGTCCACCCGAACCAGCACGCCTTCCGCCTGCGCCTCCGCACTAATCTCAATGATGCCGCCATCGTGCATCGCCTCAATGGCATTGCCGATCAGGTTGGTGAAAACCCGCTCCACTCGACCCGCTTCCACAGAAACTTCCAGTCCCGCCTCAATCCGGACCCGGATCTCCACACCCTGGTTGTCCGCATTCGAGATCTGCGTATCCACCGCGGCTTCCACCAGCTCACTCAACCGGCAAACCTCCGGCGACTGCGTTCGACCGCGTGACACATCCACCAGCTGTTGCAGCATATCCTTGATAACCCGCGACGAACGGTAGATGTTGCCCGCGATCCGCCGCATCTGCACAGGGTTCAGTTCGCCGTCAATCATCATCTCCGCGCCACCGTAGATCGAAGCCAAAGGGTTGCGCAAATCGTGCACGATGGAACTCGACAGACGCCCGATCGTGGCAATTTGTTCATGCTGGATTAATTCTTCGCGCGCATCCTGAATGGACCGGCACATGGCGTTAAAGGTTCGTGCCAGACGCCCCAGTTCGTCGTCATCGCCTTCGGTCACCCGCGCTTCATACTTTTGCTCGGTAATTCGGGCGGCCGCCTGGTCCAGTTCCTCAATCGGTTTTAGCGCTCGCCGGGCCAGGAAAACCGTAATGCACAGGCCCGCGAGCGTCGCCACCAGCCATGTCAGGCCCAGCTTCACCCGAAGCGAGTCGATATCCCGCCGGATCGCGTCAAAGTTGTGGACAATCAGCAAATCCCCACCCTGTGTTCCCGCCAGGTTTCGCAACGGTGTCCCCAGCACCGCGTATTCCCGGTCGCCCAGGTCAAGATGCGTCAGGCCCTTGCCGCGTTTGTACTGCACGGCGATACGGGCCGTGTTCTCCGTCGAAAGCGTCGTCGCGACTGGCCTGGTGCCCTCCAGAAAGACGAAGTCGCTCCCGCCGGTCTGCGCCTTGAGGTCTTTCACTACGCCGTCTTCAACAGGAAATCCCGTTACCAGCACCTTTAATAATTCCATGGCGCCGTCCGTCTGCACGTAGACCGGCGTGACGACAAACTCAAACAGCCGCCCGTCCTGCATGGCAAAACCGGTGGACTGCGCAGGGAACCGGGGCAGCGCATCCCGCACCACCTGCAGATTCCGGGTAAAGTTCCGCCCCCCGGCTCCGGCCACAATGTCGCCCTTGCCATCGGTTACAAAAAAAAGTGCCTCAAAGAGAGAAATCCGCTTCCACATCTCATCAGCCGTATCCTGAATAGTCGCCCGGTCATTGGTTTGAAAGGCGGCCCGGACGTCTGACATAGTGCTCAAAACCAGGCTTATGGAACGCAGCATTTCGGTCCGCGCACTCCACAACGATTCGTAAGCTTTGAAGCTGTTCTCCAGCTCGGCGTCCAGATTCCGGACCAGCGTGGCCTCCGCCTGCTCCTGCACGAAATGCCCGGCCACAATCAGCAGCAGCAGCAACGCCGCTGCCGTAGAAAGGCTGATTTTCCAAACCAGAGAAAATCGACGCACCTGTCAGTTCCTCGCACCAGGGTAGATGATCTTGTCATCGGAAGGGGGGCCATACTCTTTGCCGTACTTGTCTTTATGGGGTGTGGACAGGTAGCCGGCCTCAGAAACAGTGACCGGTGCCAGTTTGTGCGCCTCGTCCGTTACCGTTACTTTCTGCGTCGCCGCCTGCATTGCCTGCTCGCTCGAACGCTCGTGAAAGACGTTCAATTCGTAATTTCCAGGCGGCACATCCAGGGCCCACGAGCCATCTTTTTTCGTCGTCGTGAAGTACGGCGTATTCAGCACCACAATCACCGCGCTCATGGTGGGGTGGATGTTACAAAATACCCGGACCACGCCGGCTTTGCTGAATTTGACGGCTCTGCTCGTCCCCGGCGGGTACAGGCCCACATCGAACACCTGGCCGTTGTAGCTGGAAAAGGCGTTGTGGAAGATCGGGTCGAAGTTCGGGAAATCGACGGTCGTCCCCGTCATGATCGTCAGGATGTGCGGGAGGAAGGTCTTATTTCGCTGCGTGATTATCACCTGCGCCGGAACTGCAGGGAGGGAGGTTGCACCCACCGGACGTAGCGAAACCACAATGCCCGAAAAATCGCGAAGCTTCATCACCGCGGCAGCCCTCGAATCGCGGACCTCCACCTGGCCGGAAACCGAAGCTCCCCAAAGCGCCGCAGCTGCCAGGCTAAAACAGGTAAGCAAGCGCCAGATCATAGTGGTTATTGAGCCGAAGTCCGTTGTTTATATAGAGAGTGCGGTTCTGCGAGGCTTCGATCGCCACCAGAACGTTGGGTGCCAGCTTATAGATCAGGTTGCCGGCGTAAGTCATATTCTGACGTATGCTGCCCGGCAGCAGATCAGCCGCCCGATTCAGCTCCGCACCACCGTAGCTGTGGAACGAAAGCTTCGGAGTCGTGAAATACGTGAACTGACCCCACATACCGGTAACGTGCACCGGGATCACGCGGTTCCCGGCCAGAACCGTGAAGCCCTGCCGCAGCGCCCCCAGACTTGCTGCATTTTGGCCCCTGAAGTAAGCGCCGGTGAATTCGAACTGGCGAATCGGTTTCGCACTCCAGTCCAGCGTAAACAGCTTTGAGGGTACCGATACTCCCGCCACATGACTGGCAGAAAAGTGGTAGCCCGGTGCCAGCTGGTAGCCCACGTCATCATTACCGCGGTAGAAGTTGAATCTGCCCTGCCAGCCCGGGCGCGCCCTCTCCAGGGTTGCCGCAATCGCTGCGGGGGTGCTGGCCGGTGCCTGGTCCAGGGTTTGAAATACGCCGACTTCCGCCTTCACGCCGCTCGACTCAGTGAACCGGAACCGCTGCTGGATTCTGACCTGCGGCTGCCAGAACCACAAATTGCCCGCTGCGCTCAGCGGGGCCAGGCCAATCTGCGCCAGAGTCGAAGGTTCCCGCGGCGCAACAATCGGCTTATCCTGCCCTGCCGTGATCGTTGTGTTCTTCCAGATCAGGTCCACCGTCGCCAGCCGAATTCGAAACAGGTTCCCGTTCGGCGTGGCCACCCCACCCCAAAAATCCATATAAAAAGACCCTTCGGCTTTACCGCCCCCCGGCAGCGCCGGACCGTGAAAGCGAAGTCCCAGAACCGTCTGGCGGAAGCTGCCTCCCGTGTTGGCCTGGCCCCGTGCCAATGCCGCCGTTACCGGGTTCTGCAACGTACCTCCGAACTTGCCGTTGCTGAAAGCGTTGAAGACCAGCATCCCGGTCAATTCCACCGGCATCCTCTGCGACGCGCCTACTTTTGCCTGCGCCAGTTCCTCCGTCCGCTTTTCCTGAATATCCAGACGTTCCGCTACCGAGGGTTCACCGGCATCCGGCACAGACGTGGGCTCCGCCTGAGCCTGCGCCAACTCGCCCCGCAGCTTCCGGATCTCATTCTGCAATTCCAGATTCTGCTTCTCCAGCCGATCCAGCCGTTCCAAAATTGCTGCAGCCGAACTACCCCCCACCGGACCCTGGCTGGTCTGGGCCGAAAGCTTTCCAGTGATCAGCGTTCCCATCAGGACAAGCGGAGCAAGATAGCGCATCAACATAGCATTTTCTCCAGTGTACGGCGAACCTCTGCCGGAGAATAGGGCTTCGCGAAAAAGGCGTTCGCACCGCGCGCCAGCGCCCGTTCAGGTAACAACGGATCGCTGTCCCCGCTCACCATCAGCACAGGCAGGCCCGCATATCGCGGATTGCCCCGCAACTGATCGATCAGTTCGAAACCATCCTGCCGCTGCATGTGCATGTCCGTCACAACCGCAGCAATCTCGGTTGCTTCGTCGGCCACCACCGACAGTGCTTCCTTTACCCCCCGAACACTCCAGGCTTCGAGGCCGCGCATCGATTCCAAAGCGGTCTGCAACGTAACAGCGCAGACCTCACTGTCTTCCACAATCAGGATGATTCGTGACATCGGGAGCGCTTCCTAAGGGAGAAACCGATATCCCACCTTATGCAAGGTGATGAAATATCGCGGCGCAATCGGATCAGTTTCCAGTTTCTGTCGCAACCGAACGACATGCGCATCTACCGTCCGCGTATTGGGAAATGACTCATAGCCCCAAACAGAATTTAGAATCATATCTCTCGACAATGGACGATCCGGGTTCTGCAGGAAAAACGTCAGCAGGTTGTACTCGGCCGGCGTAAACTTCACTTCGGCACCCTTCTTGCGGACCACCCGGCGTTCCAGATCCACTTCCACATCGCCAAAGCTCAGAATTTTTTGCGGCTCGGACGGGGACCGCCGCAGGACGGCGCGAACCCTCGCCAGGAATTCCCTGGTCCCGAATGGCTTCACAATGTAGTCATCGGCACCGATCTCCAGCAGCAGGACCTTGTCAATTTCTTCGCCGATGGCGCTCAGCACAATAATCGGCGTCTGCACGCCGGACGTCCGCAGACGCTTACAAACCTCCACCCCACTGAAATCAGGAAGCCGCAGGTCCGTCACAATCAGGGCCGGTTTGGCCATCACTGCCTGATCCAGGCCGCTCTTGCCATCCGCCGCGAGAATCGCCCGGAAGCCTTCCGTCTCCAGCAAAACACCGATGGTGTCGCGGAGGCTTTCGTCATCATCGATTACAAGAATAGTTTGCACTGGCATGGCGATTTTAGCGCGTGTGGCGGGTCCAAATGAGGTGATCTCGCCACGCCGCAGTCTTTTTACAACAGTTTTACACCTTGGATACGGCCACCACCACAACATAATGACAGCAACAGCTTCCCCAAAACAGGCGTAGCATAGTAAAAGAGCTTCAACATGACCATCGTAGTCCGATCCTTTGCCGCAGTCTGCCTCCTGGCTGCCACCCCGTGCGCCTTCCCACAATTTGGCGGTCAATACCCGCAAGGCGGACAATATCCACAAGGTGGCCAGTACCCGCAAGGTGGCCAGTACCCACAAGGTGGCCAGTACCCACAAGGTGGCCAGTATCCCCA
>Ga0209190_1002826_pt1 | contig 11559 bp, 17 predicted proteins | sample M_140205_XF_Meta_FD_187315 | JGI IMG/M metagenome (GOLD analysis project Ga0209190, IMG submission 187315) | Freshwater microbial communities from Lake Montjoie, Canada to study carbon cycling - M_140205_XF_MetaG (SPAdes) (version 2) | ecosystem: Environmental > Aquatic > Freshwater > Lake... | reverse complement strand
AAATGTAGGTGAACATGATAGAAGATGCCATTTTTGTTTGTGTTTTTAGGAGATACTGTCTTCCCACGTAAAAAAGTGTTCAATTTTTTTGTGTTTTTTGTTGGCTTGTTTCTTTCTTTACTGTGCCAGACTGGTGAGGTGCTCGAGCAGCTTGTCTGCGGATACTGTCTTGTCCTCTTCCTTCTCAAACCAGACGCTGCGCCCATCCTTATAGCTGCGGCGACGCCAGACAGTCTCATCCTCTGATGGAATGTACTCGTTCCAGGCGTAGTCGGCTCCGATGTGGAGGATGAGAGGCGCCTGGAGAGCAACCTCCTTGACCTGCTCCAGGCTGAGACAGTCTGTTCGCTTTCCCACATAGAAACCAGGCTTACTGTGAGCCAGGAAGGACTCCTTTGCGATCTTGCTGAAGGCGAAGCTGGGCTTATCCGACTGCCCTCTGAAGAAGGACTCATGGTCCATGTTGAGATACTTCGCTGACTCCTCGCCTGTAGGGTCATACTGGTCGCGGCAGTTGGGGCAATCGCAGTAGACCCAGAGCATGCTGGACCAGCCGCGGCCAGTTCCGTGAGGAATGCTGCCGAGCTCTTTGCGAAGCTCAGCGCGTTCGGCAAGAATCTCGGCGGCAGTGATGCGGCGGGGAGAGGACATCTTTGCTGTGATTGGAAAGGATACTTACCTCTCCTCCAGATGCGCCTTCAAATTTACGCTTCCAGTGTGTTACCGCTTGAATCAGGCTTGGGCTCAGCAAGCAGATCACACGCAGCGTCCCATGCAATCTCATCACAGCCACTAGCAGTGTCCTCAAAGTCCTGGAAACCTCCCTCCTCCTCAGGAGAGCCGAACGAGCCCTTCTCATATAAGTGTCGGATGACGCGCAGCTTGAACTCCTGCCACTTGGCAGTGTCACGGCCGCCCAGCTCTCGTGCGGCCTTCCAGCCGTCCTCATTGCTGCTCTTGCAGCGGAGTGATCCGTAGCACTCCTCGAGGATTCCAAAGACGTTCTCCACCATGTCCTCCTGCATCACCAGCTTCCTCCAGCCGGCTTTGAAAGCCTTGCTCTTCTCTGATGCTAGGCCGATGACCTCCTGGCGAATCTGAGTCGGAGTCATCAGCTTCTTCTCGGTCAGTCCAGTGATGAGAGATGCTACGTGAGCCTGTAGAGCCTCTAGGTCAACCAGACTCATTTGGTTCGCCAAGAGGCAGACGGGTTGAAGAAGGGGAGAGGCCATTCTTGCTGTTGATAGAAAGTGAATGCTTACCCTCTCTTGCAGATGCGAGTTCAAATTTAACGGAGCTATTTGAGATTCGTTAAATTTAATTATTATAGTTTACCCTTCAGTGGCGATTGCGGCGGCTCTTGCCACTCTTGCGAGTCTTGCGATTCTTGCGAGCCTTACGCGTACCGCGGCGACGGCCACCAAATTTACCTAGATGCGTCGCCTGCCATTCAGGGCTGCCAACACGCGGCTGCTTTGTCAAGAAAAAATATCCATCGCACTTTTGTTGATCTGTAGCAGTCATAGGACCTTGCGGCTTAATAGTTCTGAATGAACCTTCATCCTGATACTGTTTGCAAGTCGCAGCAGTCGCCTGAAAATCGGGAACGAACACCATCTTATATTTTATACGCAGAAATTATTTTGGTGTCGCCCTTCAGTGGCGATTGCGGCGGCTCTTGCCACCCTTGCGACCCTTGCGGTTCTTGCGCGTGCGACGTCCTCCTTGGGCATATGGCGAAGGCTTCTTCGCCTGCGCCGCGAGGCGCGCCTCAAGCTCACACGCGCCGCGCTGCGCTGTATTCAATTTACCGAGAGCCTTTTGAGAGTTAAACACACCAGCAGCGTTAATGAACGGAGCACATCGGGAGCTAGGCATTTTATATTTTAAACATAGAAATTTAGTTAGAATCACTTTCAGGATTCTTGGAAAAAGGACGCGGTTTGGGTTTTTAATCCGGAGAACTTTAAAACTTATGCCGGCGGCTTCGCCGTAGCAAGAGGTGGCTGGATAGCCACAGCGGCCATCTCAAGGAACTGCTGTCCCATAGAGACAGCCGAGTTGACTGCCTCTAGTGCCATCTCAATGGAGATCATCTTCTGGCGCGCGTCATCCGCATTGCGACGTGCAAGGCCAGCACGATGCGTGGCGCCTGTTAGCTGTTTGCTCAGACGGGCCACCTCTTGTTCATTAAAGGTCGCAGTCGCGGTCGCTTTCTCTATCCGCTGTAGCTGCTTAGCGCGCATGGCCTCAAGGGTCGCTCTCTGTTCGTCAAAGAGGATGCCCACCTGCTCTTCAATTGCGTGAAAGAGGACAGACGCGCGACGCTCAACTGTGGCTGAGGCCATGGTGGTCTTTGCTATAGAAGATACGTATCCTCCTCAAGACGCAAGTTCAATTTTACCGTCAATAAAAAAGGTGGTTATTTGTGTGTTTTTCTAGTTAGTCTCGTTACTCTCTAGTCGCTGTGCTCAATTACCCAGAAGGCCGCATCCTGCGTAACCTCGTCACAGCCGCCCGCTGTGTCCTCGAAGGTGTCGAAGTCACGGGTATCCTCATTGTGGAAGCAGCCTTCCTTCTTCAGGTGCTCAATGACCCGCAGCGTGAAGAGCTGCCACTGGAGGCTGCCGAGCTTCCCTGTCAGCCGTCTGGCCTTCTCAGCCAGGTCAAGGTCAATCCCACCCTCATCACCACCCTCAGGGTTACGGAGGTAATCGTGGCACTCCTCGAGGATGTTCTGGACGTTGCGCACGAGACCATAGCCCACAGCCTTCTTCCATGAGGTCTTGTAGGCTTTGCGATTCTCCATAGCGATGACCCGATTGTCCATCTCGGCCGCTGTGAGCAGCTGCTCAACAGGGGCGGACAGCTCCTTGACCTTCGCCTCCGCCAGCGCCAGCTGCGTGCGGTGGTGGTCTGCGATCGCCTTCCACTCGTTGAGAGGGGAGGTAGAGGTGGCCATCTTTGCTGTGTGCTGAGAGGGATACTCCAGAGGGCGAGAGCGGTGGCTTCAATTTTATCCTCAATAAAAAAAGGTATTTATGTGTTTTTGTGTTGTTTTTTACAGAAGGGAGGCTCAGACCAGTGGGTAGAGCAACTCCAGCATCTCTACTGTGCTGAGATGGGCCTGTCGCTCCTCCAGATCGCCAGGCAGGGCGACACAGTCGAAGAGGTCGTGCGCCAACAGCAACTTGGCAGCAGCAGAGCAGCGCTCCTCAGCGGCCAGCCAGACGGCCTCCAGCTGGCGCACGCTGTCAGGCATGTGCGGGCTGGGGTTGTTAGGCTCAGCCTCACAGACCGCTGTGGCGGCGCTGTACCAGGCCTCTCCAGCGTGATAGGCGGCGCGCGCGTTTGCTGCGTCAATTCGCACAGAGCGACGGACGGGCATTTTGCGGTTGTTCAATGAGAATTTCAGTGAACTTGCTATACCCCTCTAAGAGGGCCCATTCAATTTTATAGTTAAATTGAATGTAGGCCTCAAAATACCCATAATTGACCCAAAATACCCCTTTTTCTAACCCCCCATTCAAATTGAATAAAAAATTGAATGAAGCTTTCTGGCCAATAGAATCATCCCTTTTAAAGCTACAACACTCTAAAAGTCTCTAAAATGGCCTCTATCAGCATCGTCGACCTGTTCGTCGCTCTGGAGAACCACGTTGGAAAGGACGCGCTGCTGTGCGCGTTCGCCGCCTACAGCGGCGCCCTGTCTACGCCGGCTAAGGCTGCCGTCGCAGTGCCCCCAGTTCCTGGGGCGCCTGTGAAGGTGCGCAAGCCGCAGAGCGAGGAGGTGAAGGCTGCTGCTGCGCTCAAGCGCGCTGCGACGAAGGCTGCCAAGGCCATCGCTGCTGCTGCGCCCGAGGCTGTGGTTGCTGAGCCTGTGCCTGCTGCTGCGCCTGCTGCTGCCGAGGAGAAGCCTAAGAAGGTTCTCTCTGAGGAGCAGAAGGCGAAGATGGCGGCTGGCCGCGCGGCTGCTGCGGCCAAGAAGGCTGCTGCTGCCGCCGCTGCGCCTTCTGCCGCTGTCGCTGTCGCCGAGCCTGTTGCTGTCGCTGTGCCTGCCCCTGAGGCGGATGGCAACGCCAGCGATACTTCGTCGCAGAAGCGGCGCGGTCCTAAGAAGCTCAGCGAGATGAGCCCTGAGGAGCGCGTTGCCCACGACAAGAAGGTCGCTGAGCGCAAGGCTGCCAAGGCCGCCAAGGCTGCCGCGCCAGCCGCAGCTGCTGTGCCGTTGCCTGCCTCGCCTGCACCGGTTGCAGCTGACGAGAACGGCCCCACGGTCTTCGCCCCCTTCACTCACAAGGGTGTCAGCTACCTGCGCAACATGCGCGGCGATCTGCTCACTCAGGAGTATGAGTGGGTCGGGCGCTACAACAGCGCCGCGAAGACCATCGACACCAAGTTCGCCAAGCCTGCGGACCTGGAGGACGAGTAAACAGTAAAACCCACAAAGTCAGAAACCCCAAAACCCACAAAAAGAACCAAACAAAACCCACAAAAAATCAATTTTTTTGTGTAAATTTGAACTCGCTGGCTCGCTGAGCCTCCTCATACATAGACACAATGGCCTTCCCACGCACTGTAACCGCAACAGAGGTGTTGACCGAGCGCGCCGCGATGCGCGCGGTAGACCCTGGTCATAATGGCAGCGGCTTCTATGGCTTCATGCCAGCCTGCCACTGCCCAGGCTGTCGCGACCACTTCGACCCCACTGGTGAGCACGTCGCGGCCTATCTCAACTGCCAGCCGTCTTACTTTGACAGGAACGCCTACTTGCCCGAGTTCGGCGAGTCCAAGCTGCGCACCTATTCCTTCTACAATGCGCGAAAGCCAGGCATCTACGTGCAAGGACCAGCTAGCTCACCCATGATCTTCTCATGCCCTGTGAAGGCCGTGCGGAACGCTCTGCTATCTACGTCACCGGCTCCTCACGTCCTCAACGTCCTCTCTGACCATGTAGAAGACCACTACTACCTCAACCCCACAGGCAACTACAGCCGTTTCACCTATGTGAAGGGGGCGCTCTTTATCTACAAGGACTCTGCCAATAACGAGGTGAGCCCTGAGAAGATCTTGAGCAAGATGACAGTGCTCAACCCTGAGAAAGAAGAGCAGGACTTCATCCCGCTGGATAGCGGCCCAAAGCGCTGCGACGGCTGTGAGCAGGGCCACCTCAACCAGCTCGGCCACATGGGCCCTGGCGGCTGTCTTGAGGAGAGGTATGAGGCTTACTGCCACCTCTGCAACGACCTCGTTGACGGAGTCACTGACTCTGAGTTTACGGTAGACGAGAGTATCCACCTCTGCGGTAAGTGTGTGGATGCCAAGTAGCTCTTACAATCGCAAAAAATTGAAAGTAACCTTCCTTAACTTATTTTTTACAAACAAAAACACAGCGAACAAAATGGGCCAGTATTACTACCCTATCGTTCTCAGTGCAGACGGCAAGATCATTGTGTGGATGCTGGCGCATAGATACGGAAACGGTCTCAAGCTGATGGAGCACTCGTGGATTGGTAACAACTTCGTCTCCACCTTCGAGTTCGCTCTGAGCCCAGAGGGACCCCACCACAAGTCTCGTGTAGTCTGGGCTGGTGACTATGCGGATGCTGAGCCAGACCAGGAAGAGAATCTCTACCGCCTCTGCACAGAGTATAACGAGATTCGCCCCACGGAGAAGAAGACTGACAAGTATCGCTTCGTCGCGAACCACAGCAAGAAGCTCTTCGTGGATAAGACGAAGGTTCCTAAGTCTAGCGAGAACTACACGATTCACCCTCTCCCTCTTCTGACAGCAGAGGGTAACGGCCGTGGCGGTGGAGACTTTCGTGACGGTGACCCGCTCGTGGGCTCATGGGCACGCGATGTTATCTCTGTGGAAGAGACAGCACCTGCTGACTTTGAGGAGCTGCTCTTCAACCTCGCGGAGAAAAATTGAACACGGCCAGCCCCCAGCCAGTCCCCCAACCACCTCTTCCACACACAACAGTAGATATGGAGAGTCCGCCGCAAACGAAGAAGCAGGGCCACAAGGGCGCGAAGGAGAAGCGGCAGGGTGCTGACCGCCTCGGCTCTGCAAAGCATGTGCGCTTGGCGCAGATCGCCGCCGAGAAGCGTAAGGGTAAGAAGTAAAACCAATAAAATTGAAAACCACCTTATTTATTTTTTGTCTACTATCCACTGACTCGCGCAAAATGTCCTTCTGCCAAGCTTTTCGTCTCCGCGATCTGAGACCGTGTCGCAGCTATTGCCATCCAGAGAGCAACACCTGTTTGAAGCACCATGACTTCTATGACAAGACGGTCTGGATGAGTCGCTTTCTCAACCTCCAGGACCGGCGCTTCCTTCTTCAGGGACTCGACTACTCGCAGGAGTCTATGATGGGCCGTATCCAGACTGTCATTGAGTTCTCATTGAACAGTGGTAAGATTGTTCTCACAGAGGCAGACGTTGCTGCGATGGTGCACGTTCGCAGTCATGCATGGAACTTCCCGAATGTCTCTATGACGGACGTCTTCATCATCCTCTGTGGAACTGGCAAGGTGCTTCCCGAGTGGAACCACAGCATTTGTTACCACGCGATCTACAACTATTTCAAGATGTACTTCAACCTCTCGCTGGCTGATGTGATTCCTTCTATGGAGAGTCGCATTGGTCGTCTCCTCGCGAATCCGGCAACCTCGCCAGCGCTCATCCTGAAGATCTTCACAGGCTACTTCCAAGATTATAGTTTGCGCCACCAGGACACTGAGCGTATTTTCGGGATTCTCAACAGGCAAAAGCGCTTTATCAAGGAAGCCCTCTTGCTTCCTCAGATGCGCAGCCACCTTCTCCTCTCAGATGAAAAGCTTACCTCTTACTTCTTCAGGCGGCAGATTGCGAATGAGCGTCTGAACATGTTTCCCACAGATCCACTTCAGCTTATGAAGTATCTTGCGGCAGATATTAAGAGCGAGGAGAAGGCGCGTCACAAGCAGCGCATGCTCCAGTATAAGGAGGGGATTGCTATGGCTGTCTGGCATCCTAACAATGTGTCGCGCTGGCTCAATCTAGGTGGCTGGCCTCTTATCGCGTCAATTGCAGGCGATGACGGACTCGCCTAAACCGAAAAAAATTGATGGGCGCGAATTACTTATTTATTTTTATCCTCTTCTAACTAACAGCCAAGATGTCTGTCAATATGAAGAACATGAAGAACAAGAAGGCGTCACAGGAGCGCAAGGAGCGAAAGAACGCCAAGGTGGAGGCAGAGGCTCTCACGGACCCTGACGTTCTCTTTGGCAAGGCCTTCAAGACTATGGGTGATGGAATGTTCCGCGTCTACATCCCGAACCCCAAGCACAGGAGCGAGCTCATTGAGGTCACAGCGAAGGCAGTTGACAAGAATATGGCCCGTATCTGTGTAAACGACATTATCATTGTCGTTCAAAGTGGCTCAAACTTTGAGGTGAAGGGAACTGTCAGCCCGCGAAACATCAAGAAGCTGGTCTTGGAGAAGCGCCTCCATTCTTCTCTGGTGGAGACGGGCCAAGGTGATGCTGATGATGGCATTGAGTTTGAGGTGGATGACCCTCTCAAGAAGGTTGCAGAGGGTGATGAGGACCTCGATGTCGATGACATCTAAGAAGGTGTAGACGTAAATAAAAAACAAACAAAAACAAGAACTCTTTTTACTTTGGTAAACCAAAAAGTTGTCTTGTATTTGTTTTTTGCAGTAGGTATATACATGTTTACTCACACAGTCGCCTTCTTGGCACGCTTCGCCATGCGACTGATAGCATCCTTCTCAACCTCAGGAATCAGAGAGCGCTCCCACGGATCATCACTCTCGCGCAGAAAGGTGAGAAGATCTGCAATGTCCTTGTCAGCGACACCCCACGGAGTATTCTCCCACGTTGCGCGCTGGATCTTGGAGCGAGTGCGGCGCGCCACAGGGGACGGCGAGCGAATAGGGGTGGTGCCTGTCTCATACATGTGAACATGCGTGTGCGCAGTAATGTGCGTGCGACCGCAGCCGCAGCTGTGCGTGTTCACGTGCGTGTGAAAGTGCGAGTGCGTGTTCATTTTATACGTGATGATGGCTAGGGCGACTACGTGTTCAATTTTATCTAAGCAAGTTGCCTTACGCGGGAGTCTCGGCAGCTGCGACCGGCTCAGCAACTACCTCAGCAACCGGCTCTACCGGTGCAGCAACCACCTCAGCAACCGGCTCAACAACCGGCTCTACCGGTGCAGCAACCACCTCAGCAACCGGCTCAACAGGTGCAGCCACCGGCTCAGCAACCGGCACAGGTGCAGCCACCGGCTCAACAACCGGCACAGGCGCATCAGCCTTTACACCATTCTTCACTAAGACAAATACACCCATACCGTTCCAATATGTGGTCGCCGCCTCTGAGTCATAATTTGTCTTCACACCATTCTCATAGACTACCGTGTAATCAATTGCAGAAAGCGCGTTATATGTCTGATTATTAACGCCAATAGCATTCCAATCATCTACGATAAGAACACATACATCGGCGAAGACCGCGCTCAGCTTTTTAAGACTGCGCTCAAGTTCACCGTCAAAATAGAAAGAATCATACAGGACAACGTTGGCCTTGGGTAACAGCGCAAGATCGGCCTCGTCAGGCTTTGACACAACAAGTGTAAGCTTTGAAGACTTAAGAGTGTTTATTAATTCTTCAGAGCTACCTCCCTGTGACCAATCGTCAACTACGCATACGCTAACGTTGCCATTGTTCTTAAGAAAGGAGGCTGTAGAGCTTCCAAGCTTAGTACCGATATCTATTACATTAATGGCCTCCTGCGTATTACCGAGATTGTTATAGAACATTCTCGTTTTGCGCCCCGTACTGCCACGCATACCCAGAACCTCGGCATCGAGCGTAGATGTTCCAGCCTCCGTAGCGGCAAATGAATTCTTCACGTGCTCAATAACAGCCGCAGAGTTAGACCACATGTATATTTATAGCTTAGAATGTTTTTTTGGTAAATATACACGTCAGACTCATGGTCTTCACATTAGATACATATGCGATATGTTCAACTTCGTCAATTGGTAGACCAGGAAAAAGATCGGGATATCCATACATTGTTCCGAGAACGCGCTGATCGGTCGTCGGAGATGCGTCAATATATCCTCCATCGTGTGGAATGTGCGCGTGCCGACCAATAAGTAAGGGAATAGCTGTATGCATATCCTCTAGAATATAGATGCCACCAGGTTTAACATATTTCCAGGCAAGTCCAAGTGTTTTTACCTGGTGACTTACTAAGTGACTACCATCCTCAATAATAAAGTCTACAGTTCCAGGTTCAAATGAATAAGCAGACATCACAGATGTTAACTGGTCAACATTTGTAGCATCACATAGTGTAAGAGCAACTCTATCACTATATGTTCGCTCATTAAAATAGACAGATGTTATGTCAAGACCAAGGATTTTTGCATTAGGAAAGTAACGTTCCCACATCTGTATTGAGGAGCCATGGAAAACACCAATCTCCAGAATCTTTTTTACAGAGTCTCTCTTATCAAAAAGAAAGCGTTCATAGACGGGTGTGAAGTTATGGAAATATGCCTTATCTGTTTGAGTATTTATACCAATGGCTGTAAGTTCTCCGTTAACCTGCATATATGAATAATAATCTATACTTTAAATCTCACGAATCAGAAATGAGGCTGTTTCCTGAGTTTCCCAAGACAGCAACCGAGAAGCATGTGGAAAAGAATTTGATTGAACTGAAAGAGTCGGGTGTACCCGGTGCTGGGACTGGTGTTTTTGCTAAGAAAGATATTCCAGTCAACACCGATCTTGGATTTTACAGAGGTGAGCATCTAGCGGATACGGAGTTTGAGAAGAAGTTCAGCGATGCTGGTCTTGGAACTTATGTTCTTACACTTGATGACCCGTCTGATAGCAAGAAAAAGTTTTATGTGGATGGATTGAAGAAGGGGAACTGGACAAGCCGCATTAATAGTCCTAAAGGAACAGTGAATAAGGCAAATATCATTTTTTATACAGATGGACGGGTTGTGTCTAAGAGAAATATTAAAGCTGGTGAGGAGCTGTTTGTTGGATATGGGCCCAAATATTGGAACAGTAGATATTGGAAAAAGAATAATGGGACGAGGAAGGTGAAGAACTAGCGTTTATATTTTACAATTGTTGCGACTGATGACCGACACTCTGGGCATGATTTATGGGCGGAGAGCCACGTTTCCAGTGCTTCGCAATCGAAGCAATGGAAACATGGAGTAATTCCAACGACTGTAATCTCATCAAATGAGTTTGTGGTAATGCTGCAGAGCTTCTTATCCTGGATAAGAGCCCTCACAAAAGTTGCAGCTGCATGAGGTGGTAGACTGAAGCTGGCTTCTGGGGCAGCCTTCTTTATAGCTGGGTGTAGTCTCTGGATTGCTGGAGGTTCTGGTGGTGTATAATGCAACTCGGCATATGTAAGATCTAGAAGAATATCCATCATCTCGTTTCTGCGCGAGCGGGCAATAATTTGATGCGCACTCTTTGAGATGATACTGTCTGGGCTTACATAGACCGGTGAGATACGGTTTGACTCGTTTGGTAGCAAGAGCGGTGTCTTGAAATCCAGCACAGGAATTAACTCATTCTCATCTGACATAATGTTAATGCCTGTATCCCAGAAAGTAACCTCGGTCTCTGCGTCACTGTAGTATATTCTTGATGTGAATGGAAGTTCCTGTTCATCATGAGTTATCCATACAGTGAATGGCTTGCTGAATTTCATATTATCAACTATCTGGATACTTGTATAATGGCCTTCGTATGCCATAAATACATAGTAGCGAGAAGGGAGTGAGGGGGATGGATCCATCACTCCAAAGAGCTGGGGTAACTTCTGCTGTTGTAGGGAGACCATGGCGGGTGAAGTGTAAAGTGTAGTGGTATGGTATCAATTTTTGTGTTGTTGTGTATATTTTATGCTGGTCCAGCTAGCTGGGAATCCAGCTGGAAATCTGCCAGTGAAATTTGCTGGAACGAAATCCGAAACCAGGAGACAGCGGCCTTCGGCCGCCCTGCCCTCCTCCCTGAACTCTGTTTTTTGCTGCAAAGTTTTGCTGGATCCCCAGCTGGCAACCAGCTGGATACATAAATTTCATAGGAGATACTATATCCTCTAAGAGGAGTTGATAGAAAGATTGAATAAATTTGATTACTAACCTCTAAGAATAGGAGAGTAAATGGAAGAGAGTTTGAAGGTATATGGAATAGTAAGCAAAGAGACTGGTGAGATAATATACGTAGGAAGAACATCAGAATCTCTTGAACAGCGATGGATGAATCATCAAATATCTTCGATGCCAGTAAAAAGATATATGGTAGCACATGGTGGATTTGAGATGTATTACATGGACTTATTAAGAGTGTGTGATAGTATGATAGATTTAATTGAATGGGAATCACATCTAATATTGGAGATGGATCCGCGATGTAATGTACAAGGTAAATATAGACCACCACGTCCAATAAATTGGTGTATGATACAGAATAAGAAGAAGAAATTCAAGAAATAAAA
>Ga0209190_1002824_pt1 | contig 11562 bp, 11 predicted proteins | sample M_140205_XF_Meta_FD_187315 | JGI IMG/M metagenome (GOLD analysis project Ga0209190, IMG submission 187315) | Freshwater microbial communities from Lake Montjoie, Canada to study carbon cycling - M_140205_XF_MetaG (SPAdes) (version 2) | ecosystem: Environmental > Aquatic > Freshwater > Lake... | reverse complement strand
AATGACTGGTATGTCACTACTTGCTGGTTGTGCGCGCAGGCGCCGCAGGGTTTCGTAACCATCCATCCCCGGCATTTCCACATCGAGCAGTATGAGTGAGGGCATGGGTGATTCGGTGGCAAATTCGAGCGCACTCGTGCCGGAACTGGCGACGCGAATTTTATAGTGTCGCGACAGGATCTCTTCAAGTAGCAGCAAATACTCGGGCGCATCATCCACCAGTAATATGGTGGCCTGTTCTGGATTAGCCGCGGTCATGATCATGTCCCTATCGTGCTTGCGTGGATTCGGTGTGGTGCCAGACAACGCGGCCTTGCTGCGACCCTTGACGGTCGAGCCCCTTCGTTTCAACTGGCATTATCATCGTTGTGCGTGCGCTCTTTGTTTTGCCCGGGTCGTTGATGAGACCGGTATCTGCATGTCGACCGGTTATACGGCGGCCTTGTCGCCGCCCCACAAGGTGTTCAAATCGGTGAAGCCCCATTTCACCGGATCTTCCTGCGCGACGATACGATCGTTGGTTGAGGGGCGCGACAGATCAACCACTTCCGGTGGCATGCGCGTCTGCGATTTGATTGAAAAGAATACCTTGATTCTGGGCGTCAGCAAGGATGATGGTGTTTGCTCGATGACAACGCCTAATCGCCCTGACTGCAGTCTGATCAGGCTGCCCACCGGATAGATACCGACACTTTTTACAAAGGCCTGGAAAATCCGTTCATCAAAATGGCCTTTACTCCAGGTCGCCATCTTGTGTACCGCCTCGGCCGGATCCCAGCCTTTTTTATAGGGGCGCTCGGAGGTGACTGCATCATAGATGTCGCAGATGGCGCCCATACGCGCAAACAGGCTGATCTGGTCGCCAGCCAGTTTGTGCGGATAACCGGTGCCATCGATTTTTTCATGATGGTGCAGGCAGACGTCGAGAGAAATCTCGCTGACGCCGCGCCCGCTGGCGAGCATCTCATGGCCTGCTGCAGGATGGCCTTTGATCAGTGTAAATTCCTCGTCGGTCAGCTTGCCGGGTTTATTCAGTACTTCGAGCGGAATGGCCATCTTGCCGACATCGTGCAGGAGGCCCGCCATGCCGGCTTCACGAATCTGCGCCTCATCGAGATCAAGTTGGCGGGCCAGTGCAATCATCAGGCCGCACACCGCAACCGAGTGCATATAGGTGTAGTCGTCGGCCGTTTTGAGGCGCGCGATACTGATCAGCGCGCCGGGGTTGCGTGCCACGGACGAGGAGATTTCCTCCACCAGTGGCATCACGCTGTCAGCTTCAATCGCCTTGCCCATACGGGCTTCGTTGAACATCGAAACAACTGCTTTTTTGGATTCGGCGACGATGTTCGATGCCTGCGCCATTTCGGCGTCCATCGGCGTGTACTTTGGGGCTGCGGGTTTGGGGGGCGGCGCTGGCACTTCTAATACGACAGGGGCGGGCGCGGTGGGTGCAGTAGGCGCATTGATATCCAACCCCTTCTCGGTATCGATTACCGCTTCTGCGATACCGCTGTCGCGAATTTTTGCGATCTGGGTATCGCTCTTTAGCAGGAAAGAGGTACGCCAGAACGGATGATTCAGCCATGTTCCGCACAATTCGTGCAGAAACATGCCCGGTTCTAGTTGTTTTGTATCAATTTTTCTCAGCATGATTTCTCAATCGTGAACCTCGGCGGGTGCGTCTGTTCGCCCGCCGGTTCGCCTCGATCAAGCGCCGTTCTCGTCTTTGTAGGGCGGCACCGGATACCTCACCTCCCGTTTACGGCCGGGATGGCGCGATCTTTAGGCGATTCATGTTGGCGGGCATGCCGTGGTGCCGCCCGCGCCCGCGCCGGGCGAGGGGGCCGCTTACGCGGCGATGCCGCGGGTGGTCAGATACTCTTCGTAACTGCCGGCATGGATGTTGATGCCCTCAGGCGTCATCTCGATGATACGAGTGGCCAGTGAGGAAACGAATTCGCGGTCGTGAGAGACAAAGATCAGCGTGCCCTGGAATTTTTCCAGCGCCGTGTTCAGCGATTCGATGCATTCCATGTCGAGGTGGTTGGTCGGTTCGTCCATCAAGAGAACGTTGCGCCGTTGCAGCATCAGCTTGCCGAACATCATGCGCTGTTGTTCGCCGCCCGAGAGCACATGCGTCGATTTGAGCGCGTCGTCGCCGGAGAACAGCAGGCGGCCGAGGACGCTGCGTACGGTCTGGTCGTTGTCGTTGGGGCCGCGCCACTGCGCCATCCATTCGGGCAGCGTGTCGTCGTCGTCAAAGTCGCCGCTGTGATCCTGCGCGCAATAACCGAGCTTGGCTTTTTCCGTCCAGCGGATGGTGCCCGCGTCGACCGCCAGATCGCCGCCCAGACAGCGCAGCAGGGTGGTCTTGCCGATGCCGTTGGGGCCGATGATGGCGATGCGCTCGCCGGCCTCTACCCGCAGGTTGAAATTGCTAAAGAGCGGTTTGTCGTAGCCCTTGGCCAGTTTCTGCGCTTCGAACACATAGCGATGCAGACGGTCGCGGTCATCGATTTCGTAGCGGATGTATGGATACTGGCGGCTTGACGGCTTGATATCCTCGATTTTGATTTTTTCAATCAGTCGTGCACGCGAGGTGGCCTGACGGGCCTTCGATGCGTTGGCCGAGAAGCGCCGCACGAAATCCTGCAGATCAGCGATGCGTTCCTTGGCGCGCACGTTGGCGGTGAGCAGACCCTCGCGCGCCTGCGTCGAGGCCAGCATGTAGTCGTCGTAGTTGCCCGGATAGATGCGGATTTCGCCGTAATCGACGTCCGCCATGTGCGTGCACACCGCCGACAGAAAGTGGCGGTCGTGCGAAATGATGATCATGGTGCTGCGTCGATCATTGAGGATGTTTTCCAGCCAACGGATCGTGTTGATATCGAGGTGGTTGGTTGGTTCGTCGAGCAGCAGGATATCGGGGTCGCCGAACAATGCCTGCGCCAGCAGCACGCGCAGCTTCCAGCCGGGGGCGACCGCACTCATTGGGCCGTTATGTTGTTCGAACGGAATGCCAAGGCCGGAGAGCAGTTCGCCGGCGCGCGCTTCGGCGGTGTAGCCGCCGAATTCGGCGAAAGTATGTTCGAGCTCCGCCGCGCGCATGTAATCGTCTTCGCTGGCGTCGGCGTTGGCATAGATCTCGTCGCGTTCCTGCATCGCCTGCCACATACTGTCGTGGCCCATCATGACGACGTCGAGGACGCGGGTGTTTTCGTAGGCGAACTGGTCCTGGCGCAGTTTGCCGAGGCGCTCGCCCTTGTCGACCGCCACCGAGCCGGCGCTGGGCTCGAGGTCGCCGCCGAGAATTTTCATGAAGGTCGATTTGCCGCAGCCGTTGGCGCCGATGAGGCCGTAACGGTTGCCTTGTCCGAAGCGGATCGAGACGTTTTCGAACAGTGGCTTGTCGCCGAACTGGATGCTGATGCCGGTGGTGGTAATCATTGTTTGCCTGCAGGCTGCGCCGTGTCGGCGCGCGCCGCTGAATTACTTCTTGAGTTTGTCGTTGAGATACGGCGCCAGCGACTGGATGAGTTGCGAGAACAGTTTGGGGTTGCCGGCGACGAGATTGCCTGATTCCATATGCGTGCCGTTGCCAAGAAAATCTCCGACCAGTCCGCCGGCCTCGGTGATGAGCAGGCTGCCGGCGGCCATGTCCCACGGCGAGAGACCGTATTCCCAGAAGCCATCAAGACGCCCCGCCGCGACATAGGCCAGATCAAGGGTGGCCGCGCCGGCGCGGCGGATACCGCTGGTTTTTTGCGCGAGGTCGCGAAACATCGCCAGATAGTTATCCATCGAATCGAATTCCTTGAACGGGAATCCGGTGCCAAGGAGACAGCCTTGCAGGCTGCTACGCTTGCTCACGCGCATACGGTGATCGTTCAGGTAGGCGCCGCGACCGCGTGTTGCGGTAAACAGTTCATTGCGGATCGGATCGTAAATCACTGCCTGCGACAAGACGCCCTTGTGCGAGAGTGCAACAGACACCGCATAGTGCTGGAAGCCGTGTACAAAGTTGGTGGTGCCGTCGAGCGGATCGATGATCCAGACATACTCTGAATTGCCGGACGCGCCGCTCTCCTCTGCTAGAATCGAGTGGTTGGGGTAGGTCTCATGAATGATGCGGATGATCGTGCGTTCGGCTTCGCGGTCGACTTCGGTCACATAGTCGTTAGCCGCTTTTTGCGTGACCGTCAGAATGTCGATGTTTTGCGCGGCGCGGTTGATAATACTGCCGGCGCGGCGCGCTGCCTTGATGGCGGTGTTGAGCATCGGATGCATGGCGGGAGCGCTTCCAGAAAAACGTTGTGCCGTGTGACGTTTACGCCGCCGGCCGGACACGAAGGGGCGTATTGTAGTGAATAACACCGACGCGCTCAAAAATATTCGCATCGTGCTGGCTCGTCCCAGTCATCCGGGAAACATCGGCGCCACCGCGCGTGCGATGAAAACGATGGGGCTGAGCGACCTGCGTCTGGTGTTGCCACGCCATTTTCCGCATCCTGATGCGTTGGCGCGCGCCGCCGGCGCCAGCGACATACTTGAAAATGCCAAGGTGGTTGATTCGGTGTCGGCGGCGCTCGATGGTTGCGTGCTCGCCGTTGCTTCCACTGCGCGGCATCGCGAATTGCGCCATGACACGATGGATGCACGTGCCGCTGCGCGTGAGGCACTCGATGCGGCAGCCGCACCGGTGGCGATTTTGTTTGGCAACGAAACCGCCGGCCTCACTGCGGACGAAGCGGCGAACTGTCGGATCTGGGCACGCATTCCAACCGATGCCGGTTTTTCATCGCTCAATCTGGGCGCGGCAGTACAAATTTTTGCCTACGAGTTGCGTATGGCCTGCGCCACTGCAGCGCTATCGCCCGTGGCCGAGTTCGCGCCGGCGACCATTGGGCAGGTCGAGCAGCTTTATGCGCATTTTGAAGAGCGCATGACGGTCAGCGGTTTTTACAATCCGGCCAGCCCCGGGCGTCTTGAGTTACGTTTGCGGCGCCTGCTGGCGCGTGCGCGGCTTGAGGCCGAGGAAGTCAATATTCTGCGCGGATTCCTGACGACGCTTGAGAAGCCCAAGCGTCGTTAGTCTAGCGCGCGTGCAGTTCAGGCGGTTGTTTGCCGCAGGCCGCGGGTTTTCAGCCACGACCACATCATCCATGCCACTGGCGCAAGCACCAGTGCGACCGACAACCATTGTCCGTAAAAGCCCTCTGGCCCATAAGGCTCGGTCAGTTCATGCCAGTACTCATTGTCGAGGGGCAGGATGCCGGCTTCACTTAATTCGTGAAAGCTGTAGATCATCAACTGAACTGCAAAGAGCAGAAGAAAGATCGACGTGACCTGGAAGAACAGGTCGAGTCGCACACGCTGCCCATAGCGCGTCCAGGCCCACGCGAGAAGTGCCGCCAGCCCGATGCCGAGCGCAGCGCCCGCCAGCATTTCCATTGATCCAGTTTTGAGCGCCAGCGCATTGACGATGAACGCGGTTTCCATGCCTTCGCGCGTGATCATCAGCAGCACGAAGGAAAAAACGCCGAATGCTGCGCCCGGCCCGGTCTTGCGCGCTGCCTGTTCGAGGCTGCTATTGATGATTGTGCGCAAATGCCGGGCGGCGCGCAGCATATACACCACCATACCAAGGACGAGACCGGCCGCGATGGCCGCGAGGAGGCCTTCCCATAACGGTTGCACGGCTACTTCCGCGAGTGCTACCCCCAGCACAATACTGAGTGCGATGGCACTGGCGGTGCCCCAATAGGCCGGCACCAGAAGGTGGTCGCGGCCAGTCTTGCGCAGATAGGCCATGATAATAGCGACGATCAGGAACGCTTCGATGGATTCGCGCAGGGTGATGATAAAAATTTGTAGCATGTCGATCTCTTATGCGAATGGGAATGGTTCCCATTATTATGAGTCAGCTGGCATGCTGTCAAGTCCCGTTTGTATCTTGCGTTATGGCGCAAAAAACTTGCCCTATGTCAATAGTTGACTGTTTTACTGGGGAAAGGTAACCTTCGCCATCAACCTGTTCAAAATCAATCATGTTCAAGCGCATTCGGGAAGAGATCGCCATTGTTTTTGAGCGCGATCCGGCGGCACGCAATGCCTGGGAAGTGATGACCTGTTACCCGGGTTTTCACGCCATGCTGATGCACCGGCTTGCGCATACCGTGTGGGGTTTGAAGCTGCGCTGGCTGGCACGCTTTATTTCGCATATTGCCCGCTGGCTGACCGGTATTGAGATTCATCCCGGAGCAACCATAGGGCGCCGGTTTTTTATCGATCACGGCATGGGCGTGGTCATTGGCGAGACCGCAGAGATTGGGGATGATTGCACGCTCTATCACGGCGTTACGCTCGGCGGTACCTCGTGGAACCGCGGCAAGCGGCATCCCACCCTCGGTCGCGGGGTGGTGGTCGGGGCCGGTGCAAAAATACTCGGCCCGATCGTGATCGGCGAGGGCGCGCAAATCGGTTCCAACGCGGTGGTCGTCAAGTCGGTACCGGCCGGCGCGACGGCGGTAGGCATACCCGCACGTATTCTGGAAAAAGAGCAGGGCGAGCGCGCGGGTTTTTCCGCGTACGCCGTCGGCAACGATATGAATGATCCGGTTTCACGCGCCATTCATGAACTGATCGATCACGGGGTCGCTACAGATAAACGCCTTGAACAAATATTGGCCCACCTGCAGCGGCTGGGTGTTGATTGCACCGACTCGGCATCGCGCGATCATTTTGACCCCGGATACCTCAACAAGATTGTTGATTAAACTTGACCATCGCGCTGGGTTATTCTATACTTGACTATAACACTCTGGTATGGGTTTCCGGCAGATCAATGTTTTAAAAGGGGTTTATCGTGAGGCTAACGACCAAGGGACGTTTTGCAGTGACAGCGATGGTGGATTTGGGTATGCGCCATGGCGGTGGTCCGGTGGCATTGGCGGAAATCAGCCAGCGACAAAAAATCTCGCTCTCCTACCTTGAACAGCTGTTCGGTAAATTGCGCCGGCGCGCGCTGGTGGACAGCGTGCGCGGTCCCGGTGGCGGTTATTGCATCGCCAGGGATATGTCGGAGATTGTGGTGTCCGACATCATTTTGGCGGTGGATGAACCGATCGACACGACCCAATGTGGTGGCAAGGAAAATTGCCGCGACGATCAAAAGTGCATCACCCACGACTTATGGGCCCAACTCAATAAGCGCATCTTTGATTATCTGGGCGGCGTCACGCTCAAGCAGCTGGTGGACGACCAGAAAGCCAAGCAGGGTGGGCTGGCGCAAATTCACGACATGCGTGACATCAGCCGCGCGCCGCGCGCGCCGCTCTCGCTCTAAGTGACCTTCTAACAAGCGCCGTTTTGTCAAACCAGCAATCCGTGTTCATGAGCCACGCCTATCTCGACCATAACGCAACCACGCCGCTCGACGAGCGCGTGCTGGCTGTGATGCTGCCGTTTTTGCGCGAGCATTACGGTAACGCGTCCAGCCGTCACGAGTTTGGCACGCAGGCGCGGCGTGCGGTCGAGGTGGCGCGTGAACAGGTTGCCGCGCTGGTCGGTGCGGTTCCCGCACAAGTGGTATTCACCAGCGGCGGAACTGAAGCGAATAATGCCTTTATCAAAGGCGCGGCGGGCATGTTGCAGCCGACGCAGATGGTCATCAGTGCGATTGAACACCCGTGCGTGGCGAAACCTGCGGCGGAGTTGGTGCGTACGGGCTGGAAGCTGCGCAAGTTCGCCACGGATGGCGATGGACGTGTCAATGCGGCTGACGCGGCTGCTGTGCTGGCCGGGCCTGCCGGCGTGGTTTCGGTGATGCTCGCCAATAACGAAACGGGTGTCATCCAGGACGTTGCTGCACTGGGCGAGCACGCGCGCGCTGCGGGGGCCTGGATGCATACCGATGCGGTGCAGGCGTTGGGCAAGATCGCGATTGATTTCACGGCATTGAATGTGCACGCCATGACCCTGTCTGCACACAAGATCTACGGACCCAAGGGTGTGGGCGCCCTTGTGCTCGACAAACGCATCGAGTTAAGACCGCTCTTAAGCGGTGGCGGCCACGAGCAGGGTATGCGTTCGGGTACCGAGAATGTCGCCGGCATCGTCGGCTTTGGCGCGGCCTGCGAGATCGCGGCGTCGCGTCAGCACGAACTTGCGCCACGACTTGCCGCGCTGCGCGAGCGTTTTGAGCGCGGCCTTGATGCGCTCGATAGCACGGTATTCGGTGCGACCGCGCCGCGCATCCCCAACACCAGTTATTTTGCGCTCGACCATATTAATGGCGAGACGCTGGTGGTGGAGCTCGACAAGGCCGGCTTTGCGGTCGCCAGCGGTGCAGCCTGTTCGAGTGCGAGCACCGAGCCGAGCGCAACGCTGCTGGCGATGGGCGTGGCGCCTGATCGTGCGCGCGGCGCTGTACGCCTTAGCGTGGGGGCCGCGACTACGTCCGAAGAGATCGATGCATTTTTGCAGGCGCTGGCGAAGACCGCAGGGCGCCTGAGACAATTGACCGCCATGGCGGTTTAGAACAGTAACGGAGCACTCAAGATGACGATATCCCTCACAGAGAGCGCGGCGAAACAGATCCAATCCCAGCTCGCCAAACGCGGACACGGCGTGGGTTTGCGTGTCGGCGTGAAAAAAGTCGGCTGCTCGGGTTTTGCCTATACCTTTGATTACGCCGACCAACTGGGCGACAACGATCAGGTCAGCGAATACAACGGCGCAAAGCTGGTAGTCGACGCGGAAAGCCTTGGTTTTCTTGACGGCGCAAAGCTCGATTATGTACGCGACGGTCTGAAGCAGACATTCAAGTTCGACAACCCGAACGTCGAGGCCACCTGCGGCTGTGGCGAGAGTTTTAGCTTCAAGGGCGCGGCAACGGCGGCAAAGTCCTGAGCGCCCGCACCCAACGATTAACCGAAGTGATGGAATGACCATGAGTAGTGTCCTGCAAAACCTCGTCAACAAGCCCTATGAGCACGGCTTTGTTACGGCAATTGAATCCGATACCGCCGCCAAGGGTCTGAGCGAAGACACCATCCGCATGATTTCGGCGAAGAAGAAAGAGCCGCAGTGGTTGCTGGATTTTCGCTTGAAAGCTTATCAGCACTGGTTGACGATGACGCCGCCGCAGTGGGCCAATGTCAAATATCCGCCGGTCGATTTTCAGGCGATCAGTTATTACTCGGCGCCGAAGGCGAAGAAAAAGCTCGCCAACATGGACGAGGTCGACCCCGAGTTGTTGAAGACGTTTGAAAAACTCGGCGTGCCAATGAACGAGCGTGCCAAGCTCGCCGGTGTGGCCGTTGATGTGATTTTTGACTCGGTATCGGTGGCTACCACCTACAAGGCGAAGCTCGCCGAGGTCGGCATTATTTTCTGTTCGATTTCCGAGGCGGTGCACGATCACCCCGAGTTGATCCGCAAATATATGGGCAGCGTGGTGCCGGTCGGTGACAACTATTACGCCGCGCTGAATTCCGCGGTGTTTACCGACGGTTCGTTCTGTTTTATTCCGAAGGGTGTCAAATGCCCGATGGATCTGTCGACCTACTTCCGCATCAACACGGAAGAGTCAGGCCAGTTTGAGCGCACTCTGATCATCGCCGAAGACGGTGCTTCGGTGTCTTACCTCGAGGGCTGCACGGCGCCGAAGTTCGACACCAACCAGTTGCACGCCGCGGTGGTCGAACTGGTTGCGCTCGACAACGCGGACATCAAGTATTCCACCGTGCAGAACTGGTATGCGGGGGATGAAAACGGCGTTGGGGGTATTTACAACTTTGTTACCAAGCGCGGCCTGTGCAAGGGCGTGAACTCCCGCATCTCATGGACGCAGGTCGAGACCGGTTCGGCAATCACCTGGAAGTATCCAAGCTGCATTTTGCGCGGTGAAAATTCGGTCGGCGAATTTTATTCGGTGGCGCTGACCAATCATTATCAGCAGGCCGACACCGGCACCAAGATGATTCATATCGGCAAAAATACCCGCAGCAAAATTGTTTCGAAGGGTATTTCTGCCGGCCATTCCAGCAACAGTTATCGCGGGCTGGTGCGCATTGCGCCGACCGCGACCGGTGCGCGCAATTATTCGCAATGCGACTCGATGCTGATCGGCGACCAGTGCAGTGCCAACACCTTTCCGTATATCCAGGTGAGCAACCCGGGCGCGAAGGTTGAGCATGAAGCCTCGACCTCGAAAATCGGTGAAGACCAGTTGTTCTATTTTGCCCAGCGCGGTATCGGCGGCGAGGAAGCCGTGTCGATGATCATCAACGGGTTTTGCAAGGACGTGTTTCAACAATTGCCGATGGAGTTCGCGGTCGAAGCGACCAAGCTCCTCGGCGTCAAGCTCGAAGGAAGTGTCGGATGATTTGCCAGGACAGCAAAACGTTGCTCGAAGTGTGTGGCCTGCGTGCCACCGTCAACGGCGTGGAAATTTTGAAGGGCATGGATCTCACCGTAAAGAGCGGCGAGGTGCACGCCATCATGGGGCCGAACGGTTCGGGCAAGAGCACCTTTGCGAAAGTGCTGGCCGGCCACCCGGCGTATGTCGTCACCGGCGGCACGGTGTTGTTCGAAGGCCGTGACCTCTTCGCGCTGGCACCCGAAGAGCGCGCGCGCGCCGGTCTCTTTCTGGGTTTTCAATATCCGATTGAAATTCCGGGTGTGGCTAACAGCCAGTTTTTGCGCCTGGCCTATAACACCGTGCAAACCGGTCGTGGCCGTGATGAACTCGATCCGCTGGAGTTTGACGATTTCGTGCGCGAGAAAATGAAGCTGCTCGAAATGAATCCGGATTTCCTGGATCGCAGCGTCAACGAGGGATTCTCCGGTGGCGAGAAGAAACGTAATGAGATTCTGCAAATGGCGCTGCTGGAGCCGCGCGTGGCGATTCTTGATGAAACCGACTCGGGTCTCGATATCGATGCGTTGCGCATCGTTGCCGGCGGCGTGAACCAGCTCGCCAACAAGGACAACGCGGTGATTCTGGTGACGCATTATCAGCGCCTGCTCAATTACATCGAGCCTGATTATGTGCACGTCACGGAAGCCGGTCGCATTATCAAGACGGGACCGAAAGCGCTGGCGCTCGAACTCGAATCGCGCGGGTATGACTGGCTGAGTACAAAACCCGGCGCCGAACACGGGGCGGGTGCCGCGGCATGATGGCGGTGGCAAAGCAGCAGTTTCTGGCCGATCTCCTGGCGGGACGCAACCTCGTCGAGCAGGGCGATGCCCTCGGTCGTGTCCGCGCGCGCGCGGTTGAGCGCGTCGGCACGTTGACGGTACCAACCACGCGCGATGAAGACTGGCGCTTTACCGATCTTGCGCCGCTCACCCATCTGTCCTACCAGCCGGTGCGCAGCGCGACTGCATTGACGGCTGAGGATATCGCGCCCTTCGTGCTCGCCGATGCACCGCTGCGTCTGGTGTTCGTCGATGGCATTTACGCGCCGCAATTGTCGACGCCGGAGAACGGCGCGGTGATCGTCTCTTCGCTGGCAGCAGCCTTGCCTGACCATGCGGCGTTGATCGAGACCG
>Ga0209190_1002822_pt1 | contig 11566 bp, 7 predicted proteins | sample M_140205_XF_Meta_FD_187315 | JGI IMG/M metagenome (GOLD analysis project Ga0209190, IMG submission 187315) | Freshwater microbial communities from Lake Montjoie, Canada to study carbon cycling - M_140205_XF_MetaG (SPAdes) (version 2) | ecosystem: Environmental > Aquatic > Freshwater > Lake... | reverse complement strand
TCGGGTTGTAATAGTTTACGGATACAATCGGTAATAGTGAGACTAGTTAAATAATTTAAGGTAGCCATGATATCGACTCGTGAAAGTGAATGCAATCCCAATATTTGAATAGCATTCTCTACATAAAGAATATTAAATAGCTCAGTACCTGTAGTTTTTGGTAATGACATTTTGAAAAAATCATTGTCCATTAGTTCGTCTAGCAATTTTTGATTAACCTTCCCTTGCGCTGCCATTTTTCCTTCGTCATCAAAATTTACTTTATTAAAATACTTTCTCATTACAGCATCCATCATCGTATTTCCAGGTCCAGTATCGCTGCAAATAATTTTTTCAGGATCTCTTCCTGCAGGTAAATAGGTAAAATTGGCAATGCCTCCAATATTTAGTAGAATAACATCTTCATCAGGTTCTGAAAAAAGTAAGTAGTCGCCATAAGGTGCTAGGGGAGCACCTTCTCCGCCTGCGGCAATATGCTTCTGCCTAAAATCACTTATTGTAATAACACCTGTTTCAACTGCAATTTTATCTCCGTCACCAATTTGTAGCGTAGCATTCCCAACTCCTGCAATTTTATGGTGTCGGGCAGGAGCATGGTATACAGTTTGTCCATGGCTTGCTATTAAATCTATATGATCTGCTTTAACTTTCCATTCTGCTAATGCGTTCTTGATAAGTTTTGCAAAAGTGCTGCTAATTAGCTCATCCATAATACAAACCTGCTGTAGATTAGTATTTTCTGAATGAATGAAAGATGATAATTGCTCTCTGAATAATGTTGTATAGGGGATGGTAGTAAAATATTCCACCTTCAATTCAGTTTCAAAGCCCGAATGCTCAATATTGCAGAGTGCTATATCAAGTCCATCTAGTGAAGTGCCACTCATAAGGCCTAAAATGCGCCTATTTTTCTTTGATGCAATTTGATATAATTTTTCTATCTGAGGATTCATGTTAATTTTCAAGGAATTTAATATTTCTTAATATTCCTTCATGTTTTGTTCTATTAATAGGAGATTCTTTAAATATTTTTTTGAAAGACTCCATGCTCATCTCTTCCCAATCTCTTTTTGTAAAATTAAAAATTTCAGGGATGGGCATGAAATTCTTTTCTGTAGTTGATTTTGAAAATCTGTTCCAGGGACAAACATCTTGACAAACATCACAGCCAAATATCCAGTTGTCAAACTTGCCTTTCATTTTTTCAGGAATTAGTGCATCTTTTAGTTCAATGGTAAAGTAACTAATACATTTACTTCCATCTACAACACGATCCGGAAGTATGGCTTCTGTTGGGCAGGCTTCCACGCATCTGTTACAGGTGCCACAATAGTCGTCATAAAAGGGGTTGTCATATTCTAATTCTAAATCAGTAATAAGCGTGGCAATAAAGAAAAAGGAGCCTTGCTTTTTATTAATAAGATTTCCATTTTTTCCAACCCAGCCGAGTCCTGCACGCTTTGCCCATGTTCTTTCAAGTACAGGAGCGCTGTCTACAAATCCTCTGCCATTTATCTTTCCTATTTTCCCTTCTAATTCATGTAAAAGAGCATTTAATTTTTCTTTTATTACAAAATGATAATCTTTTCCATATGCGTATTTTGAAATTTTAAGAGAATGATCAGATTGTTTTTGTTCTGGAAAATAGTTGAGTAATAAAGTAATTACAGATTTCGCGCCTGGCACCAGTTTTGAAGGATCAATACGTAGGTCGAAATATCTTTCCATGTATTTCATTTCTCCTTGCATTCCCTTTTTCAACCAGTCTTCAAGTCGATGCGCATCTTCATCAAGTCTTTCTGCTTTGGCTATGCCGCAAAAATCAAATCCAAATTGTAGGGCATTTTCTTTTACTAGTTTTGTATGCAAAGCAATGCTCATAATTCGTTGTCTTCAATATGTAGTTTGTGAAAAAAACGATGCACAACCGGTGCAATGAGAATAGCAAAAACAGATATAAAAATTATGCCGCTTACAATGGCATAAAAAGAAGCGAAAATTTTGGATGATACACTTAGCTTTATGTAGGGTTCAATCACTGGTCCCATTCCACTGAGTATCATCGAAGCATTTAGTAAACTATCGTACCAATCAAATTCAGGTATTGTGTACTTATAGCCGAGGATGCCGATGCATAGCCAAATAAACAAAAATAGAATTCCTATCAAAGAGCTCTTTATTATTCTTTTTAAATAAATATTCCTCGGAGCCAGCTGTTGATTCTTGTTTTCGTACATCGACATATTTTTCTTTTTTTAGTAATCTCCTAAACTTTTTAAAATTAAATCATTCGAGCCTGAAAATGTAGCATAAAGTATTGAAAAATACTGCAAAGCAGGCAGTTTTACCTTCAGTTTTATGCCATTATTGCTTAATTGGTGGTTTGGAAGCATGTTTGCTGCATTTCGTTTGTCTGAAAATGACTAAAATTTAAACAATATGAACTTAAACAATTTTACCGTAAAGGCTTCTGAAGTGGTTCAAATAGCCCAGCAACTAGCTTTTAACGGAAAGAATCCAACTATTGAAACGGAACATATTTTAAAAGCATTATTGGATATGGAGGATTCTCCTATTGAATATTTGCTGAAAAAGAATAATGTAACTGTTAATCTTTTGGATACAAAGCTTGATGAACTCATAAAAAAACTTCCTGTAACTACTTCCGAGCCTGCTCAAAATATTGGTCGTGAAGCAAATAATGTGCTGCTTCGTTCGGGATCTGTTTTAAAAGTTTTTGGTGATGAGTTTGTAACGCCTGAACATATTTTAATTGGTATTGTACAAGGTAATGATGCGCCTGCAAAATTATTGCGCGATGCGGGTCTTACCGAAAAAGGCTTGGTTACTGCAATCAAAGAATTGCGTAAAGGTGCTTCTGTTACTTCTCAAACTCAGGAAACACAGTTTAATGTGTTAAATAAATATGCTCGTAATCTTAATGAGCAAGGACGTTCGGGTAAATTAGATCCCGTGATAGGTAGAGATGAAGAAATCAGACGCACACTTCACATCCTTAGTCGCCGTACCAAAAACAATCCGATTCTAGTAGGTGAACCTGGAGTAGGTAAAACTGCTATTGCAGAGGGACTTGCTATGCGCATAATCAATGGTGATGTTCCAGAAAATCTCAGATCAAAAATTATTTATGCGCTAGATATGGGACAACTGATAGCTGGTGCTAAGTACAAGGGTGAGTTTGAAGAGCGTTTGAAATCAGTTATCAAGGAAGTAACGGATAGTGATGGTGAGATTGTTTTATTTATTGATGAAATACATACACTTGTAGGTGCTGGTGGTGGTGATGGTGCCATGGATGCGGCAAATATTTTGAAGCCAGCTTTGGCAAGAGGAGAGTTGAGAGCCATAGGTGCTACTACATTAAATGAGTATCAAAAATTCTTTGAAAAAGATAAAGCTCTTGAACGTCGATTCCAGAAGGTAATGATTGATGAGCCTTCTGTTGAAGATGCTATTTCTATATTACGTGGATTAAAGGAAAGATATGAAACCCATCACCATGTAAGGATAAAAGATGAGGCTATAATTGCGGCAGTTGAATTATCCCATCGATATATTACAGATCGTTTTTTGCCCGATAAGGCGATTGATCTTATTGACGAAAGCGCTGCAAAGCTTCGTATTGAAATGAATTCAATGCCCGAAGAACTTGATAAACTTGAAAGGCAGATTCGTCAGCTTGAAATTGAAAGAGAAGCAATAAAGAGAGAAAATGATGAAGAAAAATTGAAATTTCTTAATACTGAAATTGCTAATCTTTCAGTGGAAAGAGATACTTATATGTCAAAATGGAAAGAGGAAAAAGAACTTGTAGAAAAAGTACAATCTGCAAAAGCTGCCATTGAGCAACTTAAACAGGAGGCCGATCAGGCTGAGAGAAATGGCGAATATGGTAGGGTAGCTGAAATACGTTATGGAAAAATAAAAGAACAGGAACTTGTTATTACAAACTTCTCTTCTCAATTATCCAATCTTTCAGAAAAAAGATTGCTTAAAGAGGAAGTAGATGCAGAGAATATTGCTGAAAGCATTGCCAAGGCTACAGGTATTCCAATTAGTAAGATGTTGCAAAGCGAAAAAGTAAAACTTCTTAAGCTTGAAGAGGAATTGCATAAACGTGTAGTGGGACAGGATGAAGCCATTGAGGCTGTATCAGATGCTATTCGCCGAAGCCGCGCTGGATTGCAGGATCCACGAAAACCTATTGGCTCATTTATTTTTCTAGGTACCACAGGAGTCGGAAAAACGGAACTTGCTAAAGCCCTTGCTGAATATTTATTTGATGACGATTCTATGATGACTCGCATTGATATGAGTGAATACCAAGAAAAACATTCTGTGAGTAGATTAGTTGGAGCTCCTCCAGGATACGTTGGTTATGATGAAGGGGGTCAACTTACGGAAGCTGTTAGAAGAAAGCCTTATTCTGTAGTATTGCTTGATGAAATTGAAAAAGCGCATCCGGATGTATTTAATGTGTTGCTTCAGGTGCTGGATGATGGAAGACTTACAGATAATAAAGGTCGAGTGGTTAATTTTAAAAATACCATCATTATTATGACTAGTAATATGGGAAGCCATATCATTCAGGAAAATTTTGAAAAGGTAAATGAGATGAATATTGAGGAGATAGTTGATAAAACTAAGGTGGAGGTGCTGACTCTTTTAAAGCAAACCATCAGGCCCGAATTGCTGAATAGAATTGATGAGATTATTATGTTCAGGCCTTTGATGAAAAAAGAGATTAGGGGAATCATCCGCATCCAACTCGATCATCTGAAAGAACTGCTGATAAAATCGGGGATATATCTTGAGTTTACTGATTATGCTCTTGATTATTTGAGCGAAAATGGGTACGAACCTCAATATGGAGCGCGGCCCTTAAAGCGGCTGATTCAGAAACAAATTGTAAATCAATTAAGTAAGAGGTTATTAGCTGGAGATATAGATAAATCTAGGCCTGTTTTAGTGGATGTTTTTGATGGAGTAGTTGTTTTTAGGAATGATGAAATAAAAGAGCCTGTAGCAGTTTAATTAATTGATAATCATATAGATGCAATGTGTTTTCTGATATATTTATAAGTTAGGTTTCGGTACATTGTTAAAAAACGCTACCTTTCGCCCCGCTATAAACCCCTTAGTTCAGCAATTTGAAGATCTTAGCATCCTTCTCAATTCCGAACTTTTAAGAAAAAGAACATAAAAATGGCATTTAAAAAAGAAGTATTAATAATTATTGAACCAAAAGATGTTTTTGTAGGCAATCCAAAAGCTTTAGTAACTCTTGAGGAATTTGGTGAGTATGAAAGTGAGGCTTGTGCAAAAGCAAATGAAATAGTAAAGAAATTGTTGATAGATTACGACGGGAAAATTCGTTTTAATTTCAGGCATTTTCCACTTACTCACATACACCAAAGAAGTTTAAAGGCAGGTGAGGCGGCTGTTGCCACTGCTCAGGAAGGTAAATTCTGGGAGATGCACAATATTCTTTTTGCAAACAGAAGGAATTTGGGTACGACTAGTCTTAAACTCCATTCCAAAGAAGCAGGAGTAGCTAACAAGCGATTTCTTGATGATCTTGTGAATGCTGTATATGGATGGCAGGTTCAGGGAGATATTAAGGAAGGTCATGACAGAGGAGTAAAAGATGTTCCAACTTTTTTTGTAAATGGTATAAGGGTTACTGGTAAGCCTACTTATGATGAACTTAAGAAAGCAATTGATGCTGCACTTAGAAAGACAAAAAATAAAGCTATAGGTAAAGCTCCAGCGAAGGCTGCTCCTGTCAAAGTTGTAGACAAAGTTCCAGCAAAGGTTCCAGTTAAAGCTCCAGTTAAAGCTCCAGTTAAAGCTACAGTAAAAGCTACAGTAAAAGCTCCAGTAAAAGCTCCAGTTAAAGCTCCAGTTAAAGCTCCAATAAAAGTTTCGGCAAAAGCTAAGACTGTTTCAAGTGTAAAAACAAAGCAGAGAGCTTAATCTTATTATAATAAATCTTTTAATAGCCACTTGAAATAGTGGCTATTTTTTGTTCAGGGCAGATTGTTCAAATAGCTTCTTTTTTATTATTTATATTATATAGGTCATCATCCTTAAACAATAATAATCCGGCATTATTCCATTCTTTTGAAATTTTTTCTATAAGAAGCTAGCTTATTCAGTTACTTCCATCATATAAGTGATCAGTGCTTTTCCATTTGCAAAAATGGTAATTGGAAATTCGTCAGCATCATAAAAGATACAGGTAAATGAAATATCGCCTCCTTTATTTGTAAACTGTAATGATTTAGGGGCAGTTTTTTTATTACCTTCTTCATTTTGCATTTCTAATATTGTAATCTGGGCGCTAGGGGATAAGCGAAAATTAAACTGAAAAGTAGCATTCACCTTAGTTTTTATTTTGCCTTTTCTGGGTAGAAAGTCTGATAATCCAAGATCATAAGCCTCAGCATTAATGACAGGGAGGCTATTAAAATCATTGAGACTGCCAGGTCCTTCACCCAATTGCCAGGCTGCGTTATCAGGGTAATGGTCGTGGTTAAAAATTTTTCTTTCTGTAAAAAAATATCCTGAAGTATAATTTTTAATAAAGGTTGTTCTTTTTTTATCAAGACTGCCACATCCTTTTGCGGCATCTACATAAAACCATTCAGTAGAGGTTTTTCCTAGTTGTACTACATTCCAGGTATGATTTAGCTCGTCTGGTGCTTCGCCAATATCTTCAGCATTCTTTTTGGTATAGCCGTCTACTGTCAGGCACCTGAGGTCTGCTTGGCTGGCCATTTCCTGATATAATTTGGCAATACCTTGTGCTGTTGACTTTCTTAATCGAATTACTCCTTCAGGCTCAGTTTTACTGTTATCATTGGCACGAATAGCTTTTGGATCCAATGCTATCTGGTGGGTAATCCAGTAATAAATAGCTCTTGCTTTTTCTTTATTCTGTGAAAATATTTCTGTAATGGTATCTGTAATTGTTGCCACATTTAGGTCAGATAAAGGGCCTAGTTGTTCAACATACTGATCAACTTTTTCGTAGCTTTTACTAAACTGTGCAGCAGTACTTAAAGGGAGAATTGCGGTGAATAGAATGCCCCAAATGTAAATTTGTTTCATGCTATAAAATTAAGGAAGCTAAGTTTAAAATATAGATAAACTATTGTGGCACATTATTGCTTTAACGTAAAAAGAGAATCTCTCTATATTTAGGCAACACCCAATAGGCATCATCCACAAGTAATTCTAGCTTATCAACATTGTAGCGTATGATGTCAAAATGGTTGCCCTTTACCTGCTCACAATAAGCAATAGCTTTTTCTTTTGAATGGGTTAGCTTATTTGCTTTTTTACGTTCTTCAATCATTGTTTTTACATGTTCACCTATAGTATTAACATGATGAGCAATTTCAGTGATAATTGCTTTTTGAACTGAGTAAGTATTTTCTACCATCCCTGCATCCTTCAAGCCGCGGATATTTTCCAGCAAGACGTTCTGATATTTTAATGAGGCCGGAACAATCATAGTGGTGGCTAAATCTCCAATCACACGGGCCTCAATCTGAATCTTTTTAATATACTCCTCAAGCATTATCTCATATCTTGCTTCCAATTCTTCCTTGTTATATATCTGGTTGCTTTCAAAAAGATCCTTTGCTTTTTTGGTTACATAGGCATCCAAAGATTGAGGAGTGGTTTTAATATTAGGCAAACCTCTTTTAGCAGCTTCTTTTTCCCAAAATTCGCTGTAGCCATCACCTTCAAATAATACTTTTTTACTTTCAACAATATAGCGTTGTATCACTTGCATGATAGCTACTTCTTTCTTTTCTCCTTTCTCAATTAGGCCATCCACTTCTTGCTTGAATTTTTTAAGCGTTTCAGACATGATGGTATTAAGCACTGTCATAGCGCCAGCACAATTTGCCGATGATCCTACTGCTCGGAATTCGAATTTATTTCCAGTAAAGGCAAAAGGGGAGGTACGGTTCCTGTCTGTATTATCAAGCATCAACTCTGGGATGCTTTTATGAATATCAAGTTTTAAAATGGCTTCATCTTGTTCATCAAAGTTCCCACCTACACGCTTTTCAACTTCTTCTAAAACTTTGGTAAGATAATTCCCTATAAAAATTGAAATGATCGCAGGAGGGGCTTCGTTGGCTCCAAGACGATGATCGTTTCCTGCACTTGCAATGGAAGCCCGAATTAAATCTGCATAATCATGCACTGCTTTAATAGTATTCACAAAGAAGGTTAGGAACATGAGATTAGTCTTTGGAGTTTTGCCCGGTGCCAGCAAATTGATACCGGTATCAGTACTCATACTCCAATTATTATGTTTGCCACTGCCATTAATTCCTGCAAATGGTTTTTCATGAAGCAGCACCATTAGTTTATGCCGCTTGGCTACTCTTGTCATTACATCCATCAGCAGCGTGTTGTGATCAACCGCAAGATTTGTTTCTTCAAATATTGGTGCACATTCAAATTGAGCAGGTGCTACTTCGTTATGGCGTGTGCGTAATGGAATTCCTAATTTATAAGACTCTTTTTCAAAGTCGCGCATGAAAGCATATACGCGCTCTGGAATGGCACCAAAATAATGATCTTCTAGTTGTTGCCCTTTTGCCGGAGCATGCCCAAACACGGTACGTCCTGTTAGTAAAATATCAGGTCTTGCATTGGCAAGGCCTGCATCAATAACAAAATATTCTTGCTCCCATCCTAAAGTGGCATTTACTTTAGAAATATTTTTATCAAAATACTGACATACATCTACAGCTGCTTTATCAAGTGCCATAAGTGCTTTTAATAAAGGGGTTTTAGTGTCAAGAGATTCTCCTGTATAGGAAACAAAAATGGTTGGTATACAAAGTGTTTTCCCTTCACCAATTTCCATAATGAAAGCAGGAGAGGAAGGGTCCCATGCTGTATATCCTCTTGCTTCAAAAGTTGCACGAAGACCACCGCTGGGGAAAGAAGATGCATCTGGTTCTTGCTGAATCAAAGCACCCCCTTCAAACTCTTCGATTGGAGAACCATCTCCTTTTAAAGTAAAAAAAGAATCATGTTTTTCTGCTGATAATCCTGTGAGTGGTTGAAACCAATGCGTAAAGTGGGTAACACCTTTACTCTCAGCCCAAGCTCTTAATCCATTCGCAATTTGATTGCCCATTGACCGATCAATTTTCTTTCCGCTTTTTGTAGAAGCAAGCAAACTTTTATATGCATCGTCGCTCAGATAATGCCTGGCTGTTTTTAGGGTAAAAACATTCTCATTGAAAATGCCAGTAATTCTTGCAGAGGCTTCAATTTTTTCTCTTTCATTACCATTATGGGTAAACTGCTCTATGGAATTAAAACGTAAAGGATTCATTATTTACTCTTTTGAGATTCAAAAATCAGTTTTTTTTGCTTAAAAAATAGACTTCTAAAGATAAATATTAATAAATATGTCCAATATGGGGTTAAAATAATATATATTTTAAAAAGTAATATATTAGTCCCTCAAATAAGATAAAGAAGCTATTATTGGGGTAAGCAATAGGGGAAGATATAAACTCCTGTAGCGAATAATGGAACCTGCATTAGGAACAATATATCCTATAAATAGGAGTCCTATTAGGCAAAAGCATATCAGAAATAGGTAATAGGGAGAAAAAGGATTTTTTCTTTTTCTGAATAGAAAAGTTATTACAATAATCCAATAAGTCAATAACTCTATGCTGAAAAAAAGGTGATACTTATTTGCTGTCTGCCAAATGAATGGACTAAAGAATGTATTTGTTATTGCTGAAGGGGAATTTGCGATAAATGAGAATATATCTGGACTAAGCGCAAACATAGGCAGTTGGCTTCTAGCAATATCTAATTCGTAAAAGGCTTCATGCTTGCGTGCAATTATGTCTAGCGGACCTGAACCTGGAAATGCATAGGTTAATATTAAACTAATAATAATAAAGCTCACATAGGAAAATATAAATGCAGTTATTGTTTTCCATTTCAGTTTTAAAGTTAAAATAATGGCAATAGCTGAGGGTAACAAAGCAATAAGTATATAATTACGTATCATGAGTATACCAATAAGAGAAAAGATCAATATTAGCGAACGTTTTGTAGTTGCTTTTTTTAATAATAAAAAATAAAAAGAGTAACAAAAAAAACTCATCAATGTAAAGGCAAAAAGATCTTTATGTATGCCAGAGGAGAAAATAAGTGCCGAAGGTAAAAGAAAGCAACCAACAATTATTGCTCGGTTTCTTCCTGGTAGCATATCAATAAACATGCGGTATAATGCAACATGCCCAAGAAGTCCAAAAAAATCAAGCAAAAGGGTGTTGGAATAAAAATTACCAAGTGTAAAAATATTTATTATACCAAGCAGCTTCTCTATGATTGTATTTCTAAGGTCATTCCAAAAGGATCCTACTGAATCAAAAAATCCTCCCCATCCATATTCATAGGGTGATTTGAATAGTATAGCCAGAAATTCTTTTGGGTCTGTAAGTAGTAAATTTGTTTCTTTCAAACCATTTCTATGAAGGGCCCAATAATCGCCACCTCCCTTTGTATATTTTGAATAAATCCATCCTAGAAGTCCACCTGCAGTAAATTTTATAAGAAAAAGGCAAATCAATGTAAATTTATTTAGCCCAGGGGCCAGCAAAAAACGTGAACGCGTGATAATAAATAAACAGAGTAGCAGAAATAAAATGAATAATATGACCTGCATTATATGCCAAATTTTGATAGAAAGGTAAGCAAAATATTCAGCTGCTGTTTTATGGCTGCCTTAACTATAAAGATTCATTGATTTTCCCATTTTTCTGGTTATTATAATTTATTCTTCAATACAATCCGGAAATTATAAGAATGAATATAATGATAAAAAGCTTGGAGTCATTTTACTAGGTAGTTCTAGGATTTAGACTCGTATTATGAATTGGAGGTATTTTAATAGTTTTAATGGTCAATCTGGTATGATGCTAATCTCTGATCTGTGTAATGTAACTTCGAGTAAAATTATTAAGTATTAATATGAGTAAACAAGAAAAAACAATCATTGTAACAGGAGCTTTAGGTTTTATAGGAAGCTGTCTTGTTTCTTTCCTTAATAAAAATGGCTTTAATAATTTAGTGCTGGTTGATGAATTTGATAGAGAAGATAAAGAGTTAAATTTACTTCATAAATCATTTTCTGTAAGAGTAGAGCGTGATAATCTTTTTGAATGGCTAAAAAAGGAAAACCCTCATGTATCATTTGTTTTTCACCTCGGCGCTAGAACTGATACTACGGAGTTTGATTACAGCGTGCACGAGCGTCTGAATGTCAATTATTCAAAAGATATTTGGAATTATTGTACCCAAAATAATATTCCATTAGTATATGCTTCTTCAGCGGCTACTTATGGCGATGGTGCTTTGGGATATTCTGATAATCATAATCTAATTCCTACTCTTCAACCCTTGAATCCCTATGGTGTTTCCAAAAATGAATTTGATAAGTGGGTACTTGTTCAGGAAAAACAACCTCTTTTTTGGGCAGGTT
>Ga0209190_1002821_pt1 | contig 11568 bp, 7 predicted proteins | sample M_140205_XF_Meta_FD_187315 | JGI IMG/M metagenome (GOLD analysis project Ga0209190, IMG submission 187315) | Freshwater microbial communities from Lake Montjoie, Canada to study carbon cycling - M_140205_XF_MetaG (SPAdes) (version 2) | ecosystem: Environmental > Aquatic > Freshwater > Lake... | reverse complement strand
AAACAGTAGGGTACTTCACCTGCAGCCATAAGCTGCTCCATCCACCCGAAGAATGCCCTGTAACTAACCTGGCCCAGGTTTGCGGAACCAAGCGGAATTCTTTTTCAAGAAAGGGGATGAATTCTTCTGTAAGGGCCTTTCCCCATGGGCCATTATTGGCCGAATCCGCAAATACATGATGCCCAAGCGGGCAATCTGGATCTAGCATAATGTGAACAACTTCCTGGCCTTCCAATAAAGTTTTGCCCCGGCTTGGTGAAGAAAGAGCTGCGAAATGGTTGCCACCAAACCCTGGCACTTCATAAATAGCAGGATATTTACGATCTTTGTTATCTTTGTAGCTTTGGGGCAATGCGACGCCTGCCCTTAGCATGATCTTTCTACCATGAAACTTGCTGAGTAATTTGCTTTCCAACTGTGCTAGTTTCACAACTTCCGTTTCAGGGAATTGGGGTTCGTGAAAAACTTGATCTAGAACAAGCACGGTTGGTGCTTGGTTTACACCTCCAACTTCAACTTTTACGGATTTGCTGAAGTAGTTCCCCTCCGAGGAAAATATCTTCCTGCTGGCTTTGTTCAAATCTAGAATGGCGCTAACCCAGTAGGTTCCTGAGGGTAACTTTTCTAGTTTCTCAAGCGGAAAACCCTGCCATTGGTTGTCGAAAAGTATTGGGGTACCAGGCTTGAGGTTTGTTACATCGAACCCAAAGAAAGGATCCGGGTCGACCCATCGGGGTTCAGGGGCGATTCCCTTTGGTTCACTTTTTGAAAGTACGAGAAACACTCTGCCCGACATCGAAGCTTTAGCAATTTTCGGGTCAAGAACTATGCTTATCACAGGGCCATTTTTTACCCCTTGGGCATTGGCAACCATTTCTCTTTCAGATGCGAATATTCCAAGAGTTAATATGCCCATGAGCAATAGTGGTTTCAATGTTTTACTCATCAGCTTTACCTTTCTCGGTTTGCTTTGTCTTCTAACCTTTTATCCCATTGTTCTTCTGCAGAACTTCTTCGCAAATACAAAGGTTGCAGATTTAATGGATCATCAGAATCATTACTCATAAGCTTTTTCAGCGCAAGTGCTAGAAAAGATTCTTTGTTGATATTTCCTGATGGCTCAACAATTTTATCTTGGCGGCCTGATATTAGAGATCGAATCTTATCAATACCCGGGCCCGCAATTGCAAAGCTTATATCTCTATTTGCCACCCACTCCGCAGTGCTTACGATTTTAAGTTCTCCCGCGCTTATCAGGTGGCCGTTATTGTTCTCAAAGCCTTGGGCGTAAATTTTATCTTGTTGGGCATCTGCGATGATTTCGATTTTAGCATGCCCAGCTTCCAGGCAATGTTGTGCTAGTATTTCGAAAGTCGGGATTCCCAAAAGTCTTGCGCCTGTCATCATTGCCAAAGTTCTAGCGCTCATCAAACCAATGCGTAAACCAGTGTAACTGCCCGGCCCAATACCCGTGGCTATGGCATCGAGGTTTTTAACATCCCAACCGCATTGTTTGAGTAAATCAGCGATGGCGGGCGCCATATCGCTCACATGTCTTTTTGCGATTTCCAATATGCGATGCGAAACGATGGTTGAGCCAAAACCCAGGGCTACAATTCCGCTAGATCCTGATGTTTCCAGCAGCAAAACTTTCGATTCCGAGGCAAGACTAGGCATAGCTTTTATTTCAGGTATTATTTCCATTAAGGAAGTATAGCGTTTTGTAGCTAATATTGACCTAGCAGCCTTTGAGTTTTAGGATTCATTTATATCACTGTTCTTTTTTTACCAAGGATGGTTCCATGACGCAGCTTTTAATCCACACCGATGGTGCTTCCAGAGGCAACCCCGGGCAGGCTGCTTATTCTTTTCTTGTTCGTAAGGCTGGCAGTATTATCAAGGAAGATGCAGGCAAGCTTGGCATCATGACTAATAATCAAGCTGAATACACTGCCTTGGTTCATGCGCTTGAATTTGCTTTAAACACGCACCCAGATGCCGATGTTATCATTCACAGCGATAGTGAACTCATGGTGAAGCAGGTGCAGGGTGAATACAAGGTGAAGAGCGAAGAATTGAAGCCCTTGTGCTTCGAGGCGCGTGAGCTGATTTCGAAAATGAAGGGTTCGGTGCGCCTAGTTCATGTGCGCAGGGAACAGAATAAAGATGCCGACCAGCTTTGCAATGATGCTTTGGATGATTTACGCTAGGCAAAAAAGACTTGGCGGATAAGTTACTCTGGGCTTTTTTGCAGCAGTTTCATTACAAACAAAAATATCTCATAGAACGCCAACAGGGAAAAAGAACCTAACCAAAGTAGTAATGCTACTTTCTTGGAAGTTGGTTTGATATCTGTCGGGTCGTTGTTTTCTTGGTTCATCTCTCGTGGTTGCCCTTTGTTAAAAGAAGCGGCGTTTAATATCCAGGTAAAATACAAATGCCATAAGTGAAAGCACGATGGCAAGACCAAGATAGGTTGCAGCAGCCATCACCGCATCGGATGCAGGCTTTCCTCGCAGCTTTTCGTAGATCAAAAACACCATATGTCCACCATCCAGCATGGGGATGGGTAGGAAGTTCACCACTGCAAGATTCAGGCTGATCATGCCTAAAAACAAGATGAGTGCGAAAGGGTCTTCCGCGGCAGAAAAGGTTTGCGATGCAATTTCAATCGGCCCACCCAAACTGTCTGTTGAAATTCTGCCACTCATCAGGCTGGCAAGATTTTGATACATCGAGCGGATTGATTTAATGGTGTCGTTGGTACCAAATTCGACTGCTTCGACGATGGAATCGGCTTTCTGCATGACGAAGTCGCTGATAAGTCGCAGGCCCAATTCTGGTGAAGGCCAGGCTTGGTCTTGGGTTGCAACGATGGGTGCCAATTCAACGAGATTAGGTTCGCCTGTTCTACGAACTTTGAGTTGGATTTTGTGCAGGTCGCGTTCTTGCAGCATTGCAAAAGCAAAAGCCCATTGATCAAACACCTGCTGGGTTCCCCGCCAGCTTTTGAGTTCGGTCCATTTGTCCCAAACTTCGGTGTTGGTCTTGCGATCAATTCTTGCAAATCTTGCCTGTTCGATCACATCAAAAATCTTGGCGCCAGCTTCTTGAGCGGGAGACTTTTCTTTTATGCTTAGTATGGTGTTTTCCACTCTGAAAGCGATTCCGAGTTGTGGAATCGAAAGAGGGGAGGCTGGTTTTACGGGCTCTTCAAGGTTCCCATCAAAGCTACGATCCCAATTAACGGGGGGAAGCGGGATCATCACCAAAGCTTCGTGCGTGGTGTTGTTGCGCCTGCCCACGGTAAGGGTGATAGTGCAATTGCCCGAGGTCCCTGCTTGTTTTGCAAGTGCATCGGGAAGCTGAATTGGGTTGAAGGAATCGAGGCTGAACTTTTTAGCTTCTTTGCCCTCTTCTTTGCCCTCTTTTTTGCCTTCGGGGGTGATTTCGATGCTTGCGATTCTATCGCCTACCTGAACTCCTGCTTTTTCAGCGGGCGATCCCTTGCGCACTGCTGCAACCTCTCCCATTTTCATGTTCATCCCTGTATCCATGTGGTACGCAGGGGGGACAAACATCATCAGGGACTTTTCTTTTTCTTGGCTTCGTTTGATTTCGATGACTACGGGTTGGCCCGCAAGTTGGCTTATCCTACTTGTGAATTCAAAGAAGTCTCCCTCGGTTCTCGGTTCAAATGCTTTTACTTCGCTTAGTTTTTCGGTAATCAGCGGGTTGTAGTTCTTCTGGCCTGTTTTTGTGGTGCCAACAATTGCATCGCCTGGCATGAATCCTTCAACCCCGATTTCGGCTTCAATCGGGTTTTCAGATTCTTTCGAATAATAAAGGATCTTGCACGGCTTGCCCTCGTGTTCCAATAAAACCTTGGCGAATTCCTGCGCATCAAACGAGCCTAGTTTCAAATCGTGCTCGATCGAAATATAGACCCCCCCTTTGGGGTTGCTTATACCCATGATGATATTGCCTTTTTCCAAAGGCAGCATGCGAGCCTTCGAGGCCGGGCTGTTCTTAGTAAACGGGGTTATCCAAAGGAGGTTTTGCTTTACTTTGTTGGTGTCTTTTTGGGGCAGGGGGGCTAATACGGCCCGTGGCGGTGGTGCAACGCCTATCATCGGCACCATGTCGTTTTTATCGCGTCTGGGTTCAAGCGCAACTTCAAGTTTTGGCCCGCCATCCCTATTCTGAAATACAAAGGGTATCTTCGTGTTGTGTCCTGAAAGCGCAACTGCAAGCCTCAGATCATCGAATGTAGGATTTTTTACATCTCCTAACTGGGTAATTGCAGCACCTGTCTTCACTCCAGCTTGCCAAGCAGGGGAACCAGAGTCCACGCGCCATACCACTGCGGGCGGGCGGGGCACTCCGTGGAATCGATAAACGATGATGAAGCAGATTCCGCCTAGGATTACATTCATGATTACGCCTGCGGAGATGATCATCATCCGCTGGCCAACAGTTTTGTTCTTGTACGATCTGGGGTATTCTTCGCCTTCGTCAGCTTCGCTGCCTTCGCCCACCATGGAGACATATCCGCCTAGGGGAAGTGCGCCAATCATGTATTGGGTTTCGCCTCGTTTGAAGCTGCACCCAGGAAGTGCGGGGCCGAAGCCGATGCTAAAGGTTTTTACATGAACATCGCAAAGTTTTGCAGCGACAAAGTGCCCTAGTTCGTGAATGAAAATAACAAATCCAAGGCCCAAGGCGACCAAGCCCGCTTTGATCACCCCTTCAAACCCAAAGTTCGAATAAAGGTAATAAACTGCGAATATCAGCATGAATACGAACACAGCATTGGCCTTCAGCCAAGCCATTGGTGTCATATCGGGCGGTGCAGGAGCATCGGCGATGGCGCGCTGGGTTTTGTTTTGTGCTTCTACTGGGCTTGCGCTGTCTGATTTTTCTTGCTGGTCCAACGAATTATCTCCTGTCGGGCCCACCGATCGCACTGGAATAAATCTGCCAGTGATGGCGTTGGGCTGAAATTATGATGATCCAAAGCAGTTCGTGCCGCCTTGGCGATATCTAGAAACGCAAGCTCGCCCTTTAAGAATCGATCTACAGCAACCTCGTTGGCTGCATTAAGAATCGCCCCACAAGTTCCCCCCATCCTTGCAACTTCCAGTCCAATTTTCAATGCAGGAAAGGTTTCCAAGTCGGGTTGTTCAAAATGCCACGCTTTTAGGGACTGCCAATCCAGCTTTCGCGTAGGCCCCGGAACCCTTTCCGGATAGGTTAAAGCATACTGGATAGGAAGCCTCATGTCCGGAGGCGAAGCTTGCGCCATCACCGAACCATCTGCGAATTCAACAAAGCTATGGATCATGCTTTCTGGGTGCAAAATAACTTCTATTTGCGATGCATCTAGATCAAAAAGCCAGCGCGCTTCGATCACTTCTAGCGCTTTGTTCATCAAAGTTGCAGAATCAATCGAAATTTTTGGCCCCATCTGCCAGGTCGGGTGCTTTAGCGCTTCTTCCACAGTCACTTGTTCAAGCTCAAAAGTTTTCTTGCCTCGGAAAGGCCCGCCACTTCCTGTTAATACTATTTTCGTAATCGATTCTTTCGGCCCACTTTGCATTGCCTGAAATATGGCGCTATGTTCGCTATCAATAGGCATTAAGGTGACACCTTTTTTGCGTGCCAGTTCCATAACCAACGGCCCAGCCACCACCAGCGTTTCTTTATTTGCAAGGCCCACTGGTTTGCCTGCCTCTAACGCCGCCCATGTCCCTTCTATCCCTGCTGCACCCACGATTGCAGAAACCACCATATCCACTTCCGCCATCTGCACCAACTTTATCACTGCATCCGCACCACTTAATAGTTGGCATCCTTGGGGCAGTTCTGATAACCCTATTTTTGCAGCACTTTCAGCATCGCTCACTGCTATAAATTTCGCCTTGTGTTTCTTTGCTTGTTCTAAAAGCTCTTTTACCTTGCGATGGGCGCTTAATCCGAATACTTCCAGCCTTCCCGGTAAAGATTCGATTACATCAAGCGTGCTTATTCCGATCGAGCCTGTAGATCCAAGCACGACTATTCGCTTTGGGCACTTCAAATTTGTTTGAGAATGATTTGCTTGCAATTGTTCACCAACGGGTAACTGCTATTCCTGTTTTTGTTGCCGTGGCCATCCGGGCCCGGCAGTCACCTCTCCATTATTTAATGATATTCTTGCCAATACCGCAAGCTTTACCTTTTAATCACTTGCAAGATTGCCCAACCTTCATGACAATAGCTATAGTAGGATATCTTGTTTGGTGCTTTGAAAAGGAGTAGTCCGTGGCAAAAGCGCGTGGCGATTACGGTGATATTTTAGTCAAAAATCAGGTTATTAGCAGCGAACAGTTGCAAGAATCTCGAGATGTGATGAAGAATGGGGGCAGCCTGCAGGATGCCTTACTGAAGCTCGAGTATGCCAATCCTCTCCAAGTTGCCAAAGCTGTTGCTGAATTTAATCATTACGAATTTATTGATTTAACCGATATCGAAGTGCCCGATGAAGCCATTAAGCTGATGACAGCGGGAACCGCCCGCGAAAGCAATGTGGTGCCAATCTCCACGGATGGCCTCAGTGTAAAGCTTGCAGTGGCAGACCCCAGCGATTTTGGCATGATTCAAAAACTTTCCTTCATTATGAACAAGGAAATCGTTCCTGTCGTTGCTTCTTTGCAACAAATCCGCGAACTCATCGACAAGGTTTATCCTCAGGATGATGTGGATGATTCCGCACCCCTGATCGATTTTTCTGAAATCGAAAACGAATTTGCCCAAGCCGATGCTGGTAGAGCGGGCGATGATGGTGGCGAAGGTGGTGTTATCAAATTGGTAAATAAAATCCTTTCTGAAGGGGTCGAACTTCGCGCCAGCGATATTCATATCGAGCCTTTTGCGACCAGAGTGCGCATTCGTTATCGGGTCGATGGGGTTTTGGTGGAAAAAGAGAACCCTCCATACAAATACCTGATGCCCATACTTTCGCGTTTAAAAATCATGGCGGGCATTGATATCTCTGAAAAACGCAGGCCTCAAGATGGTCGTATCAAAACCTCGCTTAAGGGCCGCGATTTTGATCTTCGTCTTAGTCTTTTACCCACGGTTTATGGCCAATCTGCGGTTATGCGTATTCTCGATCGTAGTAATATTAAGGTGAATATTCGCGATCTTGGTTTTGCTGAAGACGATTTTGCCCGCTTCCTCAACCTGATTAAGCGCCCTAACGGTATCTTTCTTGTTACCGGCCCAACTGGTTCAGGTAAGACCACCACCCTCTACTCCGCTATTAATGAACTTAACACCACCGAGCGGAAGATCATCACCGCAGAAGACCCTGTTGAGTATTATCTCCCAGGCATTAACCAGTGCGAAGTTAAGCACAATATCGGGCTCGATTTCTCCCGCATCATTCGTGCCATGCTTAGACAGGCGCCTAATGTTATTCTCGTTGGGGAAATCCGCGACCCCGAAACTGCCAAGATTGCCATCGAAGCTTCTCTCACTGGACACTTGGTTTTTAGCACCCTTCATACCAACGATGCACCCAGTGCAATTACTCGCCTAATCGATATCGGCGTTCAACCTTTCCTTGTGGCATCTAGTATTATTGCAGTTATGGCACAGCGCTTAGTCCGCAGGATTTGCCCTAAATGCAAGGAGCCCTACACTCCCACTCCTGCTGATATCAAGGCTTCCGGCCTTACCCCAGAGCAAGTTGGTAATGGCAAGTTCATGCATGGCAAAGGTTGCTCAAACTGCAATAAAACAGGCTATCGCGGTCGTCAGGGGATTTACGAAATGTTGCGATTGGATGGAAAATTGCGCGAAATGGCATTCAAGGGATCTTCTGCACAGGAAATGAGAAGGCATGCTAAATCCAAGGGAATGCGCAATCTTCTTGATGATGGTATGCTCAAGGTTTGCAAAGGTATGACTACCTTCGAAGAAGTGCTGAGCACCTGTCATCACGATAGCGCTCTCGATCATTGATTGAACCATTTGCTCCCTTCTCACCCTAAAATAGATTGGGGAATAAATTGGTTTTTCATCTCGGTTGTTTCTTACTTAGGTTATAACTGGAACAATAATACTTGGAGTTTTGCATTAAGTTTCCCAGAGGCATTGATCGCTTCATTTTTTTGTTGCGATTCTTTTTAGCTTGGGGTAGATTTCTCTCTTCTTGCAAGTTCTTAGTTGATAATGGTTTTTTCTCGTTCTCGAATGTTTGGTGGAGGTCTTTTCTGTGGCTTCAGTACAAATCGATAAGCTTTTACACAGCGTAATCCAGCTAAAAGCTAATGACTTACACATCACAACCGGGCAACCTCCGGTTATTCGGCATCAAGGCCGTATGAAAAAACTCGACACCAAAATCCTCGATAACGAAGATACTGTCGCCCTCATGAAAAGTATCACCCCAGATCGCTGCCAGCAGGAACTTCAAGAAAAAGGTGGCTGCGACTTTGCCATCGAGTTTGTGGATGGCTATCGTTTCCGTGTTGCAGTATTTCGCCAGCGTGGCCATATCGGTATGGTTATGCGCCGTATCCCTAGCGGTTTCCTCACCTTCGAACAAATGGGTATGCCCGAAGCAATCAAACGCCTTATCGTCAAACCCAGAGGGCTTTTGCTCGTTACCGGCCCAACCGGTTCAGGCAAAACCACCTCCCTCGCTTCCATGCTCGACTTCATCAATCATAATTACGATAAGCATGTAATCACACTCGAAGATCCAATCGAGTATTTCCATAAGCATGATAAGTCCACCTTCTGCCAACGAGAAATCGGCACCGATGTCGGTAGCTTTAAAGAAGGCCTTCGTAGGGCCCTTCGTATGGATCCAGATATCATCCTCGTCGGTGAAATGCGCGACCTCGAAACCATTCATGCTGCTATCGAAGCTGCTGAAACTGGGCATGTGGTGTTCGGTACACTCCATACCAATGGCGCCTCAAGTACCGTAAACCGTATCATCGATGTGTTCCCACAAGAACAACAAGATCAAATTCGAACCCAGCTTTCCACCGCCCTTATCGGTGTGCTTTCCCAAACCTTGTTGCCCAGAAAGCCCAGCGGGATGTGCGCTGCCTACGAACTTATGGTGGTTACACCCGCTATCTCCAACCTTATTCGTGAAAATAAAACCTATCGTATCGATTCTTCCATCCAAACAGGCCGTAAACATGGCATGTTTCTTATGGATGATAGCCTTTTCAAACTTTGGCGCTCCGGCCAAGTCGATAAAGAAGAAGCTCTGGGTAAATCCAATAAGCCGACCGAACTCGCTGAAAAGATTGCTCAAGCTGAAGCTGGAAAGTTATCCGATGACGATGATGGCGGCGATGATGATGACGATGATGATGATGATGATGATGCACCACCAGCGCGCGGTGCAAAACGCTAAGCAGAGGTTTACGAGCATTTAAACTATGAGCACGACTCCTCCCGAAAACCCGAAGCCTGCGCAAAACCCCGCTAACACAGGGCAGGGCGCTAATCCCGCTGCAGTACCAAGGCCAGCAGGCCCAACACCGGTCTCAGCGCCAGCTACTACTGCACCCAAACCAGCAGGTGCAGCTCCAGCACCCGGCGCCCCAAGGCCAGCAGGCGCAGCTCCAGCACCCGTGCCCGGCGCACCCAGACCAGCAGGCGCAGCTCCAGCACCAGTACCCGGCGCACCCAGACCAGCAGGCGCAGCTCCAGCACCAGCACCAGGCGCACCCAGACCAGCAGGCGCAGCGCCAGTACCCGGTGCTCCCAGACCAGCAGGCCCAACACCGGTCTCAGGAGCAGTACCCGGCGCACCCAGACCAGCAGGCCCAACACCAGTACCCGGTGCTCCCAGACCAGCAGGCGCAGCACCCGTACCCGGCGCACCCAAACCAGCAGGCGCAGCACCCGGCGCACCTAAACCCGCTGCTCCAGCTCCTAAACCAGCAGCGCCCATTGCTGTTAAAAAACCTGTCGAAGCCAAGCCCAAACCTACGGGCGGTAGGCCAAAAATAGGCGAAATCCTCGTCGGCCTCGGCCTCATCGATGAACAGCAACTTTTCGAAATGCTTGACGAAGCCCGAAGTTCAGGCAAAAAACTAGGCACCGTCGCAGTCTCCCGTGGCCTCGTTAACGAAGATCAACTCGTTAAAGCGCTTGCAGAGCAATGCAATATCAAGATCGGTAACCTCAACGAACAAAAATCCCAGCCCGAAGCTCTGCTCCTGGTTTCTGAAACCATGGCTTCCATGTACAAGGTTATCCCCCTTACTTTTAAAGACAAAATCCTTTCCGTCGCTATTGTCGATCCCAATAATCTTACTTCGGTTGATGATCTTCGTAATCTCTTAGGCCTAAATGAAGTTATCCCTTACCTCGTTACCCCCACTGCTTTCGAAGAAGCGCAGAAAAAATCCTTCGCTGGTAAAGAAGATAGTATCGCTGATCTTATCCAAGAACTCGAAGCCGATGGCACCAAGGGCAGGCGCAAAAACGAAACCAGTATCGATCTCGAATCCCTTATGGAACAAGCCGATTCCGCTCCTGTTCGCAGGCTGATCAACATGGTTTTCCTCATGGCTATCCGCGATCAAGCTTCCGACATCCACTTCGAACCCTTCGAAGAAGATTATAAAATGCGCTACAAATGCGACGGCGTTCTATTCGAACTCCCGCCCCCTCCTAAGTATTTGGCCAATGCTATCGCCAGCCGTATCAAAGTTATGGCGAATCTCGATATCGCTGAACGCAGGCTCCCCCAAGATGGTCGTATCGAATTAACCATTGGTGGCAACCGCGTTGATATGCGTGTTAGCACCTTGCCTACTCTCTTTGGCGAAAGCGCTGTTATTCGTTTGCTTGATAAATCCGTAGTTGCCCTCGATATCAACAAGCTTGGTATTGATGCTACCGTTCTTGCAACTTTCCGCGAGCTTATCAACAAGCCTAACGGCGTGGTTCTGGTTACCGGCCCAACCGGTTCAGGCAAGACTACCACCCTCTATTCCGCACTCAACGAACTCAATGTTATTGAAGAAAAAATCATCACCACCGAAGACCCGGTAGAATACGAAATCGAAGGCCTGGTTCAGTGCCCTATCAATCACGAAGTAGGCATGACTTTCGCTGCAGCCCTTCGTAGCATTCTTCGCCAAGACCCTGATAAAATCCTCGTAGGTGAAATTCGCGATCTCGAAACCGCCCAGATCGCTGTACAAGCTGCCCTTACAGGCCATATCGTCTTTAGCACTCTGCATACCAATGATGCTCCCAGCACCATCACTCGTATGCGCGATATGGGTTTGCAATCCTACCTCATCAACGCCTGCGTTGAAGGGGTGCTTGCGCAAAGGCTCGTTCGTAAAATCTGCATCAATTGTCGTGAAGAATTCCAACCCGGCCCGGATCAACTTTTGGAGCTCAACCTGACCCCAGAAATGGTTGCAGGCAAAAAGTTCTTCTACGGCAAAGGCTGCGATACTTGCAATAATACAGGCTATAAAGGCCGTATGGGCATCCACGAACTTCTTGTTATGACTGATGAACTTCGCGATTTAATCT
>Ga0209190_1002820_pt1 | contig 11570 bp, 12 predicted proteins | sample M_140205_XF_Meta_FD_187315 | JGI IMG/M metagenome (GOLD analysis project Ga0209190, IMG submission 187315) | Freshwater microbial communities from Lake Montjoie, Canada to study carbon cycling - M_140205_XF_MetaG (SPAdes) (version 2) | ecosystem: Environmental > Aquatic > Freshwater > Lake... | reverse complement strand
GCCTAGAATGCAGGGTGATAGATCGGTGCAAACATGAAACCTAGGCCCGCTTGGTCGACGCATTTTCTGAACTCGTCTGCCGATAAATCGATACGGATGCCTAACGCTTCGAGGACGTCCGCGCCGCCGCTTTTTGAGGTGATTCCACGGTTGCCGTGTTTTACAACGACGGCACCCGCCGCTGCAGCGATGAACATGGCGGTGGTGGAAACGTTGAAAAGATCGAGTTGATCCCCACCCGTGCCACAAACATCGAGCGTGGGGCCGGCTAAATCTAACAATCCTAGTTGAGGGTCGATCGCTTGTTTAAGGAATGCCTCGACGAAGCCAGCGATTTCATCCGGAGTTTCTCCCTTTAGAGCAAGCGCTTCTAGCAGACCTTCTTTTTTTTCATCTGGAACTGCCGAGTCTAACAATATACCTGCAACCACTTCAACTTGATGTGAAGTTAGATCTTGTTTCTCCGAGAGATGGCGAATCAAAGCGTCCATGACAGAAAGCTAAAGTCTACAGTCGAGTACGACCAGAACGAACCATGAAATCCCACCAGAAGTGGCTGTCCAAAGCACGCGCTGGCGGCACAGCGTGCCGCACTCCGGACTGCGCGAAGCTCTGCTCGCGCCGAGGGTAGCTCCGGCTCTGCCGGATGCGGCGTGGAGCTCTTCATGCGGATGGCACTCCTTTTTGAATTCTGGTGGGCGAGACGCCCACCCTCCTTGAACTACGCGGGCGCCAGCACAGCGTGCCCCACTCCGGACCGCGCGAAGCTCTGCTCGCGCCAAGGGCGACTTCTTTCACTCGCCTTCAACTCACATCCCCGGAACCTGAACCACCTTGGTGTACTGGTAAGTATTTTTGGCGAGAAATTCTGCTCTTTTATCGTCCGAAGCAAAATTCCTTTTGTTGAGTTGGTCCATTCCAAAGTCAGAGATGACACTGACGGAAATTTCCACAGCTCTGAGTCGACCCGAAGTCACAAGCGGATTGACTGGAACGGTTACAATTCCGGTGCCAGTCAGTCGAAAACTCTTTATTGCCGCCGAATCTGTTCCCAGCCTTAGCGGAATACTCTTTGTGATCGGTGGATTTACGGTGGTGTCGTTGTATTGAACATGAAACGTTAGACTGTATTGAAAAATGTTTTCGCAGAGAAAGTTAGGTTTATTCGAAATAGTTCCAGTTCCGTATAGTCCTGTGAACAAGGGATCCAGCCACTTGCTTGGATCGGCTGTGTTTGTGGCTCCAAGCAACTGGGTAAAGCTTTTGTCGGGATTAAGTAACATCCGATTCAAAACATAGGTCTTAAATTTCGATGACGTGCTTTTTGAATTCACTGGGTCTCTGAATTTCAGCAGGTAAGCGGCGCAAGAAACGTCACCGCCTTTGTCCAGTGCGGGATCGCCAACGCTGCCATTGTAGCGGTCTGTCGGGGCGGTGAAGAAAATAAGCCGCGAGGCGTTTGTGCTTTGAATCGCAGTACCAAGACTGGAAATTTCCGGGTCAATAATCGCGGAACACCAATCGTTATTGTTGCCACTCCGCACCACCATAGCCTCTAAATCGCGAGATAAACTGTCGACCGCCATTTTGCCCATGTGAGAGGCACGCAATTCGGAACGACTACGATTCCAAGTATCCAGAGCGATCGAGGTGATAGAAACTAACACCGTGACGATGATGCTGGTGATCGCCATGGCGACCATCAGTTCCATCAAAGTGAATCCAGGAAAACGAACAATTTTTGAGGGCTTCATATCTTAGAATTCTTGTCCCGGTTTGATTGAGGTGATGGCAGAGTCCATCTGATCTGGGCTGCGGAACATCGAAACCCAGCCATTGCGCCAGACGACGAATCCTCCGAAATCTCGCTTGCCAGATGCCGCGACCTTGGGCTTGTCGTTCGCCGTTGCGTTAGCTTTTCGAACCCCAGAGCCAATGACGAAGGTCGAGGGATCTTTTTCTCCGTATGCATAAATACCTTCTGCATTGAACTCGTAATAATAGTAAGTTCCCACGTAGCTCGCCTTCACCGTGGCTGACGAGGTAAGATTCATTGTTTCAATAGCACCGGCACTGTCTTGAACTTTTCTACTGAAATTTTGGCTGAAATACGTCTGATCCGGTAGCGTCACGCCTCGGCTTGATAAAATCCAATTTTGAGGAGTTTTTGCCAATCCAGTCGTGGGATCTAACTCGGCGGACACGATCAAAATGCGACGTAAATTGTCGGCGGGATTGTTCGTTAAATCTTTAGAGATCAGTACCCGCGTTTTCGTCCGTTGACCCACGGCGATGGAGCGCGCCTCTTCAAACATCGACTCCGCCGAAGCTACGCCACTGGTCACGCCCTTGCCACCCATATTGCCAAGCCCGATGGCTCCGGCGGTCATGAGAATGGACATGATGGCGATGACAACGAGCATTTCTACCAAAGTGAATCCTTGAGCATTAGATTCGAGATGGGCCCTCAATTTTGAATGTTTCATGAGTTTGATGCGGGTTTTAGACAAGTTGGCTGGGTTTTCAAGATTTCGCAAGGGGAAATCTCAAACCACTGAGGTCATGGGGCTTTGCGATTGGCTGGATATCTACCACCATTCGGACCTGAAGTCCAAAGCCAAGCAGGCCCGACCATGTCGCGGATGTCCTTGCGACTTGCGACCCAACCAAGAAGTTCCTTGGCCAATGCGGGGTCGGCCACGAGCGATGGTGGGTCACCTTCGCGCCGTGGTCCATACTTGACGGGCACGGTTTTGCCAGTGATTTCCTCGACAGCTGAGATGATTTCCCTAACGGAGACTCCGACACCGGTTCCTAGATTGCAGCGCACCGATGCGCCGCCGGCAACAAGATGGTCGAGAGCGCGGGCATGGGCATCGGCCAAGTCTTCGACGTGGATGTAATCTCGGATGCAAGTGCCGTCCGGCGTAGCGTAGTCGGTACCGAACACTTCGAGATATTCGATTTCCCCGGTCACCGCCATCATCACGCGGGGAATCAGGTGGGTCTCCGGATGGTGGTCCTCGCCGATTTTGCCGTCAGGCGAACAGCCGCTGGCGTTGAAATACCGGAGGCAGGCGCTGCGCAACCCCCAAGCGGTTCCACAATCGGTAAGGATATGCTCGACCATGAGCTTACTCATGCCGTAGGGGTTGATGGGTTTTTGTTGATTCGTTTCGGTAATCGGCAGCTTGTCGGGGACTCCGTAAGTGGCGCAGGTGGAGGAAAAAACGAATACCTTGCAGCCGAACTCCTGCATGACCTGAAGTAGCTTGATTGGTTCAGCGGTGTTATTTTGGTAATACTTGAGGGGATTAGTCACCGACTCACCGACGTAGGCGTAGGCGGCGAAATGAATCACCGCACCGAAAGCGTGCTTTGCAAAAAGCGAGCGTACGAGGTCTTGATCGCCTACGTCGCCAACAACGAGTTCGACCGATGAATCGATGATCGCTTGATCGTGCCCGAAGACTAGGTTGTCCAGCACGACGATTTTCCGACCAAGGCCCGCGAGAAGGCGAACGGTGTGAGAGCCGATGTAGCCGGCTCCACCGGTGATTAAAATCGCTGCGTTAGTTGAGTTCATAAATTATTACAAACTCAGCCAAACGGAGACCCCCCCACCCTGTCAACTCATGCCAATCCACCGTGCAAAATTCTTACAAAATCCATTCGAATAAATCTCGGCTCCGTAAGGTCGTAAAAGCATGAGAAAAAATCTTCGGTTTCTGGGAGAAGCCGCAATCGGATGCATGTTGGCGCTTATTTCAAATTCCTGCACCTACGAACCATACTACACTTCCGCCGTAGGTGGCGCCTACGGTCCAGCTTATGGTCCCACCTACGCTAATAACTCGTTTTCCACCTCCGTCTTCGTCGACACGGACAACCCTCGCTGGGGCTACGATCCGGGTTGTTACAGCTACTACGATTACAGTCGTCGCTGCTACTACGATCCGTATTTGAACGGCTACTATCCCATCGGCTACCGCCCACCGGTGGTCTATGGCGTAGCCCATCCTTACGGCTGGTATCCTGGGGCTGACCACTGTCGCCCGCCAAGTCGCGTGACCAATGTAACGATCACCAACTACCAAAGCCGCGAATCCAGCTACCGTAGCGCTGGCTACATCACAACCACTACGCAATATGGACAACGCCCGTTTGCGAACCCATACGGTAGCGAAAGTTACCAAACCCATTCCACTTACCAACAACCTAACAATACGTATTTCAAACCCACGCAACAGTATCCGAAATCAAAAATCCCTCAGCAGCGTGGTGGTAATGCATCGCGCTACAACCAGTTAGTTACAAAATACCAAGCGAATTCCACAAACGGAAATCGTTCCAAACCAAGCGACCCACGTGGCGGACAATCTCCTGCGAAAAAACCATTACTGCCTCTAGCTCCTGTTGATGCCACGGGAGGAGGCGAACGCAGAAAATCACGTTCCGATGGAGCAGATCCGCTAGGACAAATCGGCCGTTAGATCAGCGAGCGAAAATCCTGATCCACTCAAAAAATTGATCATCCGCCCGTTCCAGCGTCGCGCATCTCCTGCCTCGCACGTAAGCGTTCCAAATGCTTCAGCGAAACTCTAGGACGCAACAACCAACGTCCATAAATCCAGCCTGCCACACCTCCACCGAAGTGACAGGCATGACCGATCCGAAACCAATTGCCCATGCCATGCTGCACAAGCCATGTCCCAAGCACTGAAAAGCCAGGAACCGCCAAAGCGGGATCCATCAAGGCAAGAACCAACTCCGCGACAAGAATCCCGAGCCCAAGACTTTTACCCGTAACGGGTAACGGCATCATCCGCGACTGCGGAGACAGGGTGGTGAGCAACAGCAGAAGCGCCATGCATCCACCCGAAATCCCTACTAGCAGAAAGTCATTCTCATTTCCAGCAGTCAAAGCGAGGTGACCCACCGCCCCGCCTAACACCCCGAAAAGCAACCCCTTTGTCAGCACCCCGCATCCAGCGATATGTTCAATTCTCGAACCAACTAACAAGATAAACAAAGCGTTCACCCCCGCGTGAATAAAATCTCCATGTAGAAAACCGTAGCTGATGAATTGCCAGAATTTCCCTGATAAAATTCCCATGCGGCTCAAACCTAACCATTCATACCAAGACCATGCAGGCTGATGATCTGGACCACCTAACAAAAATATTAGTGCTTCGAGCGCTAAAATACCAATCATCCATGCCCATGACCCGGGAGACTTCGCGAGTTGAAAAAAAGACCGACGATAATGAGAGAGTGGCCCACCAGTCGGGATCATGCCGGTTTTCAGTTAGATTTGATTCACCCGCTGATGACGGTCACTTCACCACGTGAGCCCGCGGTTCGCGACGTGCGACGTCTTCCCCGCCCGCACTGGTCACAAACGGGCCACCCTCGAGCGGAGCCACTCCAGTGAATGCCACGTCCGGCATGTCCGTGGGCCTTCCCGCAAGCGGAAAATCTTTCCTCAACGGGAAAAATGGATACCCCTCCCACATCAAAATTCGCTTGAGATTGGGATGATCCGAAAATGGAATCCCCATCATGTCCCAGACTTCGCGCTCGTGCCAATCAGCACCCAGCCATAGATCGGTCACCGACGGCACCGTCTCGTCCTCGCTGACCTTGGCCTTAATTCGAAGGTGCCTGCTGTCATCCAAACTCGCAATTTCGTAAACCATCTCAAATCGTGGATCTTCACCAAAATGATCGATGCTCGAGATGTCTAAAATCATCTCGTAACCGAGATCCTTCTGGCAATTGGCCAGCACCGCATGCAGCGATCCAAGTTCCACTCGCACCGTTTGCTCACCTCGGAACTCAAGGGTTTCCCATATTTTTTCTCCAAACACTTCACGGAGTTTGATGACATCGGATGCTGCTGACATTTCTTTAAATTCAATTAGATTGTTAGGCCATGTCCTCGATGAACGAGCGCTTTTGATCAAGTGTGGAATGCTCACTCTCGATCTTGGTTTGTAATTTCATCAATCCTTCGATCAACGCCTCAGGTCGCGGTGGGCATCCAGAAATATAGACGTCGACCGGGATCAACTTATCAATCCCTTGCAGCACCGCGTAGCTGCGGTACATGCCGCCGGAGGATGCACAAGCTCCCATAGCGATGCACCATTTCGGCTCTGGCATTTGATCCCAAACCCGTTTTACCGCGAGTGCCATCTTGTAAGTCACCGTACCTGAGACGATCAACACGTCTGCCTGACGGGGCGAAAAGCGCATCACCTCCATTCCGAATCGAGAAATGTCAAAGCGGCTCGACGCCGTCGCCATTAGCTCGATGGCACAGCAGGCCAGACCCATCGGCATCGGCCAAAGCGAGTTCTTCCGCATCCAGTTGATGGCGGCATCCACGCGGGTGATGATGACGTTTCCTTCGATTTTCGAATCGTAGGAGGTGTGAAGAGTGCTTGGAGACGGACTGACCATGATGCGTTATTTGCTATACCAGACTTTGCTCCCACATCTGCTAACGCTCAAGTCGTTTGTGAAATTTTTCACAAACTCCGCTCGAGATTGAGGTCATTGCACCCATTCCCCGCTAAAAGTCCTAAATGCGGAGGAAATGAAACTGAAGGCGGATTCAAGCGGCCAGCGCAATCGGTGGTGGCGCGGTGAAGATGTCATTTGGAGTGGCATAGTCGAGGCATTTCCTCGGACGTGAGTTCAGCTTGTTCTGCACCAAGGCCACCTCCTCAGCGGTTAGCTCCGCAAAGCAGCTACGCTTGGGGAAATACTGGCGGATTAGGCCGTTGGTGTTCTCGTTGAGGCCTCGTTCCCATGAATGATAGGGATGGGCGAAATAGGCGTTGGCATCGAGCAAATCGGCAAGCAGGACGTGATGAGCGAACTCCTTGCCGTTGTCGTATGTCATGGTGAGAACTTTCTCGCGATGCGGATGCATGGCGCGGAGAATCGCACCACCCACGGCGATGGCTTCCTTGCTGGCCGCTAGCGCGATGAGCGTATAGCGACTCACCCGCTCGACCATCGTTACCAACACTGGCCCGCCCGGGCGTCCGATGACAGTGTCCATTTCCCAATCTCCAAGGCGTGACCGCTCGTCCACCACGCTGGGTCGCTGGTCGATCATCACCTGATCATTCAGTCTCCCGCGTCGTTCGTTCCCGGAGCCGCGCTTGCGGTAGGATTTACAACGGTGCCGAAAATGATTGTGGAGAGTGCCACCGGCTTGTTTGTCGCGGTAGATGTGCTGGTAGATCGACTCATGGCTCACTTGTCCCAACGAGTGCTTGGCAAGCCAGTCGCTGATCTGCTCAGGGCTCCACTGTTCCTCGCGGATCTTGAGCTCGACGAGATTCCACAGCTCCTGATGGATGCAGCGTCCCTTCCACTCTCTAGGGTCAGCATGCTCTTGGGCCGCCACGAAACAGTAGGTCCCTGAAGTCATTCCGGCGCGGCGGAATTCGCGGCTCACCGTCGATGGGTGCTTGCCGATGGCGCTCGCAATTTCTTTTTGGGACGCGCCGTTGCGCTTCATGGCTTCAAGGGTGTAACGTTGTTCTCGGGTCAGGCGGCTGTAGTGGTTCATATGGCTTTCGGTTCGGTTTGGCGATTGAACCAGAAGCCTCACACAGCCCCTGGCCCATTGCCAACCTTCCCGATTGCGCTAGCCACTTGAATCCGCCGAACAAATCAATAAAAATTATGTCTGGGACGGTTCCATGCCCTAGGTCAAGATGTCACAAGCGATCTCACCCGTTGGCTTGTCGAGGCGCAGACAGCGGGACTATTAGTCACTACAGTTCCTTGCCGTAGACTTCAACTTCGATGTAGTGGTTCATGTTGTTAGATGTATTTCCTTTGCTATAGAGTCGGACATAGCGCCCTTTCGCACCTTTCGCATCCGCGACGATGCCAAAGCGGGATTCCGCATAGGGATTGTCAGATCCCTTGCCAAGTTTGGAGGACTCATCGTAGTCGTTGTTGTAGACCGTGGTGACCCCGGTTTTAAATTCCGGATCTTCAGAAACTTGGATGATCACGTCGTGATACGCACGCTTCTGGGAGTGGAAATGCCATAGCCAAAGCGCGGAAAGCACCGAACTTTTTTCGAGATCGATCTGAATCCACTGCGTGCCGTCGAGCAACTCGACAAAGTAACCTTCACCCGCATCTTTATCTCCATCAGTGATGAGTGATAGATCGCCGATGATCGGATTATCGTCGCTGCTGGTCACCTTTTTCCCTTTGGAAAGAAGAACGGTGCCTTCGGCAACCAAGAATTCTGGCGGCTTGGTGGGAGCCGCCACGAGATTCGGAATATTCATCGGCTTCGGCGTACCCTCGATGAGCTCCGGTGGGAATTCAGTCTTCAACGGCACTCCGGTCGTTGCCCCTGCGGTGACTGGGGCAGCAGTGGCAGACTCGGATGAAGTCGACGCGGACTCGGCCTTTTTCTCACAAGAGAAAAAAGCGAGCGTTGAGAGTGAAAATATAGCGGTTACGGTTTGTTTGAATTTCATACAGAGAGTTGGGCAGGTGTGAATTGAATGGGAAGTTTGCTCAGGGCCGAAGGATTAACCCAGTAGATCGGTGCCTCACTTTCGAAGGCATGTCGTGCGTCACAATTGAGTTTTGCCTTACCACGAACTGCGAGGAAAAAGTTCTCCAAGTGGCATTGATGGGGTTGCTTACTGAGTTCCCCTGGAAGTTCAAATCCTTCTGGAGCGGCCGATGCGTAGGACGCAATCACGCCGGGTGCTGGCTCTGGCTTAGGCGGCGCAGGCTTACGCTTCAAGAAACCTCGCTCGACCAGCGAGTCCCATGAGGGGGCACTGTCTTCTCGATAAATACTGGTGTAGGCGGACTGCTCCGAGATCCGGATGTTTCCTTCGGTACCCATGAAACTTTCATAGTACCCGCCGCCCGCACTTGTGGTGGTTAGTACTTGATAGAAAGCGCGGACGCCTCCTTGTGGTGTGTCGTATTCGAAGATCGCCATGACGTTATCGAAGTGCTCACGGTTTTTAAAAAAGTCATTGCCCCCAGAGGCATAAACCGACTTGGGTGCAGCGCCGAGAAACCAACCGAAGATATCGATCTGGTGGGCGCCTAAGTCGGAGATCGGCCCACCGGATAAATCGCGGTAGGTGCGCCAGTTCATGAATTGCTGCATACTCTTGAAACCATATTTCGTTAGAATATCCTGCTTGATGGTGAGCTTTGGATTGTAAGCAATGTCTTGTGATGAACTAACAGCCCTATTCCATTGAGCATTGATGTTGACGATTTGACCGCAAATCTTTTGCCCCTTGATTAGTTCGTTTAGTACATAGCGGTAGCGTGGATTACTGCGGCGCTGATGACCGATTTGGCAGAGCTTGCCGGATTTCTCCATGGCACGAACCATGGCACGTGCTCCATCGATGGTGTTAGACATCATCTTCTCGCAATAGACATTCAGTCCAGCTTCAAGACATTTCACCGTGTGAGGCGAGTGCCAGAAATCTGGAGTGGCGACGATGACAGCATCAAGACCTTTTTCAGTGGCTAACATCTCATCGATGTCAATGTAGCCTTTCGGCGTATGACCCTGCAAGGCACGCACCTTCGCCATACCGCCCTTGAGGTTGTAATCCCAGATGTCACAGACCGCTTGGAAGTGGATGCCTGGGATGTTAGACATCGCCTCAAAAAGTACTCGACCTTGCTTGCCCATGCCGACGAGCGCGACACGGATCTGATCCCCTGCTCCTTCACCGTTGGCACGAAGAATGGAGGGAGCACCTAGCACGATTCCCGCGCTGACGCCTGCGACGGTTTTGGCGAGGAAATCGCGGCGGTTAATGGATGATGGATCTAAGTTCATGGGCTTACCACTTTTTAAGCAGAGTGAAGCGATTATTTTCAGAGAGCATTAGAGCCATGACCACTAGGATCATGTGAACTCCAAGCCACGATACACCTTCGTCTTGTTTGATCAAAATCAACCCCCAAGTTAAGCTGATGTAGAGCAGTCCGAGTAAAAACAGCGAAGTGCGACTTGCGATTCCGAAAAGAATGGTGACACCGAGCAACAACAGCGCGGGTCCTAACATTTTATCATAAAGAGTGAGCGCCGACTTCAACATCAGCGGTTCTTCCGCGAATTTTTTCATCAAAGCCTCCGGCACACCGTGGTAGTTCGTAAGTGCATATTGCTTGATCGACCCCGCGGCGGTGAGACCGTATTCGTTCGCCTTGCCGTTAATATTGACCACTTCATCAGCCGCTCTCGTACCTGAAAATTTTTCGAGTCCGGTTTGGATCGCCCGCACGGCAAGCCATAGACGGAGAAGAAGTGAACCATAAACGAGGCCCAGCTTGGGATTTGCACAACAAGATTCGTTAGACATTATGGATTGGATTGGTGGTTCGTTTTTGATACTTTAAGAATTGCTAGGAAGGAGAGTTAGGTCAGTTTTGGTTCCCATCCAGCACGGTAGATTCGCTTAAGATTGGCTTTCACCTCGGGTAGACCGCGAGCTTCCATGGCCTCGGCGTTCCAATCAATTTTTTTATCGAGGCGAACGGCGAGGTTGCCGACCAAAACCATCTCGGTGAGCGGACCTGCATGGTCGATAAAGTTAGAAACAGGGATGGGTCCATCTCCACGGATGGCACGACAGAGTTCTTGCGTCGGCCCACCGATGACGCGGGCGTAGACTTTTTCGATCTTACCTACCTCGGCACGGACACCGTTACGATAAAGAACTGGAGCGCTGCTGCAATAGGCGTCATTGACAAAAAGAACCCCATCGGTACCGACGAAAACTTGTCCGAAGCCTTCGTTGAGTTCCAGATCCGCAGGGATTCCTGGGGGACGTACGAATTCTTTATCCGTGTTTGGGTTGTTTACGCCATCCTGCCAGATCACTTGGAGGGCGGGACGCTTACCCTTGGCAGGAAACTGATAGATAATGGTTGAGCGCTTGGGAGCGGTGGTGTTATCGAAAGGTGTCACCTTGCTCGCTTCGACCACGAAGTCTCCCGCGAGGTTCAACGCGTAAAATGCCGAGTTCATGCTGTGGCAGCCAATGTCACCGAGCGCGCCGCAACCGTAGTCCCAGAATCCACGCCATTTGAATGGGTGAATCGCCGGACTGTAAGGCCGGTCGGTGGCGACGGTGCCCTGCCAGACGTCCCAGTTGATGTCACTCGGGACTGGGATCTCCGGCGGAAATTCTAACCCCTCACCCTGCGGCCAGATCGGGCGGTTCGTCCAATAGTGGACTTCCTTCACCTCGCCAATCACACCCGCCTCGATCCATTCACGCAGAAGACGCGTGCCTTGCATGGTGGCTCCTTGATTGCCCATGACGGTGAGCACCTTTTTTTCCTTGGCGTAGTTCGCGAGCGCACGTGCTTCCCAAAGATTGTTGCAGAGCGGCTTTTGCACCATCACCGGCTTGCCGTGTTTGATCGCTTCCACGGCGATCGGGAAATGCATGTGATCCGGAGTGGACACGGTGACCACGTCGATCTGGTCCGCCACCGTGGCGAACATTTCCCGGTAGTCAGAAAAGTATCTG
>Ga0209190_1002817_pt1 | contig 11577 bp, 6 predicted proteins | sample M_140205_XF_Meta_FD_187315 | JGI IMG/M metagenome (GOLD analysis project Ga0209190, IMG submission 187315) | Freshwater microbial communities from Lake Montjoie, Canada to study carbon cycling - M_140205_XF_MetaG (SPAdes) (version 2) | ecosystem: Environmental > Aquatic > Freshwater > Lake... | reverse complement strand
TGAACACAGTTGTTGTGAGTGATCTTGTTCAGGAAAATTCCATATTTATTGGCGCATGGAGCAAGGCGCTTTATTCCGTGAGGGAGCCGCTTTTGAAACCCCTCGTGGCAGTCTTTAATCAGCACGATAATGATCACTCCAATCAACGAACTGTGGCGACCAGTTTATTGTTGGATTTTTCCTCGGACAACGTGCCTGTGTTGTTCGACCTGTTGTTGAGCGCGGATAAGGATCAATTTCATGAAGTGCTTTCTGTTTTGATGCCGCATAAGGAAAAAGTAATTCAACTTCTTTTGGCCAAACTTGATGTGCAATTGCCACAAAACGCGCTTGCGACGGACCGAGACAAACTGGCCAAGCAACAAGCAAACGCCGCGGTGGCGCTTGTGCAACTTGATCACGCTTCCAAGATTTGGCCTCTCTTAAAACATTCGCAGGATCCAAGTTTGCGCAGTTACATCATTGACCGTGTGGCTAGTTTTGGCGTGGATCCTGCCCTTCTTGTTGCGCAGGAGAGCGTGGCGAAAGATGACTCAATTCATTGCGCGATTTTATTGGCCCTGGGTGAATATCCACTAGGGAGAATTCCAGCGGACCTTCGTGAAGCCGTGACGAAGCGTGTGAAAGATATTTTTCAGACTGATCCAGACGCTGGGTTGCATTCCAGCGCACAGTGGTTGTTGCAACAGTGGGGCGAAATAAAATGGCTCGACACCACGCGCGCCGCCATGCGCGACAATCCGCAAACGCAGGCGCAGAGAATTGCGACATTGAAATTAGCGTCTGAATCCGGCAAAGATGCGGCGAATATTTTCGCGCCGCGCTGGATTATGAACACGCAAGGCCAAACCGAGGTTGTGATCTTTGGTCCCGTTCAATTCATGATGGGTTCCAGCGAAAAAGTCGGTGGCACTTCCGCCGAGACTCAACATCCAGTGAAAATTTCCCATTCATTTGTGATGGGCGCCATGGAAATCACGTTGGCGGAATATCGCCGCATGAGTCCCGATTATTTAAATGATCCGAATGAGAGGGGATGGAATGTGAGATCGGGAGATATTCCAGTGGTGGCTTTGAATTGGTTTATGGCGGCTCGATATTGCAATTGGTTGAGTCAACAAGAGGGGATTGCCAAGGACCAGTGGTGTTTTGAAATTGGCAATAATGAAAATGATGTGCAAATGAAACCCAACTATCAGAATCTCAAGGGCTATCGATTGCCCACGGAAGCTGAAATGGAGTTTGCGGTTCGCGCCAACTCAGCGACCGATTATTATTTTGGAGACGCGCCCGAATTGCTCGGGAAATACGCTTGGTATCAAGCCAATTCACAAAGCAAAGGATGGCCCGTTGGAATGCTGAAACCAAATGACTTTGGGTTATTTGATTCGGCTGGAAATGTTTGGGAGTGGTGCGCTGATTGGTTGGGCCCGTATCCAAGCACACTCGTGGTTGATCCACAAGGTCCAGCGACTGGAACCAAGCGGGTGTTGCGCGGCGGTGACGAGTACTACGGTGCCGAGACCGATCTTTGTCGTGCGTGGTGTCGTGGCAGTCGCACGGCGGATTACCGCGGATTGTTCAGCGGCTTTCGTGTGGCGCGGACTCCGTGACGAAAGTTTTTGAGCGAGTGGGGGTCAGGCAATTTGCGCTGCGTAAACACTAAGTTTTGTCGCTGAGGCAACGCATCTTGATGTAAGAGAGCGAAACGCTTTGCAGAGAGGGGGGCACTATGCGCTCCGATAACGCGACTTTTGCAAGAGAGTGAAACGCTTTGCAGAAAGGGTGGCACCAGTCGCTCAGACAACGCACCCCACGCAAGCGGGGCTTGCGCGGGTGCTAAACTCGCTTGTGGTGCCACCCTTTCTGCGACGCGGGAATTTGGGTTGCGTGCGCGGTTGCACAAACGCTTCAAGACACCGCACAAGCGCCCATAAAATCTGCAGAACGCAACATGCGCCGGCTTGCGACCATATCTCGTGCGCCCACATTTAATTCATAATTTTTTGCTTGATTTTATTCGTTTAGCCGCTATTTTTGGTAATTCTTATGTCCATCATTTCCAAGTATTTGTACCCCACAATGAACAAAAAATTCAATTTCCAATTCGTATGTTTCACAACTCGTCTGAACAATATCTTGCGCCTTGCCACGCTGGCCGCGGCATGCTTTGCGCTGCCAACGCACGCGCTTGCGCAATCAAATTGCCCCGAAGATTTGAACTTTGACCGCGTTGTGAATGGCGCAGACACGATGATTGTGATGAATGCGTTTGGAAATTGTCCAGCAAGTCCAGCAAGTTGCCCCGCAGATTTGAACGGTGACCGCGTGGTGAATATCAACGATGTGTTTATTGTTTTAGATGCTTACGGAAATTGTCCGGTAGCTGCGCCAACTATTACCTCGGTCAGCCCTGCCAATGGACCAAACTCGGGCGGCACAACAATTGTAATTCTTGGAACAAACTTCACTGGTACAAGCAGAGTGCAAGTGGGTGGTATCAATGCAACTCGCTTTGAGGTTCTAGGCGACAGAACCGTAACCGCGGTTACGCCAGCGGGCGCTGTGGGCTTGGCGACTGTGACAGTGACCACCGCGGGCGGTACTGCCACACGTGCGGGTGCATTTAGATACTTTGATTCATCGTGGTACACCGTTCTTGAGCAAAACCCCAGCGCCGCCGTGGTGCCAAATGCCACCGTGCGTGCGAATATCATTGCAACCGGATTTCCATGGCGCGTGCGCGACAATTTTTCACAGATAGAAATGTTGCTTGTTCCCCCTGGCATATTCACAATGGGTTGCAGTGCGTTTGACCTTGGTACATGCAATTCTAATGAGTCTCCTAGACACCAAGTCACACTCACCAGGGCATTCTATTTGGGTAGGTACGAAGTAACGCAGGCGCAGTGGAGAGATGTAATGGGAAGTGGTCCCAGTGACCGCCCCAACAGACCAGTTGAGCTATTTGTAAGTCATGGTGCTGCTTCACTCTTTAATACAGCAACAGGCTTTCGCTTGCCAACTGAAGCGGAGTGGGAGTACTCCTGCCGAGCGGGAACAACAACGGCGATACACCAGTCGCGGCCAAAAACCAGTGGCAGCAACAGCACTGTGTATCTTTATAATATTGCTTGGTTTAGCGGGAATGCTGCTCTTTTCGCACGCAACGTTGGCGGCAAAGACCCCAATGGGTTTGGCTTTTACGACATGTCAGGCAATGTGGCTGAGTGGTGCAATGATTGGTTTGGCGCTTATTCCGCTGGCAATGCGACGGACCCAACTGGACCTTCGACAGGTACGTCGCGCGTGCTGCGCGGCGGCTACTGGCGCAACGGCACCAGCTTCTGCCGCTCGTCGTCCCGTAGCAGCCGCAGTCCCTATGACGGCCGCGAAGGCCTCGGCTTCCGTGTCGCGAGGACTCCGTAATTACCATTTCCTTGAACAGAAATAATCCGTACCCACAATGAACAAAAAATTCAATTTCCAATTCGTATGTTTCACAACTCGCCTGAACAATATCTTGCGCCTCGCCACGCTGGCCGCGGCATTCCTGGCGCTGCCAACGCACGCGCTTGCGCAATCAAGTTGCCCCGAAGATTTGAACTTTGACCGCGTTGTGAATGGCGCAGACACGATGATTGTGATGGATGCGTTTGGAAATTGTCCGGCAAGTCCGGCAAGTTGCCCCGCAGATTTGAACGGTGACCGCGTGGTGAATGTCAACGATGTGTTTATTGTTTTAGATGCTTACGGAAATTGTCCGGTAGCTGCGCCAACTATTATCTCGCTCAGCCCTCCCAATCGGTCAACTTCGGGCGGCATGCCAATTACAATTACTGGAACAAACTTCACTGGCGCAAGCGTGATGGTTGGCGGAGTTGCCGCTACAAGCGTGGTCGTGAATGGTGCTGGAACATCCTTGACCGCGGTTACGCCAGCGGGCGCGGCGGGCTTGGCGACTGTGACAGTGACCACCGCGGGCGGTACTGCCACACGTGCGGGTGCATTTAGATACTTTGATTCATCGTTGTACACCGTTCTTGAGCAAGACCCTAGCGCCGCCGTGGTGCCAAATGCCACCGTGCGTGCGAATATCATTGCAACCGGATTACCATGGCGCGTGCAAGACATAGGCACAGGAATAGAATTGTTGCTTGTTCCCCGTGGCATATCCCCAATGGGTTGCAATGCGTTTGACCTTGGTAGATGCAATTCTGATGAGTCTCCCAGACACCAAGTCACGCTCACCAGGGCGTTCTATTTGGGTAGGTACGAAGTAACGCAGGCGCAGTGGACAGACAAGATGGGCAGCAATCCAAGCCGTTTCAGTGGCAACCCCAACAGACCAGTTGAGCAAGTAAGTTGGAATGACATTGCAGGCTTTAACACTGCAACAGGTTTCCGCTTGCCAACTGAAGCGGAGTGGGAGCGCTCCTGCCGAGCGGGAACAACAACGGCGATACACCAGTCGCGGCCACGCCCCAGCGGCAGCAACAGTACTGTGTATCTTTATAATATTGCTTGGTTTGAAGGGAATGCTGCTAATCGCACCCACAACGTTGGCGGCAAAGACCCCAATGGGCTTGGCTTTTACGACATGTCAGGCAATGTGGCTGAGTGGTGCAATGATTGGTACGGCGCTAAGTATTACCAAACAAGTGTACTTTTTTACGATAACGCGTTTCATTCTACGGACCCAACTGGACCTTCGACAGGTAGGGAACGCGTGCTGCGCGGCGGCAGATGGTACGACCCCGCCAACCTCTGCCGCTCGTCGACCCGTGGCCGCGGCGGTCCCGGCGGTCGCAGCGGCAACAACGGCTTCCGTGTCGCGAGGACTCCGTAGTTCCCTTTACCCTTGCTGACTCCGCGGTGTTTTAAATGAGTTCGCAGCGTAGCTGCGGGTGAGTCCGCGGAATCAGCTTCTCTTTTACTTTTTCCATTTCACTTTTACCTTTCTCAGCCAAAACTGCGGAAGCAGTTTTGGGAAAAGTAAGCCTGGATTTGCGCGTGCGCAACAGGGGAATGGTTGTTCATTGCGGCTTCAGTGTTCAAATTTAAAAATGCAGGCAAGTGAAACGCTTTGCAGAAAGGGTGGCACCAGTCGCTCAGACAACGCACCCCACGCAAGCGGGGCTTGCGCGGGTGCTAAACTCGCTTGTGGTGCCACCCTTTCTGCGACGCGGGAATTTTGGTCTGCTTGCGCGGTTGCACAAACGCTTCAAGCCACCGCATGAAGGCCCCAGCCGCGGCACAAATGCCCTTTAAGTTTGCACAGCGCAACTTTGCGTCCCATTTGCGCCTATATCTCTTGCGCCAAAATTAGTTTATATTTTTTAACTTGTATTTACGGATTAACATGGCATACTCGCTAGACGTTGACTGATCCGTTGGTCAATTCTATTTAGAAATTGCGAAAAGTTTGTACGAACAGGCGCATCTGTTTGGGCGCGCTAGGTTCCCAGATCGCAACATGAACAACTTGCAGGCCACGAACAGCATGAACAACATGCAGAACACCCTTTACAAAAGCGACATGAATATTATGAACACACCACGCCAATCCACCAACGTATTCACGAACCCATTCAACCGTGGGCGCCTGAACAACATCTTGCGCCTTGCCACGCTGGCCGCGGCATTCCTGGCGCTGCCAACGCACGCGATTGCGCAATCAAGTTGTCCCGAAGATTTGAACTTTGACCGCGTTGTGAATGGCGCAGACACGATGATTGTGATGGATGCGTTTGGAAATTGTCCGGCAAGTCCAGCAAGTTGCCCCGCAGATTTGAACGGTGACCGCGTGGTGAATGTCAACGATGTGTTTATTGTTTTAGACGCTTACGGAAATTGTCCGGCAGCTGCGCCAACTATTATCTCGGTCAGCCCTCCCAATCGACCAACTTCGGGCGGCATGCCAATTACAATTACTGGAACAAACTTCACTGGCGCAAGCGTGATGGTTGGTGGAGTTGCCGCTACACGCGTGCAAGTGAATAGTGCCGGAACATCCTTGACCGCGGTTACGCCAGCGGGCGCGGTGGGCTTGGCGACTGTGACAGTGACCACCGCGGGCGCTACTGCCACACGTGCGAATGCGTTTAGATACTTTGATTCATCGTGGTACACCGTTCTTGATGAATTCCCCACCCAGTCCCCAAATGCCACCGTGCGTGCGAATATCATTGCAACAGGCTTTCCATGGCGCGTGCGCGACATAGGTACAGGAATAGAAATGTTGCTAGTTCCCCCTGGCATATTCACAATGGGTTGCAATGCGTTTGACCTTGGTAGATGCAATTCTGATGAGTCTCCCAGACACCAAGTCACGCTCACCAGAGCGTTCTATTTGGGTAGGTACGAAGTAACGCAGGCGCAGTGGCAAGCCAGGATGGGCAACAATCCAAGCAATTTCAGGAATAACCCCAACAGACCAGTTGAGCAAGTAAGTTGGAATAACATTGCGGGCTTTAACACTGCAACAGGTTTGCGCTTACCAACCGAAGCGGAGTGGGAGTACTCCTGCCGCGCGGGAACAACAACGGCGATACACCAGTCGCGGCCACGCACCAGCGGCAGCAACAGCACCATTTATCTTGGTAATATTGCTTGGTTTAGCGGGAATTCTCGTGTACGCACCCACAACGTTGGCGGCAAAGACCCCAATGGGTTTGGCTTTTACGACATGTCAGGCAATGTGATGGAGTGGTGCAATGATTGGTACGGCGGCGCTACGTATTACAGCGCAAGTCCACCTACGGACCCAGTAGGACCTTCGACAGGTAGGGATCGCGTGCTGCGCGGCGGCTACTGGTCCGACGACCACCGCAGCTGCCGCTCGTCGAGCCGTAGCTACGGCGCTCTCGACACCCGCGGCAGGGGCACCGGCTTCCGTGCCGCGAGGACTCCGTAATTCCCTTTTCCTTGAACAGAAATAATCCGTACCTAAAAATGAAAAACATCTTTAATTATAAATCCGTAAGTGCCACAACTCGTCTGAACAATATCTTGCGCCTTGCCACGCTGGCCGCGGCATTCCTGGCGCTGCCAACGCACGCGATTGCGCAATCAAGTTGTCCCGAAGATTTGAACTTTGACCGCGTTGTGAATGGCGCAGACACGATGATCGTGATGGATGCGTTTGGAAATTGTCCGGCAAGTCCAGCAAGTTGCCCCGCAGATTTGAACGGTGACCGCGTGGTGAATGTCAACGATGTGTTTATTGTTTTAGACGCTTACGGAAATTGTCCGGCAGCTGCGCCAACTATTATCTCGGTCAGCCCTCCCAATCGACCAACTTCGGGCGGCATGCCAATTACAATTACTGGAACAAACTTCACTGGCGCAAGCGTGATGGTTGGTGGAGTTGCCGCTACACGCGTGCAAGTGAATAGTGCCGGAACATCCTTGACCGCGGTTACGCCAGCGGGCGCGGTGGGCTTGGCGACTGTGACAGTGACCACCGCGGGCGCTACTGCCACACGTGCGAATGCGTTTAGATACTTTGATTCATCGTGGTACACCGTTCTTGATGAATTCCCCACCCAGTCCCCAAATGCCACCGTGCGTGCGAATATCATTGCAACAGGCTTTCCATGGCGCGTGCGCGACATAGGTACAGGAATAGAAATGTTGCTAGTTCCCCCTGGCATATTCACAATGGGTTGCAATGCGTTTGACCTTGGTAGATGCAATTCTGATGAGTCTCCCAGACACCAAGTCACGCTCACCAGAGCGTTCTATTTGGGTAGGTACGAAGTAACGCAGGCGCAGTGGCAAGCCAGGATGGGCAACAATCCAAGCAATTTCAGGAATAACCCCAACAGACCAGTTGAGCAAGTAAGTTGGAATAACATTGCGGGCTTTAACACTGCAACAGGTTTGCGCTTACCAACCGAAGCGGAGTGGGAGTACTCCTGCCGCGCGGGAACAACAACGGCGATACACCAGTCGCGGCCACGCACCAGCGGCAGCAACAGCACTGTGTATCTTTACAATATAGCTTGGTTTAGCGGGAATTCTGGTTTTCGCACACACAACGTTGGCGGCAAAGACCCCAATGGGTTTGGCTTTTACGACATGTCAGGCAATGTGACTGAGTGGTGCAATGATTGGTACGGCGCTACGTATTACAGCGCAAGTCCATCTACGGACCCAGTAGGACCTTCGACAGGTAGGGAACGCGTGCTGCGCGGCGGCAACTGGGACAGCAACTCCGGCCGCTGCCGCTCGTCGACCCGAGACTACCTCGGTCCCACCTGGCGCACCACCGGCCTCGGATTCCGTGTCGCGAGGACTCCGTAGTTCCCTTTACCCTTGCTGACTCCGCGGTGTTTTAAACGAGTCCGCAGCGTAGCTGCGGGTGAGTCCGCGGAATCAGCTTCTATTTTACTTTTTCCATTTCACTTTTACCTCTCTCCGTCAAAACTGCGGAAGCAGTTTTGGCAAAACATACCGCCTAAAATTGTCCCGTGAAATAAAAGAGTTTGCCACAAAATGGGCAAGCAAAAAATTATCCCGCGAAGTAAAAACCGAGCCCGTAAGGCGCAATTAGTTCGCGCGTAGTGATCATGGCTGCTGCCACAAGCGAGTTTAGCAACCGCGCGAGCCCCACAAATTCCCGCGTCGCAGAAAGGGTGGCACCACAAGCGAGTTTAGCACCCACGCGAGCCCCGCTCGCGTGGGGTGCGTTGTCTGAGCGACTGGTGCCACCCTTTCTGCAAAGCGTTTCACTTTCTTGCGCCCGTTGCTTGAACCCCCGTGGCAACTTCTTTAAGAAGCGCATGGTTGTCTGAGCGCCACACTCGCATGCATTCATTTTTAAAATCGCGCAAAGCGTTTCAGCCGAGTTGTCATGGGCAATTCAAACCATGCGTAAATAGCCAGGCACACCAGCGGTGAAATCACAATGCATGCGGCAAGCGCAAGCGTGGGTTGCGCCAATTTCAGTTTGAGCATGAGCGTGCCAAGTAGCGGCACGGTGAAAGTGTGGAATAAATACAGCGAGTATGAAGAGTCGCCAAGCGTCGCGAGAATTTTTGGCATGACTTTGCGCAGGGCTGGTTCGCCCAGCGCTACCACCATGACAATGATCATGGAGGGAAGTCCCCAATAGGCCCAGCGCCACCACATGGGTTGCTCGGCGCAATTGAACATGATTGCGAAAGAAATCACAACGGCGACGGCGCCAATGATCGCGCCGGCTTTGGTGGTTGAAATGTATTGAAGGAGCTTATCAATGAAGTTTTTTGCGCCAATGTTTAAGCCAGTGTTTAAGCCAGTGTTTAAGCCAGTGTTCACGCCAACGTTGATGTTGTTCACGCGCATGCAAAGTTTGGCCACCAACATGCCCATGACAAACTCCATCAAGATGGGTTCAAGAAATCCGTAGGCATAGGGGAATTTGGGTGTTGAGAAAAGATTCGCCGCCACGGCGATGGCGAAGATGGCGGCGGTGAATTTGAGCGGTGATTTGCCTAGAAATAGCGCCAGCGTGAAGATGGCGTAGAAGAACATTTCATAGTTCAGCGTCCAGCCCACTTTCAGAAGCGGCGCGGCGAGCAGTGATGTGTCGTCGAATGTTGGAATGAACAAGTACGACGCAATGGTGTTCCACAATTCAAGTGGCGAGTCCAGCGCAAGCGCGGGCAGCGCGATGATGGTGGCAAGTTTGAGCGTGGTGGCGACCCAATACAGCGGCACAATGCGGATGAGTCGGCGAGTAATGAATATTTTCCAGCCGTTGGCGCGTTGCAAAAGGTTGCGGGACGAAATGGCCATGACGAAACCAGAGATGACAAAGAAAATGTCCACGCCCGACCAACCCGCGCGCCACTTGAACATGTCAAGGTGCATGCGTTCATTCACCATGGCGGTGGAGTGGGCCAGCACCACCAACATTGCGGCCACAAATCGCAGCGCTTGAATGCCGGTGTATGTGTTTTTAATTTCTTGGTTTGGTGTCATCGGTTTGCGCTTCTTCCAAACGATATAAGCCGATTAGAAATTTTCCGGCTTTAAACGGCTCAACAATAAATTTACCGCGAATGGCGCCGTAACTAATTGTGTGCGCGGCGCCAAGTTTGATGGGCGCGGCAAGTTGCGCCTCGATGCAATCAAATGGAGTTGGAGGCAAGCCAATGCAACAACCGTCCCACTTATTGAACATGACAAGCAGTTCCTTGGTTTCTTGACCCCACAGAGGCGGCGCCAGAAATCCGCTGATTTGCACATAGGTACCGTTGAGCATTTCCACGCGTTTGGGCGGCGCGACGCGTTCGCCGTTCAAGTCCATGGTTTCGTAGGCGCTTTTGAGAAGTTCCCAGGTGATGCGGTATGGATCAAGTTCCGTGCCAGAGCCAAGAATTGTGTATCGACCGTCAACTTCAATTTGATTGTTGCTGCCGCGCGTGAGAGTGGCGGGTGGCGCGGGAGTTGTGGTGGCCGTTTGAGCGGCGGAGATTGGAGGGGCGGGTGCGGTGATTCGTGCAGCCTGAGTGGCGGGTTCGAGTTTTGTTTCAGTGTTGTCGTTGATTGAAATGTCAACGCCGATGTTTTTTTTGTCTTGCGGCCACAAAATGGCGGCGGCGCCGACAAGAATGGCAATCACAAGAATGGATAAGAAAATTTTCATACAGAGCGCGATTTATGGTTGGTCGTTGAAGAGATGCCGCAGAATGATGTTGGAAATATCTTGGCATGAAACGAAATCTTTTTCGGGGAGGAATACATTTTCCGCCAACACCACGGGCTCAAAGCCGGGCGCAAGTTGGGCGCGGCCATGCGTGCCTTTGACAAGCGACGCGTCGAGTGGCGTAAGGTGCAGCGAGGCGCGAAATCCTAGGGCGCGCGCGATTTTAAATTTGGCAACGTGTAGCGCCGGCAGCGAGATGGCGGGGTCGATGAGCAATTCGCACGGGTCGTAGCCGGGCTTCTTGTGAATGTCCACGCAGCGTGCAAAGTCCGGCGCGCGCGCGTCATCCAGCCACCACGGATAGGCAAACCATGCGCCTGGTTGAGCCGTGACAACCAAGTCGCCGCTGCGTTGGTGATCTATTTGCATCGCGGCTTGCGCGGCGCGATCAAGCACGCTTTCAACGCCAGGAAGCGCGGCGAGCACTTTGGCAACGCGTTGAATGTGCGACGCATGCGTTGGCGAAATTGATTCGACGTGTTGCACGCGCGACGCATGCGTTGGCGAATTTGATTGGGCATGAACGTGATCGTGTTGCGGAGTACCTGTGTTGTCGCGCACATACACATGGGCAATCTGATGGTCGCACACGGCGAAGGCAGGCGACATCATGGGCTCGAGCGCGTCGCGGCCAAGTTCATCGCGCACCGTAAGAAGACCGGCTTCACGCAAGGCGCGATTCACATACACCGGTTGAGTTGCGGCTTCAATTCCATATTCACTCAGCACAATTGGACGCGCGTTGCGCGCGGCGCATTCGTCAAGCAAGCCGCCAACAATGCGATCCACTTCGCGAAGCTCTGCCGCAAGATTGGGTGAGTTGGGGCCTTCGCGCTGCAACACGTAGTCGAGGTGCGGAATATAAATCAGCGTGAGCGCGG
>Ga0209190_1002816_pt1 | contig 11579 bp, 5 predicted proteins | sample M_140205_XF_Meta_FD_187315 | JGI IMG/M metagenome (GOLD analysis project Ga0209190, IMG submission 187315) | Freshwater microbial communities from Lake Montjoie, Canada to study carbon cycling - M_140205_XF_MetaG (SPAdes) (version 2) | ecosystem: Environmental > Aquatic > Freshwater > Lake... | reverse complement strand
CAGCCTTCTTTCCTTATTTTTGTTGGTTCATCAAAAAAAGAATTTTCCAAAAGAAAATAATATGAGTGAGGAAATTATAAAAGACGATTATTCAGCGGATAATATCCAAGTTTTAGAAGGTTTAGAAGCGGTTCGTAAACGACCTGCAATGTACATTGGCGATATTGGACTTAAAGGTCTGCATCACCTTGTATATGAGGTTGTAGATAATTCAATTGATGAAGCTTTGGCTGGCCATTGTGATACAATTGGTGTTTGGATCAACGAAGATAACTCAGTTACTGTTCGAGATAACGGACGTGGAATTCCAACTGCAATGCATACCAAAGAGAAAAAATCTGCTTTGGAAGTTGTAATGACTGTATTGCATGCTGGTGGTAAGTTTGATAAAGATACATATAAGGTTTCTGGTGGACTTCACGGAGTTGGTGTTTCTGTTGTGAATGCACTTTCTATTCATTTAAAGGCAACTGTTCGCAGAGACGGGAAATTATTTGAACAAGAATATAGCATCGGTAAACCATTATATGATGTTCGCGTAATTGGCGAATCAACTGACACTGGAACGGAAGTAACATTCAAACCAGATGGTTCAATTTTCGAATTTACTGAATACAATTATGATACATTGTCGGCTCGTATGCGTGAGTTGGCTTTTTTGAATAAAGGAATAACAATCACTTTAACAGATTTAAGAGATGTAAATGATGATGGCGTGCCAGTATCAAATGCTTTTCATTCAGAAGGTGGTTTGCGTGAATTCGCGCAATACTTGGACCGTAATCGTGAATCGTTGATTGCAGATGTTATCTATTTTGAGGGTGAAAGAGAAGGTATTCCTGTTGAAGTTGCTTTAACGTATAATACAACCTACACAGAAAACATTCTAGCTTACGTAAATAACATTAATACGTATGAAGGAGGAACGCACCTTTCAGGTTTCCGTCGTGGTTTGACAAATACATTGAAGAAGTACGCTACTGATTCAGGTATGTTGACGAAAGAAAAAATCGAAATTGATGGGGATGATTTCCGTGAAGGATTAACAGCTGTTGTTTCTGTTAAAGTTCAAGAACCACAATTCGAAGGTCAAACAAAAACGAAATTAGGAAATAGAGAAGTTACTGCTCCTGTAAGTCAGGCCGTTTCAGAAATGTTATCTGCATATTTAGAAGAGCATCCTGCAGAAGCAAAAATTATTGTTGACAAAGTTATTCTTGCTGCTCGTGCACGTCATGCTGCGAGAAAAGCACGTGAAATGGTTCAACGTAAAAGCGTTTTGACAGGTTCAGGTTTGCCAGGAAAATTGGCGGATTGTTCTGAAAAGGATCCTGCTAAATGTGAAATTTACTTCGTCGAGGGAGATTCTGCGGGTGGTACAGCAAAACAAGGTCGCGATAGACATTTTCAAGCAATTATGCCTTTAAGAGGTAAGATTTTGAACGTGGAAAAAGCAATGATCCACAAGATATTTGAAAACGAAGAAATCAAGAATATTTATACAGCACTTGGAGTAAGAATCGGAACAGAAGAAGATTCAAAAGCTCTAAATGTTGAAAAACTGAGGTATCACAAGATTATCATTATGTGTGATGCCGATGTGGATGGCTCCCACATCGAAACATTGATTCTTACTTTCCTTTTCCGTTTTATGAAACCGTTGGTTGAAAGCGGATATATATATATTGCTACACCTCCATTATACCAAGTTAAAAAAGGTGGTAAATCTGAGTATGCTTGGAATGAAGACATGCGTGACCGTTTAATCAATGAATTAAAAGGCGGTGGATCTGAATCTTCTGTGAATGTTCAACGATACAAAGGTCTTGGAGAAATGAACGCGGAACAATTGTGGGAAACAACAATGGATCCTGAAAGACGCACACTTCGACAAGTAACAATTGAAAACGCTGTAGAATGTGATCAAATTTTCTCCATGTTGATGGGCGATGATGTTCCACCAAGAAGAGAATTTATTGAGAAAAATGCAAAATATGCGAAAATTGATATTTAATTCTAACGATTTATAAGTTGAAACGCCCACAATTGTGTGAGCGTTTTTTTTTAACTATACCGCAAGTATTAAATTAAAACAACATCTATATTACCTTAATGTTAATATCGAAATATGAAAAGAATTAGTTTTATTATCGGAATTGCCTGTTTACAAGCGAATTTCTCGTTTTCACAAAACTTTTATGACAGAGCAACGGTTCAAACAGTTGAAATATTTTTCACAACCCCAACTTGGGATGCCCAAATGGATGTATTAGCTGCTTCAACTGAAGATTATTTATTAGCAGATTCAGTTCGAATCAACGGGGTTGTTTTCGATAGTGTAGGAGTGAAGTACAAAGGGAATAGTTCATATAATGCGAATAATAATAAAAATCCAATTCACATTTCTTTAGATTGGGTGCACGGCAGTTACGATTACCAAGGATATACCGATGTGAAATTGCAAAATGGCTATCAAGACCCATCAATGATTCGTGAAGTTCTTTCCTACGCTATTTTAGAACAATATATGGATTGTCCAAAGGCAAATTTTGCTAATGTTTATATCAACGGGACATTAAGAGGAATGTATTCAAGTGCTGAGAGTATCAATGATAAATTTAATGGAGATCATTTCTATACTTCGAATGGTTCGTTTTTTAAATGTAATCCAGTTGGTGGCGCTGGACCAGGAGCATCTGTTAGTCCTGATTTAAAATACATCAATTCGGATAGTAGTTCTTATGCAAATGGTTATGAGTTGAAATCGACTTATGGGTGGAATGATTTAGTCGAAATGATTGACACCTTGAATAATAATTTTATAGCAATTGAAAGTATTCTTGACGTTGACAGAGCACTTTGGATGTTGGCTTTTAATAACGTTTTAGTGAATTTAGATTCTTATTCTGGGGCATTCAGACAAAACTATTATTTGTACAAGGATTTGAACGAACGTTTTTTACCAATTGGATGGGATTATAACATGAGTTTTGGAGGTTTTCCGGGAGGAACTGGATCAGGACCATATACCGCTACTACTTTAGATCCATTGTCTAATAATGCATCTTCAATCCACCCATTGATTGTTAAATTGTTAGGAAATGCTCAATATAAAAGAATGTACATGGCGCATATTCGCACAATAGTTCAAGAGATGTTTGCTTCTTCGTTATATGTGACAACAGCAAATACCCTTAGAGCAACAATTGATGCTTCCGTTTTTGCAGATCCCTATAAATTCTTTACCTATGCGCAGTTTGTTAATGGTTTAACGACTTCTGTTGCAACAGGTGGTCCTGGCGGGTCGATTCCTGGAATTAAAGCATTGATGGATGCACGAGCAACTTTTTTTAGTTCAAATGCCAATTATATTTTGGTGGCTCCAGCTATATCGGCATATGCTTCGAGTGTTGCTTCTCCTACTTATGGACAAACAATTACTCTTACAGCTACATGTTCTAATGAAACAAATGTGTATTTAGGTTACAGAATGGATACTCCATTAAAATTTACACGTGTTCAAATGTTTGATGATGGAGCGCATAACGATGGAGCTGCAGGAGACAATGTTTATGGCGCATCTGTAGCATTGAATTGTGTCATGTTGGAATATTACATTTATGCTGAAAATGCGAATGCTGGAATCTTTAGTCCACAAAGAGCGGAGCACGAGTATCATACATTAATGGTTAACCTTCCTGCTCCAACAGCTGGACAAATTGTTGTGAATGAATTAATGGCCGATAATACAAATTCCGCTTTTGATGCAAATGGTGAAAGCAACGACTGGATTGAAATCTATAACACAACAACAACAGGTTTGAATTTAAGTGGACTATATCTTTCCGATGATATTTTCAATTTAACAAAATGGAAATTCCCAGTAGGAACAGGGATTACAGCAAATCAATATTTAATCGTTTGGGCTGATAATGATACATTGCAATCTGGTTTACATGCTAATTTTAAATTAGGAATCAATGGTGAAGCAGTAATAATAAGTGATGGTGTTACTGTCTTGGATGGTATAGATTTCCCAATTCAAACGACGGATGTTGCTTATGCGCGCTGTCCTGATGCAGGAACCTTTACTTATGGCAACCCAACATTTGCAGCATCAAACAATTGCTTCTTGTCAATTAGTGAAGATTTATTACCGTTGAATGTTTCAGTTTACCCTGTTCCTACAAGTGGAAATGTCTTTATTTCTTCGCATGAGGAAGGGAAATTGACTCTACAAATAATAGATCTTCAGGGGCGATTGTTATATGAAACTGTAACTCAAGATAAAATAACTGAAGTACCTTCTATGAATTGGAATTCTGGTTATTATTCAATTCGAATTGTTTCTGAAAATAATAAGGTGACAACAATTCCATTTATTAAAGAATAGATAAAAGCGAATCAAAAAAAATCCCGATTGACAACCAATCGGGATTTTTTTTTAGAATTTATTTTATATTACCTTTTGACAATTTTAAAGGTATTTTCAAACTTATCGGTTGAGATATCAATGAAGTAAATACCACTATCGTATGTTTTAATCGATAAATCAACTAATTCATTTGCTTTGCCATTTGCAATCAATCTACCTCGAGCATCATAAAGTTTGTAGCTGAAATCACCTGGGACTTCAATCGTGAACGCACCATTGGTTGGATTCGGGTAAATGTTAACGTGAGAAGATAATTCATTTATTCCACCACAAACATCAACTGTAACATACGCATAAACTGTTGCTTGACAAGTTCCATCTGTTACAACACAACTATATTGACTTGTTGCTGTTGGAGTAACCGTAATTGACGCTGACGTACCAATATTTGTAGATCCATCAAACCAGGTATAGCTTGTTCCTCCACCTGCAGTTATGGTTGGCGAATCACCTGGACAAATAGTAACACTTGGGCTAACTGTCGCCACTAATTCTGTAGAGGCAGTTATAACCTTTGTATATGTTTTTATGCAATTATCACCTGGGGTAAGAATGTAAACAGTGTAAGTTCCAGGCGCTAAATTTGTAAATGAACTGGAAACTTGATAGTTTATTCCATCAATACTGTAAGTGTAATTTGGTGTATTTCCACCCAAAGGATTCGATATTGTGATAGAACCGTTATTGACTCCACATGTTGTATTTGCACTTACAACAGTTGCAGTTGGAACAGTATTAACAACAACAGGTAAGTATAATCCATCTGTCATACACGAACCGTCCGCAAATAAATAGATTCTTCTATTAGCTGCAGTTGGAAAAGTAAAATTATTTCCTGCAGTGCCACTTTGAGAGATTACAGTTGTAAATGGATCATCTGTTACATACCAATAATAATTAGTTGTATTTGTTGAAGACGAGCCATTTACTGTAATTTGGCCACCTGCACAAACTTGACTTTCTGAGAAGGTGAAAGCTGCCACTGGTGCTGGACCATTTGAAGTTAATACGTCCAACCAAAGACTTGATTTGCAAATTGGGTTAATATCTGTTGGTGCATGCCAAACTCCATTTGTACTGCTAGTTCCTCCATAATAACATTTCATTGTATTAAGACCTGTGGCAAGTGTACCATTTCTATAATCGAAGTCCACGCAATATAATGAAACAGAATCTTGAGGTGAGCCGTAGAATATTTCAAATGTTACCCAAAAAGTTCCTGTGACTTGAACTGGCGTTGTTAGGTCAAATTCATTATAGAATCCAGCATTCATATCAGCAATCAATAAAGTATCTGTGCCAAGTATTCCTCCTGGACTTCCAGCTGCATCGGATTGAATTCTAATTTTCATTAACCCAGCACCACTTTGATTTACAGCTTTAGCGATAGGAAAACGCAATCTTCTAACAAAGGTAGTTGCAGGCGCAGTAAATCTATCTGCATATTGGTAGATTTGAGACTGAGCTGTTGTAGAATATCTGCCATGACCTGGAAAGAATCCCCATCCAGATGACCAATTATAGTATGCTTCTGCTTCGGTTAAAGGAAGATAATTTCTTAACGTATCACAAGCCGTTCCTGCAGAAGCCGCTACAACTTGCACATATGCAGCTTTCACTTCCTGGTCGCTCCCGTAACTATTGGAAGCAGTCAAGGTAACAGTGTAAATTCCAATTGTATTAAACGTAACAGATGGATTTTGAACAGTTTGATTCGCGGCACCGCCTCCAAAACTCCATGTCCAACCTGTTGGTACGTTTGTTGAAAGATCAGTAAAGTTTACAGAGCCACCAACTGGAACAATAATCGGTGGACTTAAATCTGCATTGAAATTTGCAACAGGTGGAGCGTTTACTGGATTACAACCAGATGATAATAACAACGAACCTCTAATACCAGATAAAATAACAAGCATAAAACTAGCTTGATTCTGTGTAAACATTACAGTACAATTACTGTAATCCATATAGTTCTCATATTGGGTTTGAACACCAGAACATGTTGATTGGTTTCCAGAACAAGAACCAGCATAATTGAATGAAGGTCCAGCTGTGTTTGGAGTATCCGTAAATCCATCATCCATTGAACAACTTCCAGAACCGCCCCAAGTATGATCCAATCCTAAGAAATGACCAATTTCATGTGTTAAAACATTTTCATTGTTCATCCCTAAATTGTAATCTAAAACAATTCCATCAATTGTTGAAGATGGTAAAAAAGATGTTGTAGGGCGATAAGCATAACCAGCTGTTCCTGAATTAGCACCATTTGAAATATCGCAAATCCAAACATTCAAATAGTTATTTCTATTCCAAATTTGAGAACCTCCTGTAGCAGAGGCTTTCATTTTGTTCTCTTCACCATTATTTGAATCGTACCAATCTTCGGCTGTTGAAACGCGAATAACACCAGCTTCAGACAAAGGAACACCAGCTGCTGTTTGAGTTGCTAAACAAAAATTAATATTCGCATCAGCTGGAACAAATCCAAAAGAACTGCGTGCATTTGATGCATTAGTATTTAATAATTGATAATCTTCTTGAATGTCTGCAAAAACTTGCATAATTAGCGCATTCGATACATTTTCTGCAGGATTATTTGGATTGTAAACAACATGAAAAATTACAGAAATATTATTTACACCTGGGGTTTTAATGATTTGAGGACCTTTTACTTTTGAAGTAGCACTTTTATAATCATCATTGAACTCTTTTAAAATTCCTCGTTCAGCATAATGTTTTTCAGTTAGTTCGTGCGTTTTACACGTGTGATTACCAAAACCACTTGGCTTTTCATTTGTTTTTTCTTGAATAGTTTTACTTGAGTTTTGCAGAGCACCAAGCTTTTTAGCTTTTATATTCTGGGAGTTATTCGTTTCTTTTTCAATGTGTTGTTGGGAAAAAGAATAATTAATAGATACTAGAAGTATCAAAAGAAAGTAGATTTTTTTCATTTTAGCAGTTTAAAAGTTCCTGCCAATTTAAAATAAAAATCTTAAGAATTGACAAAAATCTTTACGTTTTTCTTTTCTTCTTTTTAGCGGCTGGAAATAGTATATTATTTAAAATCAATCGATATCCGGGAGAATTTGGATGCAAATTTAAATCCGTTGGGGGATCACCAACTTTATGTTCGTAATCCTCAGGATCGTGTCCACCATAGAAAGTCCAAGTTCCTTGCCCCATTTCTCCGTGCAAGTAACGAGCTGTTTCTAATGCCTTATTTTCGCCAAGAATTAAAACATTCGGTTTAATTAAGTCTTTTCTGAAATCTGTTGTTTGGCCCATAAAACCATCAATCACAGTTGTATGACATTGAGTTAACATGGTAGGAACAATATCCCATTTTGCGGAGAAATCAAATAAGGTAAATTTATCTGTTGATTCTGTTACTCTTTGCTGACGGTGAATATCCGTTCCATCAATATTAGAATATTCGTACATCAGTGGATCTCTTTCTAATTTGAAATTTTCGAACGCAAAAGTATTTGCAAAATCTAGTTTTTCTTGGCATTTTGGATCAGTGCCATCTCCATCAAACATTTGTTCGCAGATATCTGTTTCGTGCGCCGCTAATGCTACATCAAAACTATCTGTTCCACTGCACATAGTAAACAGAAAACCTCCTCCAATGACAAAGTTTTTAATGTTTGTCGCAACAGCAAGTTTGAGTTCAGACACTTTATTAAAACCAAGCATTTTTGCATCGGCTTCAGCATCTTCCACTTGTTGTTGGTACCAAGGGTAGGAGCGATATGCAGAATAAAATTTCCCATATTGACCCGTAAAATCTTCATGGTGTAAATGCAACCAATCGTATTTCGGAAGCATTCCCATAACTATTGCTGAGTCGTAGATCTTTTCGTAAGGAATTTCAGCATACTCTAAGACTAGCGTCACAGCATCATCCCACGGTTGCTTCCCTCGTGGTGTGTAAACGGCAATTTTAGGAGCTTTTTCAAGTTGAACAATTTCCATGTTCACTTCAGGATTGGTAATTTGATTTCTAATTTGATTGACTTGTCCGTCAGCTAAAACTTCATATTTAACATTTCTCAAGACAAGTTCTTCTTCCAAAGCTCTTAAATGAGGAACTAAAAATGATCCACCTCGGTAATTTAAAAGCCACTCAATAGTGACGCTATTTTCAAGAGCCCAAAACGCAATTCCGTAAGCTTTTAAATGGTCTGACTGTGAATCATCCATTGGAATGATAATCTGTGTAGATAGGCCCTTAAAGGGAATTGAGATTAAAAAGAAGATGATAATTATATACCGCATGTTAACTAATTTCAATTTTGATTACCAACTATCAATCCATTCTTAAAATGGCGTTTCGTCATCCAAGGATTTGTTAAAATCAACGGCATTATCATCAAATGAATTCATCTTACTGGCAATCGTATAACTCGCTGGACTTGGTTCATCAAAATCAGTACTAGCATTTAAGCTTGTATGGGTTGGAACATTGACATCTTCAGTATACGTTTCTAAATTGTCAAATCGTGCATATTCACCAATAAAACGAAGTCGTACACGATCTAGTGCACCATTTCTGTGTTTAGCAATAATTATTTCACTCACTCCTTGATTAGAATTCCCTTCCTCATCTTCCATCAAACCATAATATTCTGGTCTGTAAATAAATGAAACGATATCCGCATCTTGCTCAATTGCTCCAGATTCGCGAAGGTCAGAAAGAACAGGTCGTTTATCACCTCCACGTTGCTCAACTGAACGACTTAATTGCGATAAAGCGATGATTGGAATATTTAATTCTTTGGCTATTTCTTTGATTGAACGGGAAATAGTAGAAATCTCTTGTTCACGATTTCCAGAACCTTTCGTACCACCAGCAGTCATCAATTGTAAATAATCAATGATGACCATATCGATGTTGTATTGCATTTTTAATCGACGGCATTTTGCACGTAAATCAAATACACTAATTCCGGGACTATCATCAATATAGATTGGAGCTGTGGCCAGTTTGGTAATTCTAGAATGCAATTGTTGGAATTCGTGTTCACGTAAATCACCTTTCCTTAATTTCTCTGCACTTAATCTTGTTTCAGAGGCTATTAAACGTTTTACAAGTTGCACTGCCGACATCTCAAGTGAGAAAATAGCAACACCTTTTCCGTGATCAACTGCTGAATTCCGAGCCATAGAAAGAACAAAAGCTGTTTTTCCCATCGCTGGTCGTGCGGCAATCACAATCATATCTGATTTTTGCCAACCTGATGTAATTTTATCTAAGTCGAAGAATCCGGTTGCAACGCCAGAAATTCCATCTGTATTTTGTGAAGCTTTTTCAATCTCTTCAATTGCTTGTTTAACAACATTTTGCATGGTAGAAACATCTTTCCCCATGTTATTTTCAGCGATTTTAAAAAGTTCGCTTTCAGCTTTGTTCAAAACGTCAAAAACATCATTCGTATCATCGTAAGCATCACGAATTACTTCGCTGCTCATTCGAATTAATTCTCGTTTGATATGTTTCTCAGAAATTATTCTTGCGTGAAATTCAACGTGAGCTGTAGAAGCAATTCTACTTGTTAGTTGAGATATATAAACTGCTCCACCAGATGCTTCTAATTCTCCGTTTTGCTTTAATTTATTAATTACCGTCAAAAGGTCAATTGGAACAGAACTACCAAATAATTCTCGAATAGCATTGTATATGAACTGGTGCTTAGGATCATAAAAACTACTTGGCATCAAAATGTCGATGGTATCTGTTACGGCATTTTTCTCAAGCATCATTGCGCCAAGAACTGCCTGCTCTAAGTCAACTGCTTGTGGCGGAATTTTACCAAGATCATTTGTTAATGTATTGGTGTTTTTAACCCTTGTGATTGGTTTTCTGCTATTTTCGGGTTGGTTGTCCATTTAACAAAGATAGAAAATCAATCGGCTCGATTCAAAAGCAATTGCAAAACTTTCTTAAAAAGATATAAATACTACTTTTCAACAATTGTTAATAGCATATTTCGTAGTAATAAGTTTGGCGAAAATCAAATTATAAGATTTTAAGCAATGATTCCATTAGTGTTAGTCAGCGTTTTCGGCGAGATTATTTTTTCCCGCTGATCTCACTGAAATGCGTGGATACAATTCCGAAATATTTTGTTTAATCTATAGAAAAAGTATTATTCTTTAGTGTACAGAAAAAGTTTGAATGGTAATATGGAGATGACTTAATTTCAAAATGTAATTTTGTAAAATGAAAAGAGAGGTCATTCTTACAGCTGATGGTTCAAAAACGATTTACATTCAAGAAATGGATGAAAATTATCATTCCACCAATGGTGCGTTTCAAGAAGCAATGCATGTTTTTATTCAAAATGGAATTCGTACAAGGATTTCTAACGATGAAATTACTGTTTTTGAAATGGGGTTTGGAACTGGATTAAATGCTTTGTTAACGCTCGTTGAGGCAGTTAATTCGAATAGAACGATTAATTATATTGGAATTGAAGCTTATCCTGTTGAATCAGAATTGATAAAAGAAATCAATTATGAAAAATTGGTGGATGAACAATTTACTGAATATTTTTCAATGATGCATTCCTTATCTTGGGAGCAAAAACACATTTTACACCCGAATTTCACATTTCAAAAAATTCATTTAAAAATACAAGATTACCAACCTTTGAATTCTTCAGTTGATCTTATTTTCTTTGATGCTTTTGGGCCGAAAGTTCAGAAAGAGGTATGGACAATTGATGTTCTAAAGAAAATGCACGACATGTTAAAACCGAATGGAATTCTTGTTTCGTATTGCGCAATGGGACAAATGAAACGCGATTTAAAATCTTTGGGATTTAAGGTAGAAGGATTACCTGGGCCTCCGGGAAAAAGGGAAATGACAAGGGCGGTTAAGTTATGAGTTGATTGTTGATAGTTGCAAGTTATTAGTTGCGAATTACAAGTTACAAGTTAGAAGTTAGAAGTGATGAGTTTAGGACCGATAGTTTATAGTTTATAGTTTAGTTGCGAATTACAAGTTACAAGTTACAAGTTAGAAGTGATGAGTTTAGGACTGATAGTTTATAGTTTAGTTTTCTATGTGAACTATGTTCGACTTTGATAAACTCAGTGCATCGCTATGTGGTTGATAAAGAGCGATGAGTTGATAGTT
>Ga0209190_1002809_pt1 | contig 11593 bp, 8 predicted proteins | sample M_140205_XF_Meta_FD_187315 | JGI IMG/M metagenome (GOLD analysis project Ga0209190, IMG submission 187315) | Freshwater microbial communities from Lake Montjoie, Canada to study carbon cycling - M_140205_XF_MetaG (SPAdes) (version 2) | ecosystem: Environmental > Aquatic > Freshwater > Lake... | reverse complement strand
ATACTCGACTAATTGGGAAATTAGTGCTTCGCCAACATTACGAATGGCCGATAACCCAAAACTGATTACTTTCTGCTCGCCATCAATTACCGGGACGAAGTCAACACCTGATGTGTTGATGTCTGGTGTTCGCACAACAATGTCGCTGGCTCGAGCGTCTGCAAGAAACACTGCTGCGCGGTCATAGTTTGCTTTAACGCTTGTCAGTAAACATGCGATGTACTCGACTGGATAATGTGCTTTGAGATACGCAGTCTGATAAGCAAGAAAACCGTAACCGTATGCATGACTCTTACCAAATGCGTAGTCTGCGAAATGCTCAATTGAATCGAATAGTTTTTCGCCCAACACGGGTCCGTAACCCATGGCCACGCAGCCACTTTCAAAACTCACACGCTGTTTGGCCATGTCATCGCGGTTCTTTTTGCCACACGCCTTGCGCAAGTCGTCTGCTTTTTCGAGGCTGTATCCAGCGAACTTTTGAGCAACACGCATCATGCTCTCTTGATAAATCATCAAACCATATGTATCACCAAGCAACTCTTGGGCGTCGGGGTGAAATAACTCTGGCTGCTTGCGACCGTTCTTGAAGTCAGCAAAATCATTGTGCATATTCGCCGCCATTGGTCCGGGTCGATACAACGCAACAATTGCCGCCAAGTCATCCAAGGTGCTCGGCACCATACTGCGAACTAGTGCGCGAATATTCGTTGACTCAAGTTGAAAAACACCAATTGTGTCACCACGACGCAGTAACTCGAATGTCTTTTTATCATCAAACGAGACTTTGTCAATATCAAAATCAGGGTCACGTAATTCTTGAATCATTTTATTCGTATCCGTAATTACGTCTAAGTTTCTCAAACCGAGAATATCCATTTTCAAAAGACCAAGTTCTTCGACGGCATGCATTTCGTATTGCGTAACGATTGGTGCAAGTTCGGCGTCTTGACCCGACTCGGCTTTTCGTTGAATCGGCAAGTACCGTGTGAGTTTTTCTTTGGTGATCACTACTGCTGCTGCGTGAATACCAACATTTCGTTTTAGGCCTTCGAGACCACGAGCAACATCCAATACCCGCTTTACATCTGGGTCGAGGTCATAAAGCGACCGTAACTCACTAGCTGCTTTGTAACCCGCTAAATGTTTTTCATTTTCTTCAAAGCAATATTTAAGAGGCGTATCGCGACCCATCACAACTGGTGGCATCAACTTGGCAATCTTGTCACCTAATCCGTAAGGGAAACCAAGGACTCGCGCTGCATCGCGAACCGAGTTGCGGGCCTTAATTGTGCCAAAGGTAATAATCTGCGCAACGTGGTCACGGCCGTATTTAGTTGAGGCGTAACGAATCATCTCATCGCGATATCGCGAGTCAAAGTCCATGTCGATATCAGGCATGCTGCGTCGCCCAGGATTCAAGAACCGTTCAAAAAGTAAGTCATAGCGAATTGGGTCAAGATCAGTGATTCGTAACGAATATGCAACTGCGCAACCAGCTGCCGACCCACGACCAGGCCCGACGCGAATTGATTGATCTCGCGCATAACGAACAAGATCCCAAACAATCAAGAAATAAGAACTAAATCCCATTGTTTTGATCGTTGCTAGTTCGTATGCAACGCGCTCAACCACATTGTCTGGCAGTTTTTCGCCCCATCGTTGTTGAGCACCGAGCCAAGTTAGGTGTTCAAGATATGCATGATCGTTAGCAAACCCTTCAGGAATCGGAAAGTCTGGTAACACTGGCACACCAAAATCGATTTGAACTTTTGCTCGCTCGGCTATCCAAAGAGTGTTGTCACACGCAGTTATCTGCTCGCGAAAGAGCCAACGCATTTCTTTGGCAGATTTCAAATAGTGCTCTTGACCTTCAAATTTTAAACGATTCGGATCAGCAATAGTGCTGCCAGTTTGCACACACAGCAATGCATCGTGAGAATGACTGTCGTCGCGGTGGGTGTAGTGACAGTCGTTTGTTGCCAATAAAGGCGCACCAATTTTTTTGCCAATCTCGATCAACTTCGGATTAGTTTCAATCTGCAACGGAATCCCGTGATCTTGTAACTCGATAAAAAAATTATCTTTGCCGAAAATATCTTGAAGTCGAGCAGCAGTTTTTAAGGCCTCTTCTTCTTTGCCATTCTTAAGTGCTTGCAACACATGACCGCCCAGACAGCCAGAAGTTGCGATCAATCCTTCGTGAAATTTAGTCAACAACTCCCAATCCATTCGTGGCTGGTAGTAGTAACCCTCAAGAAAAGCCAAACTAGCTAACTGAATTAAATTTTGATATCCGGTGTTATTCTCTGCGAGCAAAGTTAAGTGATAATAAAGTTTTTTACCCGCTTCGGTATCGCCTCCGCTGTCGTCTAGCTTTCCACGACGAGTTGGGCGCTCTGTTCGAGTTTCGAAAGCCATGTAGGCCTCGGTACCGATAATTGGTTTTATTCCACGTTTTGTGCACTCTTTATAAAAATCGATTACACCGTACATGTTGCCATGGTCTGTGATCCCTAAAGCTTTTTGCGAATCATTGACCGCACACTCAACAAGCTCGTCTAAACGCGACGCTCCATCAAGCATTGAGAATTCTGTATGAACATGCAGATGAGTGAACGAATCACCCATTACAAATATGTTCCGGGGCGATCTCCTGGCTGCGCAGTTGATGCTTCGCCTGATTGAATCTGCTTTTGCTCTGACTGCTGACGCATCGAAAGTTGCTGCGCAAACATCGTTGCTTGAATACCGTGAAATAAACCCTCAAGCCAGCCAACAAGTTGAGCCTTGGCAATTCGCAATTCGGCGTCCGATGGAATTTCTCCATCCTTGAAAGGCAACGCAAGCGTTCTAAGTTCTTCTTGCAGGTCAGGTGATAACGCAGTCGTCAACTCAACAATTGATCGCTCATATATTTCTGCAAGTCGCTCACGAGATGGGCTGTCAAGCGTCATTGAACGCACTTCGTCGAGCAGTTGCTTAATCATCGAACCAATTCGCATAACTTTGGCCGGTGCTGTAACGGTTTCTTCTATGAGATTATTTTCTTCGAGTTTATTTTCCTCGAATTTATTTTCTTGGACTATTTCGCCGCGTTGTGTTTCGTTCATAGTGGGGAAAGTAACTTATCAGTTTCCGGTAACGGCAAGCAAAGGTACATCAAGTTCATCATCTGTTAAAGCACCATGGCGACATTGCAACATATATGGACCAGTGTCAGCCGGGTCATCGAAACTGATTGCATCTCGAGGCACAAGCGCAACATCTCCAAGTCGCTTTTGAGTTGCAGGGCCAAGTCTTGGACCAAGCCATTGTTCATCAATAATCTGTTCTTTGCTAACAACCCAAGCACAATCACTGTGATGTTGCGTTGCACGCGCAAGCAACTCAACTTCGGTACCTTTTCGCGCATGCAACCAGCGAAATCGGCCTTCTCCAGATTGATATGCGGTCATCGCGAGAACATTGACGTGCGGTGGCAAAGTATTTGTTCCGACCATTACTTGTCCATGATCGGCAGTGACTAACAGCACCGAGTCAGATACGAGAACTTCTATTATATTTGCCACCAGTGCATCAGCACTGCGCAACTCTGCTTCATAAAAAGGCCCGAAGCCACGCTCGTGAGCGATCTTGTCAACACCGTCGTAATACGCATAAATAAATTTTTCACCTGCTCGCAACAACTCTCCGACCTCTACAGAAATGCTTGATGCCGCGCGCCAACCCTTTGGTCGTACACCGCGTAAATGCGCTTGCGTAAATGCAGAGCCTTCCAATTCGGCCTTACTTAAAACCGGCACGCTCGCTCCCATGAATGGTGGGCACGGTTGAACTAAATCAGGTGAGTACATGTTTCGTAAATCACCTTTTTCATCGCCCCACTTGAGCATTTGCATAACTCGTCCGCCCATATCAATGCGATAGCCGACAAGTCCGTGTTCTGCGGGGGCCAAACCGGTAGTTATAGACGTCAATGCGCTAACGGTCGTCGTTGGCGCAACTGTTGTGATTGACGAGCCTTGCATCGCCGAAAGCGTGGGGCAATGCACGAGATTATTTTGCAACTGATGCCAGCCGAGTCCGTCAATCACGAGCAGCACAACTTGTCGCGCACCCTGAACACAATTGGGCATCCAACTTGGGATCTCTTTAGTTCCAGACGGACCGAGTAACGCTGCGAGTAACGCCGGAATAATGCCAGTGATGCAGCCTGCTTTGTACGCCGGCAGGCGTGGTCTATCTGATAAATGAGATGATATTTGAGGTGTTAATTTGTCAGTCATAATTGTGTTCAATGACAATACTTCAATGGATCAGCAAACGCAGTTAATCTTCACATCAGATACTGGCGTAACATATAGCCGTGAGAATTTCGACTCGTGGAGATTATGCCTGTCGAGCGCTACTTTCGTTACGTCTGCATCAAAACGACGATGGTCCAACATCCGTGCGCGATATCGCAACTCGCACTGCTCTGCCTCAACCATACCTAGAACAGATTTTGCTCGCCCTTAAAGGCGCAGGACTAGTCAAATCAAAGCGCGGCGTTGGGGGCGGTTATATTCTTGCCCGACCTGCCGACGAAATCTATCTCTCTGAAATTATTTCAGCCGTGGATGGCCCAATCTCGGTGGGCGATTTTGGCGAACCGCATACTGACGGTTCTTGCGACCACGATGGGCAATGCGTACTTTTGGCTGTGTGGAACCTTGCTAGCGAATACATGCGTGAACACCTTACGAAATACACCCTCGAAGATATCGCTGCTATTTCAAATGGCGAAGCCTCTTGGCCTGTCGCTAAAAAATAAAAGTCAAGAACACTTCTTTAAAATTGCTGCAAAGTCAGCAGGGATCTGCGCATCGAACTGCATTTCTTTACTAGACACGGGATGATCAAACTTTAAAGTCATCGCATGCAACATCGGTCGTGGCGAAGAAAGCACACTGCGTGCACCGCCGTAAACGACATCTCCGACAACACTGTGACCGAGAGTCGCCAAGTGCACGCGTATTTGGTGGGTACGCCCAGTTTCTAATCCGCACTCAAGAAGTGAACAACTGACTGGCAAACTAAATGACTGACGAACTTCATAATTTGTGCGTGCGGTCTTTCCGCCGGCAAGAACTGCCATTCGAGTTGGGTCTCGTTGATCGCGACCGAGCGGTGCATCAATAACGCCACTCGGCGCACTCATCTCTCCCCAAACGAGCGCCAAGTATCTGCGCACAACGACTCGCCGCGAAAGCGCGTCTACTAGCGAATCGTAGGCGCGAGCTGTACGAGCCATGACCATGAGTCCTGTCGTACCAGCGTCAAGGCGATGCACAACTCCAGGCCGATAGACATCACCGACTGTTGCCATTTCTGGATACAACGCAAGCACTGCATTAACTAATGTTCCAGTCGGATTGCCAGCACCAGGATGAACGACGATGCCTGCCTGCTTATTAATCACGATCAAGTCGTCATCTGAATACACCACATCAACTTTTATATTTGGTTCGGCGGCGGGCAACTGCTTCTCAGGAAGCAAAGTCAAATCAATTACTAAGTGCTGACCTTCTGTGACTTTGATCTTTCCGGCTTTTACAATCACATCATCTAACAGCACCGCACCTGCATCTATGACCTGCGCAGCTGCAGCTCGCGGAATATCTGCAACGAGCGAAATCACTCGATCTACGCGTTGACCGACCAAAGACGAAACAATAATCTCATCGATAATTCGTTTTTTAGTTTCATCAATCATGATCTCGACCTTGCAATGAATGCTCCTAAAATCAAAAATCCTGCTCCAATCGTTACAGCAGAATCGGCAACATTAAAAACAGGAAACCACTGCAGGTCGATGAAATCAACTACAGCGCCACTCATCCATCCGTTTCCACGAAACATTCGATCCAGAATATTTCCGCAGGCCCCACCGATCAAAAGACCAGTACCAATAACTGTCATCATGGTCATTGGCTTACGCAGCGACATCAATAACCCGATTACGACACCGATTGCTAACACACCGATGATTCTTCCAACACCTTGTCCTTGAGAAAAAGCCATGCCAGAGTTAAAAACTAGATTCAATTGCAGAGTCCAAAATATTTGTATCGTCTTGCCTGCGTTAAGAGCATTCAACGACCAATGCTTGGTTAGTTGGTCAGAAACAATCACTCCTGCGATCAACACATAGGCAAGCCAATTTGATGCGCTGCTTCGCACTGGCGCGTCAGTCATGAGTTTTTTTCTTTAGCTGAATTAGTTCTAATAAGAACCAATGCCACCAGCACGCTCTTGAACAAGCTCTGTTGTCCAAGGCAACGCTTTTAAACGCTCACGCGGAATCGGTAACCCAGAGCGACCAGAATATCCATAATCTCCTGTCTCAATTCGTTTTAGAGCATCATCAATTTCTTCTACTGTTTGACGGGCTGACGCCGAGAGTGTCAAATCACGCTCGCGCTCAACAACCATTGTGTCGCCTTCTCCACCTTCATCATCAAATTGCACATCACCCATTTCTGAGTTTTCAACAATCGCGTTGGCTTCGCTCTCTAGACGATCCGCTTGACCAAGTAGATTTCTACGCTCTGCATGAAGCATCTCGCGCTGCGACAACAAAAATTCGAAATTGAACTCTTTCGTCGGCGTAATCCCGTCTTGCATCACGCCCTTGATAATTGGGGGCTTCGGCGGAGCAACTGGTTTTCTATTAGCTTCAATCTCGGCTAGGCGTTCAGCCTCACGAGCGGCCAGCTTCGCGGCCTTTTCGGCTTCACGAGCAGCCTTAATCGCCAACTTCTCTTTCTCTTTGGCAGCACGCAATGCAAGGCGCTCAGCAATTTGATCGGCCTTTAGTTTTGCGCGCTCTTTAGCGACACGAATCGCTTCTTTTTTCTTTTCTTTCAACAACAGAGCCTTCGCAGCCACAGCCGCACGCTTCTCTATTTCGCGTTGACGCTTCAATGCTTTGACCGCAGCCTCGCGGGCCTTCTTTTCGAGATTCTTTTTTAGATCTAGCTTCTTCTTGAGTTCAAGCTTTTTCTTGAGTTCAAGCTTCTTCTTGAGTTCAAGCTTCTTTTTGAGTTCAAGTTTCTTCTTCAACTCGAGCTTCTTTTTGAGTTCAAGCTTCTTTTTAAATTCGAGTTTCTTCTTCAACTCGAGCTTCTTTTTGAGTTCAAGTTTCTTCTTCAACTCGAGCTTCTTTTTGAGTTCAAGCTTCTTCTTAAGATCGAGCTTCTTCTTCAATTCAAGTTTCTTCTTTAAAGCCGTCTGCGCCTTGGTGCCAGTCTGTTTCTTCGAAGGTTTCTTTTTTGAGCCAGATTTCTTGGTACTCTTCTTTTTTGGCCCAGATTTCTTGGTGCTCTTCTTTTTCGAGCCAGATTTCTTGCTCTTTTTTGACGACGCCTTACTCTTGGAAACCACGATATTCACCTCTCAAGCAAATCCAGTTGAGGATTACGCCTATTTGACTAAGTTACGGTAGCGGATTTGAAGGCGTAAACGAGTCAATTTCTTCTGAAACCGAGACGAACATGTCATCTTGAGGGCTGGACACTTGTTGTACAACTTCTTGCGACGCCAAAGTCGACCCAGGCGCAAAATGTTTCTTCTTTTTGGCTTTCTTTGTAACTTTCTTCTTAGCGATTTTTTTTACTGATTTCTTGACTGCCTTCTTAGCAGCCTTTTTGGCGCCACTCTTTTTAGCCGTAGATTTCTTTTTTTTCGGCGCCAACTTTTTCTTGGCTGATTTTTTTGTCTTTTTCGACGTTTTCTTTTTTTTCGAAGCCACTTTTGACTACCTCACGCTCGGTCTGGTTTTTTAGTAGGGACTTACAAACGAAATACTAGTGCGCCAACTCAACGAATACCGGTACACCATCCAAATCAAAATTTGGTGGTTGCGATTCAACAAATACAACTTCAGTGGCGAGAGTTTCGGTCTTGATTGTCTCAATGTGACTAGAAATTTGAGACCTAATTGCTTCAGGCAGTCCGAGTTGTAACTTAATTCGATCTGAAACATCTAAACCTGACTCGCGTCGCTGTTGCTGAATCAGTCTGATCAAATCGCGCGACACCCCTTCGGCCTCAAGATCTGGAGTTAAGTCAATATCCAGAACAATTACGCCTTCAGAATTGTTAAGTTTTGCACTCGCACCAGAACTTTTAGGCACAAGTTTCAAATTGTATTCGCCCTCAAACAGGTCAATTGATCCCGCAGTGATTATATTTCCGGTGCGCTTCCAATCACCTTTTTTAACAGCAACGATTACTTTTTGCGTATCAGCGCCAAGTCTTGGGCCAACAACACTGGGCACAACCTGCAATTCAAACGCGGCAACAGAAGATACATCGTCCGTGAATTCAACTTTGCGAACATTGACCTCATAGGCGATTACATCAACAAATTCTTTAAGCGCAGCCGAATTGGCGGTAGCAACCGTCAAGCTCGCAAGTGGCAGTCTCGCCCGACGACCATGAACTTTTCTCAACGACAGAGTGGTCGAACAAACGTCACGAACACGATCCATTGACGCCACAAGCGCATCATCTTGAATCAACGAGTCAGTTGTTGGCCATGGTTGAAGATGAACGCTTCGCTCGCCCGTTAATCCACGGAATATTTCTTCAGTGATTAACGGCAATACCGGCGCTGTAACTCGTGTCAAGACATGAAGTACCGAGTGCAGCGTATTGATCGCCGTGATGTCACCAGACCAGAATCGATCTCTGCTTCGTCGGATGTACCAATTAGTCAGAACATCCAAAAACGTTCTGATTTCGGCGCACGCAGCAAACAGATCGTATTTATCGAAACTTTTCGTCGTATCAGAAACCAAATCTCGTAATTTGGCGAAGATGTAGCGATCTAAAACATTTTCACTCGAAGTATCAAATTTTCCGGTCAATGACTCGGCATTTGAATAGAGCGTAAGAAAGTACCAACTATTCCAAAGCGGCAACATCACTTGACGAACTGTGTCACGCATTCCGTCTTCGGTGACCGCAAAGTCAGAGCCACGCAAAATTGAAGAAGATAACAAATACCAACGCATCGCGTCAGCCCCATGACTATCAAAAACTTTCATTGGGTCTGGATAATTACGCAGACTCTTTGACATCTTGGCGCCATCTTCGCCGAGCACAATGCCGTGACTCACGCAGTTAAGAAATGCAGGTCGATCAAATAGTGCTGTTGCCAAAACATGCAAGGTGTAAAACCACCCGCGAGTTTGGCCGATGTACTCAACAATGAAATCACCCGGATAATGATTCTCGAACCACTCTTGATTTTCAAATGGATAATGCACTTGGGCAAACGGCATTGATCCGCTCTCGAACCAACAATCTAAAACTTCGGGTACTCGCCGCATCATTGATTTTCCAGTTGGGTCGTCTGGGTTAGGACGCACAAGTTCATCGATCGTTGGTCGATGAAGCTCTTGAATATCGACACCGAAATCGCGTCGAAGTTCTTCGAGGCTTCCGTAAACATCGATTCGTGGATATTCAGGGTTGTCACTTCGCCAAACCGGAATCGGGGAACCCCAAAAACGGTTTCGACTAATCGTCCAATCACGGGCGTTTTCTAGCCATTTTCCAAAACTGCCGTTCTTCAGGTGATCAGGCACCCATGTGACTTGCTGATTTAACTCGACCATGCGATCTTTAATTGCAGTGACTTTTACGAACCACGAACCAACTGCTTTATAAATTAATGGTTTACCTGTGCGCCAACAATGGGGGTACGCGTGATCGTAAGTCTCATGGCGAATTACCACACCACGATCTTTTAGAACTCGAATAATTGCTGGGTTGGCATCAAAAACCAGTTGGCCTTCGAAATCTTTTACTTCGCTTGTGAAACACCCGCGCGAATCAACTGGGACAACGAGTTCTATATTTTCATCTTGACAAACACGTTGGTCGTCTTCGCCGAAACCCGGCGCCATATGCACTACCCCAGTGCCGTTATCTGTGGTTACAAAATCACCGGCGATAACTCGAAATGAGTTCGGATGCTCGGCGAAATAATTAAATAGTGGCTTATATTTTCGCCCAACTAATTCGGCGCCTTTAAGTGTCGAAATAATCTTCGGTTCAGGAAACTCTCGCTCGTAAGACGCAAGGCGTTCAACTGCCAAAATTAGTTTTTTGCCGTCGTGATCAATGACCGCGTAGTCAACATCAGCCGCAACAGCCAGCGCCAAGTTTGACGGCAGTGTCCACGGAGTTGTTGTCCAAGCGAGAATAAACTCACCTGTTTCTAATTCAAAAGCAACCGTCAGCGCAGGGTCTTGCACTTGCCGATATGCGTCATCCATTCGGGTTTCGGTGTTTGAAAGTGGCGTTTCGAGTGCCCATGAGTATGGCAAAACTCGAAATCCTTCATAAATTAAGCCTTTGTCCCAAAGTGTTTTAAAAGCCCACATCACGCTCTCCATATATGGAGTGTCGAGTGTCTTATAGTCATCTTCAAAATCAACCCAGCGTGCTTGGCGAGTTACATATCGCTCCCAGTCGCTGGTGTACTGCAAAACCGAACTTCGACAATATTCATTGAACTTGTCGATGCCGAAATCTGTGATCGCCTGTCGCCCAGAGATTTTAAGTTGGCGCTCGGCTTCGGCTTCGGCCGGTAGCCCATGACAATCCCAACCAAAGCGACGCTCAACACGTTGACCGCGCATCGTGCGATACCTGGGTACCGCATCTTTAACAAAGCCTGTTAGTAAATGTCCGTAGTGCGGCAAACCGTTTGCGAAGGGTGGACCGTCATAAAAAACATATTCGTTTTCGCCATTGGCGCCGGCTTGGTTTAATTCAACAGACGCTTCGAATGTTCTGTCTTGTTTCCAAAATTCTAAAGTTCGTGACTCTTGTAATGGAAAATTCGGTTGCGGCTCTACTTGTGGGTAAGACACGCGCGACTTAACATCTCAGGATCATGCCCTGCACAACAATTTGCAGGAATAACAACACAACCAAGGATGAAAAATCAATTGCACCAGTTCGAGGCAATTTTTGACGCACTGCGCTCAAAACTGGTTCTGTAATACGACCGACAAAGTATGAAACTTGAGCTATGAACCCACCACTTGTCGAGGGAAACCAAGAAAGTACAACTCGAACGATGATCATCATCGTAAAAAGTGACACTGCATTACATAAAAGTGATCGCATATTTTAAACTTTCGCTTGTTCTAGCCGCGAGTAACTCGAGCGCCAGATGGTTTCATCATAAACACGCCCGAGCTGACTTTCTCCATGCCGCCACCTTGCGCGTAACAAACACCGCTAGCAAAATCAAGAATTCGACGCATCACCCTTGTATCGGTGTCTTGCAAATCAATGATCACCGGAGTGCCTTTTCTGAAATGATCGACAATCCCTTTGACCTCTTCATAACTTTGCGGACAGACCGTAATCGGTGTAGTTGAGGGAGAAACCGCTCTAACACTCGCATCAGCACGGCGACCGACTGGAGGCCTGATCGTTAGACCAGAGTCATGCTGTTCTTGTTGCCTGCGAATTGACGCCTCTGTCTGCAGATCGTCGGCGCCATCAGAGTCATCAAAACGCGTTC
>Ga0209190_1002805_pt1 | contig 11596 bp, 4 predicted proteins | sample M_140205_XF_Meta_FD_187315 | JGI IMG/M metagenome (GOLD analysis project Ga0209190, IMG submission 187315) | Freshwater microbial communities from Lake Montjoie, Canada to study carbon cycling - M_140205_XF_MetaG (SPAdes) (version 2) | ecosystem: Environmental > Aquatic > Freshwater > Lake... | reverse complement strand
TCCGGGCATGCCCCGCAGCGACCCGGTTCCCACCGCACCGGCACCACCAATCTGGAAGACGGACTTGGGTTGCGACCCACCAATCGAGGGGATTGCACGGTCGGTGCAACGCAAGTGGTCCGGGGTGTCGGCAGGACGATGCTTGCCGGGTTTGCCCCAGAACGGCCGGTCGCATGACGCCAACCACGATTCGCCGTTTGCACCAACATGTCGCCACAGGTCGGCGATGGTGGGAATGTTCCGGTCACGCGCGAACCAAGCCGGCATTCCGAAGGCGAAGTCGAAACCGACCACGAAATGCGGATCATTGGTCGCGAGGGTGATCAGGTAGTCGAACACCGCTTCGCGGGTGCGACCATTTTCAAGGCGCACCACGACTCCGTCGATGGCCTCGGCAATCCAGATCTTGCGGTGACCGCCCTGAATGGCCCCGGACCAGTCAACCGCAATGACACGTCTCAGGTCCATGGGAATCGGTGTCCGCCCTCGACCTGTTGTGGCCCCCGACGGGTCATCCGTGACGGGGTAAGGCGAGGTTCTTGGCAGATCCGGGCGGTTCGGAAGCATCCCATCGGGCACGGCACCATCATGGCACAGCAAACCGCTGGGGTTTCCGACCGGGAAGAGCCTCGCCGTTGCCCCCGGAACACCCCGAACCCGGCTACACTCGTAGAAACCGGTTCACAGTGACTTCCATTCTGAAGCACTGCCAGGCGTGCGCAAGGTCAGTGCGCCCGGGTCGTCGGGGGGCGATGGTGAGCAACTACGGAGATCGCGCCAGGGAATGGCGAACCAGTTCCATACCGATTGTCCCGGAGACTGGCCGTGCACCCCGTTGGGTTCCGGATTCCGCTGCCCCGGACTGTCCGCCTTCGGACTGGCAACGCGGTGGTGTCGATGATGCTTCAGACCGTGCCGATGCTGGGCTTGCAACGGGTCTATTGCGTCGGCGGAACGATGTTGCCGACCGCCGACCATCATCCGGGCTTGGGTGCCGGGTGGATGACATCCGGGCCTGGATCGACGCACACCCTATTGAGGCGTGCTTGGGTCAGGGGAGCGCACATGATCCAGGCGGGGCGTGGCGGGCCCACACCGATGCATCATCAACCGATGAAGCCGATAGCGCACCTGCCCGGCGCGGTGCGGTGATTGACTGGGAAGTCGCGGAGACGCAGGTGCGGGGCATTCATCTCTGCCTCGCGGTAACCCCCGAGGTGATCCTCGACGCATTGGCGGTCAACGCCAACGTGATCGTCTCGCGCCGGGCAGTCTTTGCTGCCGTCGCGTGTTGTGGCACCCAGAATGCGATGATGGTGAACGCGAAGTGGGCGGCCATCCTGTCACGCCACAGTCTCTCGTGCGTCAGTGTCCGGGAACGGCTCGGCGCCTGTTCGGGAGATCACACCACCGAATCATCACGTGAGTATGACGCAGATGCCGCCTTCATACTCGGGGAATGGGCGGATGGATTGCGCCGGGCCTTTCCCGGCGTGACGGTCACGCTGTAACCGAACCCCTTTCCACCCCCTCGGCCCCGATCTTCCCCGGCTCGCGGGTACGGAACGCGTGTCCGGCTAGACAGTTCCCCGTTGCCCAATGGTTGCCGCCAGCGATCGCGCGAGGGTCAGGACGGTCTTGAGATCCGGCAGGGGATACTCGTCGACCGGTACGCCCGGGGGGAGCACATCTCCTTCAGTAAACCAGGGAGCTGGTGTGGGGGTGACCGGTGCGGAAGCGGGATCAGGGAACACAAGCCCGGTGTCCTTGGCGTGCTTGCGTTCAACCAGTGCCAGAGGCCGTCGCACGGTCCGGTACAGGACTTGTGCGGCCTCAAGGCAGGTACGCGACGTTGGCAGATTGGTCGGGAGAGTCCACTTCTGGCGGTCGCCTTCCTGCGTGCCCGACGTGAGGCTTGCCATTCCAAGCATGGCCGCCCCAATCACCGGGAGTCGTTCGGCCGGCAGTGACCGGCGCAGGGCTTCCAGATAGGCACGGCGCGCACGGGAGTAGTCACCGATGCCAATCGCGGCATGGCCGAGGGTAATCAGGTTGCGGGACACGCCTCGTTCCTGTCCCAGTTGCCTCATCTGATAATTGCTGCGTTCGGCAGCATCCAGGGCGAGAGAGGCGTTTCCTTCCAGGAATTCCAGTTCCGCAAGAGTGCCGGTGGCATACATCAGACCAGTGCCGCTTCCGTAGGTAGTGAGGTCGCGGATGGAACCCTCGATCAGGCCACGGGCCACCGAGAGGTTTCCGGCGACCATCTCGGCCGCGCCTTCGGTGAACTGCACAAGGGCACGGCCAATGGGCATCGCATTCGCCTCGAAGACCGACCGCCCCTTCGATAGCCACTGGGTGGCACCGCCATAGTCGAGACGGTCGCATGCCAGCATCCCGAGGTGCCAAAAAGAGATGCCCTGCCGGTACATGAGTTTGTTGGCCCCGGCCCTGCGGGACGCATCGATCCAGTACTCGGAAGCACGATCATCGTCACCCCGGGCACGGGCCAGAACGGCCAGGTGGTGCAAGGCATCCGTTTCACTGCGACCCGAACCATGAACGCGGGCCAAGGTGATTGCATCGGCTAGGTAGCCCCCAGCCCCGACATCATCACCGCTCAGGACACAGAGGTGCCCGGCCATTGTCAAGGCACTGGCGAGTTGGTCACCGGCGATTTCGGTCTGGGAGATGCGCTGCCCGTCCGCTTCGAGTAGCCGGCGCAACCACGTCAGACCCTCCAGACGGTATCCCTGAAGCCACCAGAAGTACTCGAGGTTCACCAGAAGGGAGAGTGCATCGGCGACCTCCCCGGACTCCAAGAGGAACTGAAGTGCCTCACGGATGTTCGGCAATTCCGCGTCAAGGCGCTTCAGTAACTGGTCGGCAACAATCCCGCGCATTGCCGGGGCCACCTCAGCCGCGAGACGTGAGTAGTACGACGCATGCCGGCGGCGGATGTCACCGGTATCTCCGCGCGCTTTCAGCAACTCCATCCCGTATGCGCGGATGGTCTCCAGCATCGTGAAGCGCGTCTCACCATCCGGAAACGATTGCCGGCGAACCAGACTGTTCTCGACGAGTGATCCCAGTCGGTTGAGGACGTCAACGGATGATGGGGCTTCCAGTTCAGGACGCATCGCCGACAGTCCCCTCCCATCTTGCGGCAAGCGCCCCGCAGAGGGAGGAGGCAGACCGGCGGAGTCCGGAGAGACGATGGCAAGGATTGCGTCCAGGGATGCGCCGCCGACGAGGACACTCATGTCGGCCAGGAGTCGGACCTCGGTGGGATGCAACAGACCCTGGCTCCACTGGATGGCATGACGGAGGGTCTGGTGACGGGCAATCCCATCGCGCGATTCGGTGCTGAGGAGGGATAGGCGTTCGTCCGGACGTTCGGTCAGACGGGACAGGATGGTCGGTGCGGTCAGGTTTCCCAGTCGGGCGGCGGCCAGTTCGATCGCCAACGGCAACCCGTCAAGCAGGCGGCAAATGGCAACCGTGGCGTCAAGGTCCTGGGTGGTTGCGGGAAAGCCCGGCTCGATAGCCCGCGCACGGTCGATGAAGAGTTGCACCGCCGGATTGGTCTGGATGGGTTCACTGTCGCCATCTGTCATTCCGGCAGCAGGGACGGGGAGTGATTCAAGCGGGTACCGCTGTTCGGAGGCAACACCCAGAGGTGCCCGGCTGGTGACGAGGACCGCAACGTCAGGCGCATTGCTCACGAGGTGGGAGACATCCTTCGAGGCACCGATGACGTGTTCGAAGTTGTCCAGGATGAGGAGACGACGCTGTCCGGCGAGGAAGTTGGCAAGTGCCGACGAAAGGTCGGTCGCTGGTACGTCAAAGAGCCCGACCGACCGGGCGATGGCCGGAAGGACGAGCGACTGATCCGTCAGTTCCGCCAAGGTCACCACCACGACACCGTCCGGGAACGATTCGCGCACGTGGCGGGCGAGTTCGATCGCAAGCCTGGTCTTGCCGGCACCGGGAGGCCCTACGATGGTCGTGAGGGGTGCCGACTGCACGACGTCCTTCAGGATTGCAAGATCGGTTTCCCGCCCGATGAACCGGGTAGGCACGTGCAATCGCCCCGCGTTCTTCACGGTGGAAGCGATCATGGGTCCCTCGTGCGCATCCACTCCGGCGGTGCGTGCCACAAAGGCGTTCACGGCTTCCGTCCCCCACCGTCGACGCAGGATCGATGCAAGGGCATCCAGCCCTTCTCGGTGTTTCCGGAAGTACTCGCTGCGCGAGATGTTGAGGCGTGCCTGGATTGTGGCAACCGGCAATCCGTCGACATACCGCAGGCGCAAGGCCTCGGCGCGCCGGTGCGCCCGAGCGACCACCGGGGAGGACCGCTTGGTGGCGTCTGGGGATGGGGGTTCGGTGTGATGGGCAGGCAGGGGCGCCCCGGAAGGATCCACCCCATCAGCCCGGAGTGGCAACACGCTTGGAGCTTGGCGATCCGAGGGGCGTGGTGTCCGGGGTTGGAGACTGATCAGTGCGTCATAGATGTCCTGCGCGAGGACAGCGCCGGGAATCTCCGGGGACATGCGATCAGAAAGATTGCCTCGACCTTTGCGCCGGTTACGCCGATCTCGTGCGTCAACAGCGATGGTCGCGAACGGGTGGGACTGCAGGACGGTCTGGTCGTGCAGGTGCACGAGGACATCGTGGAGAGCCTCCACGAAGGCGGGTTGGTCGAGGGTTTCCGGCACTATTGGTGATCCGTGTCCAAATTGCACCCATTCCCCGGTTGCAAGGGTTCGGTCATGCGAGAAGTGATGGGCTGTTTCCGCGATCACAAAACCCGAAACACGAAGCATCGCCAGTGAATACTGGTGTCATATCGGTCTCATCCAGCAGATGGCGGTGCTACCAGGCATGCCACTTCCTCATATATTAGTCCACCCGAGTACCCACGATTGTCTTCCCCTGGGAGCGCCAGCGCCCTCTCCGGCAGGTTCTCCCACGTTCCGTCAGGTTGAGATCAGCGGCACGTGAAGTCGGCGGGATCAGCACAACCGGCCGGGATGAACCACCTTCCGAATCACTCAGGCTCAGTGACGTACCCGTCGCGGAGGTCGGCGGCGATTCGTTCGGGATCACGCCCACGCGGGTCGCCAATGCCACCACCACCCGGGAGGTCCATGACGATCTCCATTCCCTGAGGCACATACGTGGTGGCCTTGGGATGGGGTCTCTGAGGGGGTAGGGGTGGATCGGACGGCACGATCTCACGCAGGAAGTAGTCGCCGAGGCCACCGGCATGCCCGCCGTCACGTCCGGGTGCGGCAACCCGGGTACGGTCGAAGAACGGTGAGAACCGGAGGTCTCCAGTGGTGCCATCGGCACGTATGACGAGCCGGTGTCCGAGGCCACCCCGGTGTGTCCCGGCACCGCCAGAATCGGGCCGGAGGCTGCGTTCCATGATGAGCAGCGGCGCGCGCGCCTCGACGATTTCCGCAGGAACGCCACGCACTCCGGATGGAAATGCGGTGCTGGAGAGGCCGTCCTTGGTCGGGCGCGCCCCCATCCCGCCGGAGTTGAAGAAGGCCATCGAGAACCGTCTTCCGCCCCCCGCGCCGTCGCCCCCTTGTCGGTTATCCGAACCTGAGAATTGCGTGATCCACAGGCTAGAAGACCCGTCGGCGATCACTTGGTCGGGGATTGCCTGCGCAAGGGCACCGTGGACAACGGCGGGCAACCACTGGCCAACGATATGCCGGCCGGCAACGGGTGCCGGTGGTTGGCAGTTGAGGATTGACCCGACCGGTGCAGTGATGGTGACCGGGCGGAAACTGCCCTCGTTGTTCGGCACATCCGGCGCGAGGGCGCACTTGATCCCGTACGTGGAGTACGCCTCGGTGTAGTTCATCACCACGTTGATCCCCCGTGGCGCAACCGGTGAGGTGCCATCGAAATCGATGTGGAGGGTGTCACCAGTGACGGTGATGGTGCAGGCAAGGGTGATCGGCACCTCGCGATCAGGTTCGCCGGGCCTGCCCGGTTCGGAATAGCCGTCCATCGTGAGGGAATGGCGGTAAATGCCGTCGGGGACGCGCAGGATGGCATCGCGCATTGCCTGTTCGGACCGGGCGATCACTTCGTCCGCAAGTGGAATGATGCTTGGCAGGTCGAACTCTTCGAGGAACTCCAGAAGTCGGGCCCCACCGACATCGTTCGAGGTCGCCATGGCATAGAGGTCGCCGACGACGCTGTCCGGTTCGCGGACGTTGGCTCGCACGATGCGCAAGAGTTCCTCATTGGGAACCCCGCCACGGAAGAGGTGCGTGATCGGGATGAACAGGCCTTCCTCGTAGAGTTCGCGCGCATCGGTCGAGAAGGGACGCCCGCCGATGTCGGCGACATGGCAGATGGTGCCGAAGAAGGCGACAAGCTGGGCTGAATCGCCCCGCCCAGTCTCCTCCGGTCTCAACGCATCCCCCACCCCCTGACCCTCCCCCGGAGGGAGCGGCGAGCCGGAAGGTGGCGTACGGAAGATGGGGGTAACGACGGTGATGTCGTGGAAGTGCCCGGAAGTCTTCCATGGGTCGTTCGTGACGAGGACATCGCCGGGTCTGAGCGTCTCGGGTGGGCAGGCATCCAGGAAGTGGCGGATGCACCGCGCCATGGAGTTGATATGGCCAGGAGTGCCGGTGACCGCCTGGGCGATCATGTAGCCACGTGGATCGAAGACGCACGCGGAGAGATCTCCCGCCTCGGCCACGGTCGGGCTGAAGGCCGTCCGCATCAGTGACGTGGCCTGTTCATTGACCGTCGCAATCAGGCGACTCCAGAACACCTCGAGGGTCAGTGGATCAATCATGGGGACACGTTCCGCGGAGAGATGGCTTCGCCGGATGTGATGACGAGGGCTCCGGAAATCTCGAGGGAAACCGACCACCCGGGTGGGACGACGGTGGTGCTTTCGCGTTCCTCGACGATCACTGGACCAGGAAGCGCGGGCATGCCGGTGCGGAGGTTGGCGCGCTTCACCACCGGCGTATCGATCCACGACCATCCGCCCCGACGCCCCTGGCTCCCAGGCTTCGCCCGCGATCCGGAACCATCAGGCCAGGCAACCGGACGGACGACGGGTTGTTCTGGTCGTGTCCCAAGCAACGTGGCCTCGCCCGTTGGTTCTGGTGCGACAGGGGTGGGGAGGGCAACGACAGGGACAGGCCCGGATGCCACGACGCGCCAGTTGACCGCCTCGATGGCAACAGGCGGCGCACTGCGCAGGTACAGGGCACGGTAGGTAGTGTCGAAGGCATCCTGAATGACTTCGAGCGCCCGGAAACCATCAACGTGACCCGGGTTCAGGGCGTGCAGGACTTCGCGAGGCAGATCCACGGTCACCTGATGGGCCTGGCCGACGAGGCGGAGTTCGGCACGATGCGCGAATGTCACGTCGCCCGCGTTGACCCCGGCATCGGTCAGGAGGTTGCGACCCTCGGACTCCATCGTGGCAAGCAATCCGGCGACGGCACGCCAGTCACATGTATCGAGGCGGGTGTAGTAACTGCGGACGAAGTCGAAACTGACCGGTGCGACAAGGAACCCGATCGTTGAGCCGACGCCGGCGCCATAGGGGACGACGATTTCACGGCTGCCGAGGATGCGGGCAACGCCGGAGGCATGGACCGGCCCGGCACCGCCGAATGCAAAGAGGGGCACGGCAGACGCATCCTTGCCCCGTTCCACCGCATGCATGCGTGAGGCAGCGGCCATGGCCTCATTCACCACCGAATGGACTGCCCATGCGGCATCCTCGATGGTCAGGCCGAGCGGTTCGGCAACGTGCATCCGGATCGCCTCACGAGCGGCCTGGACATCCAGACGCATCGTGCCTCCAAGGAAGAACCCCGGGTCCAGGTAGCCGAGAATGAGGTCGGCATCGGTGACCGTCGGATGCGTACCGCCGCGCCCGTAGCAAGCGGGACCGGGGTCGGCCCCTGCACTTTCCGGACCAACCTTGATCAGGCCGAAGCGATCGACACGGGCAATGCTGCCACCACCGGCGCCGATCTCGATGAGGTCGATCGAGGGCACCCGGACGGGCAGGCCACTGCCGGCCTTGAAGCGGTAGACACGATCGACTTCAAACTCGGTGGTGACCGGAGGAACACCCCCGGTGATGAGGCAGGCCTTGGCCGTGGTGCCACCCATGTCGAATGAGAGAAGGCTCGTGCGCCCAGTTTCGCGTCCGTGCGCAGCGGCGGCAAGGGCACCGGCGGCCGGGCCGGACTCGACCAGGCGGATGGGGAAGCGACGGGCGGTATCGACCGTGGCGGTGCCTCCAGCAGACAGCATCAGGAGAAGACGTGCCGGCGACCCGGAGGCCGAGAGGGCATCCCGAATGCGGTCGAGGTATCCCTCCATGAGGCGTTGCACGTAGACATTGGCGAGGGTGGTGGTGGTGCGTTCGTATTCGCGGATCTCGCCGGCAACCTCGTGCGAGAGGGCGATGCGAACACCCGGCAGGGAGGTGCGCAGGTGGTCGCCAACGGCGCGTTCGTGATCGGGATTGGCATACCCATGCAGGAGGCACACCGCGACCGCGCCGGTAGTCCCTCCGAACCCTGCCCCACGCAAGTGCGACGCCACCAGGTCGACGCTGGCCATATCCAGAGGGGTATGGACCGATCCGTCGGCACGAATGCGTTCATCGACCTCGAACCGGAGATGCCGTGGCGCGAGAGGCCGTGGCAGGTCCAGGTTCAGGTCGTACATGTCGTAGCGGTGTTCCCTTGCAATCTCCACGGCATCGCGGAACCCTCGAGTGGTGACGAGGGCGGTGCGGTCACCCTTGCGTTCGATAAGGGCATTGGTGACCAACGTGGTGCCGTGGATGACCGTATGCAGATCGGTCGTGGACGCGGTGGCATCGTGGAGGACCTGTGCAATGGCGGATGCGACGCCTCGTGCCGGGTCGTCTGGGGTGGTGAGCGTCTTGCCAAACCACGATGCGCCAGTGCGCTCATCAATGAGGAGGATGTCGGTGAAGGTGCCGCCAATGTCGATCCCGGCACGCCAGTGTGCCTCGGATCCATGTCCCCCCAGATTTGCGGGGGTGCCGAACGGGTCGGATTGGCGCATGCCGCCAGTGTACCGATGGTGAACTTGTCTCCTCGTTGGCCCGCCGGGGCGGTGTTTGGCCAGCGAAGCACAGTCAGACCGGAGGCGATGGGGTAGGGGAAAGCGAAGCGTACGCATGTCGGGGGCGATGGGGGTAAGGGGAAAGAGAAGCGTATGTACATCGGGGGCGATGGGGGTAAGGGGATGGGAAACCCCCGACTCATGTCGGGCATTTCAACGGCTTCCGGAGACTTTCCGGGCAATCCGGCGCGGAGGACTGTAGAGATGCATGGGGCCGTCGATAGTGATGAAGACGAACGCGCGGACACTGATGGCCGTCAGTGTCCGTGTTTCGCCACAACAGGAACCCGTCGCCGCACAACAGCCGTTCGGCCCCGCCATGATGTTCGATCCCTGATCGTTCGCACTTGGTGTGGCTTGCCGGGGGCCTGCGTGGTCGCGGAAGGTGAGTCACCATGGCATTGCGGATCAACTACAACCAAGCGTCGCTATCGGCCCAGCGTTCGCTTGGGTCAACGCAGGGACAGTTTGCGAGCGCCATCGAGCGTCTCTCGAGCGGGTTGCGGATCAACCGTGCCTCCGACGATTCCGCGGGACTGGCCGTCAGCGAGAAGCTGAAGAACCAGGTCCGGGGTCTCAATCAGGCGCAGCGCAACGCGCAGGACGCGGTCAGTCTTCTTCAGACCGCCGAAGGTGCCCTCAACGAGACGCACAGCTTGCTGGCGCGCATGCGTGAACTCGCCGTGCAATCGGCCAATGACACCCTTTCCAACAATGATCGTGCACATCTCCAGAACGAGGTCAACCAACTCGTCTCGGAGATTGACCGGATTGCGGCATCAACCCAGTACAACAAGATCGCACTCCTGAACAAGGACAGTGCGGTGACCCTGCACAACTCCGGCGACGCCCTCCAGTTCCACATCGGTGCGAACACCAATCTTGTCAGCGGTGCGCCCAGCACGTCATCGGGCGACAACGCATTGCAGTTCAGCATCGGTGCGGCCAGATCGCAGGATCTGGGCGATGTGAAGTTGCTCAGTGAACTGGGCGTGACAGGTTCCATCGAAAAGACCTTCACCGTCGGTGGATCGACCATCAAGTACAACCCATCGGTCGATACGGTGTTCGACGTACGGGATGCCATCAACGATGCGTCGGGGACGTCGGGAGTGACGGCATCCGTGACCGGCGGGAAGCTCGTCCTCGCGAGCAACGCGGCATTCACGATCACAGGGGATACGGGGAACCTCGTCTCCGCCTTGGGATTGCCGGCCGCGGGGGCACCCGGCAGCATCAGTGGCTCGTCCACCGTCGCCGACGTGACCGGTTCGACCGGGTCGTTCTATATCGACGACAACGGCGGTAACGGCAATTTTGCCACAGTGAACTATTCCGGAACGATGACCCTTGATGCCTTGGCGTCGGCCATGCAAACCGCTCTCAGGGCGACGAGTGAGACCACGGCAACAGTGACGGTGGTCGGCGGGGCGTTCCAGTTCCAGAATATTACGGGTAACAACGTCATCCTGGAGACCACGGCACCGACAGAGTTTGGGATCACGAGCCCGCTTTTGGTGGGAACAACGACCGCCTCCACGATGGTGACAATCCGGAACACCGCGTCTTCATCCACCCTGACCGGTGTCACCTCGATCTCATCCAGTACCGATGGCACGCTGGACGTGGCCTCCCAGACGTCGGCAAACGCCTCCATTTCCCTTCTGGATGCGGCCATCGAGGACGTCAGTACATCGCGCGGTCAGATCGGATCGATGCAGAACCGCCTGGAAAGCGTGATCAACAGCCTTGGCGTGGCGTCGGAGAACACGGCAGCGGCGAACAGCCGCATCCGGGATGCCGACGTGGCCCAGGCGGTGTCGGAGATGACGCGCACCCAGATCCTCCAACAGGCAACGATGGCCGTTCTGGCACAGGCTAATCAGTCGCCACAGTCGGTCCTGCAACTTCTCAAGTAGCGGGACCGGCAACCACGGGCTTGCCCGTGTCCCTGAAATACGTGATGGGTTTTGATCGACCGGGCTCGATCATGGACATCATCCGCCGGTAGGGACGGCGACATGTGGCCCCGTCTCCCAAGGGGGGTGAGACGGGGCCACTTCTTTTTCGCCAATCTGGATTGCCCCACCCCACCACCATGATCCGGCTGGTTCATTGTGGGATCGCTGCGCGAATCCGTCGCGAAGGTAGAAGGGTGGCCGCCGTTGTCCGTGTCTTGGCCATCCTGGGAGCGCCGGCGCCCTCGCCGGCACGGTTTCACAGGACGCACTCGAGTGAGATTTCCTGCACGTCACTCTCGATACAACACCCATGACCTGACCTGTCTCGCGGTTGGGCGTGATGAGCCGCCGTTGTCCGAGGCTTGGCCATCCTGGGAGCGCCGGCGCCCTCGCCGGCACGGTTGCACAGGACGCACTCGTGTGAGATTTCCCGCACGTCAATCTCGATCAACCCGCATGACCTGACATGT
>Ga0209190_1002803_pt1 | contig 11606 bp, 13 predicted proteins | sample M_140205_XF_Meta_FD_187315 | JGI IMG/M metagenome (GOLD analysis project Ga0209190, IMG submission 187315) | Freshwater microbial communities from Lake Montjoie, Canada to study carbon cycling - M_140205_XF_MetaG (SPAdes) (version 2) | ecosystem: Environmental > Aquatic > Freshwater > Lake... | reverse complement strand
ATTTACCTTGGACTGACTTTAATGCTCAATTGCGTTATTGGCAGAACAATGTTCAGCGACCTATTTGCTTTAGCATTTATGGTCAATCTCAAATTTATGTCGGACCAGTACCAGACCAAGCCTATGTGATTGACTTGGACACGGTTATTTTGCCAACTACTATGGTTAATCTGACTGATACAGATACCATCAATGAACCATACGATACTGTTGTTCAGTTTTATGCGGCTCACCTTGCCAAATACTACGAACAATCGTTTGGTGAAGCTGAAATCTATTTGCAGCAGTACAAGCAAAAAACTCAATCGGTATTGGTATCTGTGTTTACAAGAAGGATACCAACCCCGTACTCAACACCGTTTTAAATCATGGCAGCCGCAGAGCAAAAAAAATCCTACGAGGTTGTCAAACAGTTCAAGGGTGTAAACACCAAAGCGAACAGAACGGCTATTGACGATTCCGAGTTCTACTGGCTTGAGAACGCTATGCCTATTGGTTATGGCAATATCAAGATTACGCCTACTTACTCCAATGTAGGTAGCGTTACATTTTCTAATACAGTTAGTTTTTATTGTTCAGCCAACATTGGTTTGGTTAATTACTTGGTTGCATTTCAAGCAAACGGTTCGGCTGAGTATGTGCGTTTGGACACAAACGTTAGAGGCACTATTGCTTCTTCTGGAACATTTAGCGCATCAGGAGTTAACATCTCCCAATGGAAAAATGACAGAATCCTGATTGCTGACCCTGCAAAGGGTTACTTTACTTGGGATGGCGTAAACCTTATTTTTATTGGTGGAGTGGGGCAAGTTGGTATTGTCCAAGGCGGCTCTGCTTACACTTCTGCGCCAGCAGTCATCATCTCAGCCCCCAACTCGGCTAATGGCGTTCAAGCTACGGCTGTGGCAACTATCACGGCTAACGTGGTGTCCTCTATTACTATTACAGAGTCAGGAACAGGCTATACAGGCGCACCTACGGTTACTTTTAATGGTGGTGGTGGCTCTGGTGCTAATGCCATAGCAGGAATTACTACATTTGCAACGGGAACAGTTTCAGTCTTAGTGACTGCTGGTGGCACGGGTTATACCAATGCGTCTAACTTGACTGTCGCTATCGCTGGTGGTGGTGGCACTAATGCGGCTGGTCAAGGCATTGTTTCTGGTGGCATTGTCACCCAAGTCGTGATGACCAATGTCGGTAGTGGCTACACCAACCAAGCAAACATCACGGTAACTATCGCGGGTGGCGGGGGAACTAACGCCACAGCCAGGGCAATTATCAATACTGAGCCAATAGTCGGAATCCAGTCGTTCTCAGGGCGTGTTTGGATAGCTAATGGGCGCACAGTCACCTATTCAGGCGCAGCGTCGTATAGCAATTTCACAAGCATTTCTGCTGGGCAAGTAACTCTGACTGACGCAACTTTGCACGGCAACATTACTCAGCTACTCTCAGCCAACAACTTTCTCTACATTTTTGGAGATGACTCTATCAATGTTTTCTCAGATGTGCGGGTGACTAATATTGGCACAACGCTGTTTACTAATACAAACGTAAGTGCGTCTGTAGGTTCAAAGTTGCAGTACGCTATTTACCCTTATTTCAGGTCTGTTTTGTTTATGAACAACTACGGTATTTATGCCTTAGTAGGTTCTACAACAACCAAAATTTCAGATTCTCTTGATGGGGTTTTCCCTTACATTGATTTTGACTATCCCGTCTATGCGGGTCAAGTGTTGTTAAACAGTATTTTGTGCGCTGCTTTCAACTTTAAATATACGGGTGGACTCGGCACTTCTAGCTCTAGTCGGTATATACAAGCCATCTTCTTTGAGAAAAAATGGTTTTTTACAAGTGCTGACAACAACTTGGCTTATATAACTTCCGCACCGCTAGGTGGCAAGATTAACCTTTATGGTTCAAATGGCAACTCTTGTGTGCGTTTGTATTCGGATTCCACTTCTGCCATTAACAGTTATGTGCAGACCTCTTTAAATCCAATGAAAGACCCGATACGCACCAAGCAAGCCTTGAAAGTTGGCATTGAGGCTACTTTAACTACAGGGGTTGAGTTTACTGTTACGGTGGATTCGGAGACAGGCTCTAGCACTCCCGTACTACTTGGACAATTAGTCAGTTGGATTAATAATGTGAGTAATGTGATTTCTTGGACAAACAACAGTTCTGCGGTAATCAGTTGGTATGGCGGTGGAGGATATACCCTATACAAGACTGACGCAAAGCAATGGGGTAAATATTTGGGCATGACCGTTACATCAACGGGTGCAAATTTTGTAATCAATGGGTTCGAATACGAACACGAATTAAGAGTGAGGTTCTAAATGGCAGTTCCATATACCTTTGGTAGCGCAACATCAAGTATTCCTCTGTCTCAGTTAGACAGTAACTTTGCTACGGCTATTACGCTTGGTAATACCGCAGTTCAATTGGGTAACACAATTACTTCTCTGACTGGTGTTTCTAATGTGGCAAGTGCTGGCGCTTTGTCTCTTGGCTCTAATGGCAACACTACGGCAGTAACTATTGATACTTCACAGAATGTGGGGATTGGTACTACTTCGCCATCCGCAAGACTACAAGTAACAAACACAGATGGAGAAATGGCTCGCTTTCGTACAAGTAGCGGGTCAAATCAGCCTGTCATTACTATAAGCGCAAGTGATTCAGCGGCAACTGTTGGATTTTCAACAGGCGGTAATTCAACTTTTCCTGCAATGACATTTGCCAATGGTGGCTCAGAACGTATGCGTATCGACTCTAGCGGTAACTTACAAATTGGAACAACATCTAATCCGCAATCTACTAGGTTAACTTTAAAGTATGGAACAAGTGCAAATTGGGGAATTGGACCAACTAGTAATGGTTCAGTTTTCTTTGTATTTAATGATAGTGCTACTGGTGTACAACTAACATCTGGAAATCAAGCATGGGCGGCTCAATCAGATGAAAGAGTAAAAACTGATTTAGTTTCGATTGAAAATGGGTTAACAAAAGTAGCGACTCTTAGGGCTGTTGTCGGTAAACTTAAAAATGATACCTCAGGCAGAAGACTTCCATTTTTAATTGCTCAAGATGTTCAAGCAGTATTGCCAGAAGCGGTAGATACTGGTGAAGATGAAGATGCAACTTTAAGTCTGCGTTATTCAGATGTAATCCCATTGCTTGTGGCATCCATCAAAGAACTCAAGACACTTAATGACGCACTAACCGCCCGTATAGTGGCTTTGGAAAGCAAATAATGACTACCACTTGGACAATCACACAACTAGACCGCCAAACCCTTAACGGGTTTGTAACTACCGCACATTGGACTGCAAGCGCAGTAGATGGGGATTACTCCGCATCTACATACTCAACAAGTTCATGGGCTGATGGAACACCTACAACTCCCTACGTTAATCTGACGCAAGAAACTGTATTGGGTTGGATATGGGCTAATGGCGTAGATAAAGAGGCGGTAGAGGCTAGTCTGCAAGCGCAGATTGATGCACAGAAGAATCCTGTAAGTGCTACTGGAGTGCCTTGGTAATGAGTACAAACGCTTTTACAAAACTTGGTAACACCGTAGCGTTTCTCGCTAATACGGCTGCGCCTACTGCTGTGCAATGCGCATCTACTACGCTTGGTGGCAACCAATACCGCATCATTAACTCTGGCTCTGTTGTCGTATTCCTTGGATACGGTTCAAGCGCTAGTGATGCAGGAAACAATTGTGCAGTCGTATCGACTACAGGACCATCATTTCCGCTATTGGCTGGAACGGATGAGATTCTTACTTTTGTGCCAAACGCTTACTTTACGGGCATTACGGCTAGTGGCAACGCTACTATCTATATCACGCCCGGTGATGGAATGTAATCATGTTAAAAACAGTAACTTCAGTTAACGCAACGAATGGCACAGTAACCAATATTCAAACGGGTACTGGGCTTACTGGTGGTCCTATTACGGGGACAGGCACTATTTCGCTTGCTAATACTGCTGTTACTGCTGGAACTTATGGTTCTGCTTCAAACGTAGCTCAAGTAATTATTAATGCGCAGGGTCAGATTACAGGGGCTAGTAACGTAGCTATTGCTATTGCCAATTCTGCTGTGTCAGGGCTTGGCACGATGTCAACTCAGAACGCCAACAATGTATCTATCACGGGTGGAAGCATTAGCACTACAAATGTTAGCTCTGCAAACGTAACAATTACTGGTGGCACTATCAATGTGCAAACCACAAATCATATTGCCTCAACTAATGCAACGGCAACTTTTGCAACATCAAGTCTTTTGCTTGTGCCAGCAGGGTTTATTAATTTTGATTTAAACGGCACAGTTGTGCGCGTTCCTTACTACTCGACATAAGATGCAATTCCAAGACATATTCAATCTTGTTGGCGGTGCGCTACTGCTCGGTGTGGGCTGGTGGTGTCGTGAGATATGGGACTCTGTAAAGAGACTTAAAGATGGTTTGCAAGCTATTGAGGTTGACTTGGCTAAGAACTATGCAACCAAGCAAGACATTAACTCACGCTTAGACAAGATTGATAACGTGCTAGAGCGCATCTTTGACCGCCTTGATGGAAAGGCTGACAAATGAATTTTGATACTTTGTCAGTAGTGGAGTACGGCAACGATGAATCTTTGCAAGAGTTTTTGTTTGAGAACGGCTTACAACATAAGCTATTCCAAGAAACATTCATGGATATTGGCATAACTGTGCCAATTTTTCCTTTAACTGACGCAAATACCGCCAATTTAGATGACTGGTTACTTGCTCATCAGGTCGAACATCAAGCCTTTTCTAGCCTCTTAGAATTAAATAATCCATTCAATATGTTGGATGTTGATTTCAATAATGAGTCAGATTTCTATGATTGGTTGGCTAGTCATTTGTACATTCATCAACAAATTGCTGCGTCCCTTAACTTGAGTTCTTGACCATGAATAATCTTTCCCCGCCCCAAAAAAAATCAGGTTTTTCGGATTCTGAGGTGATGAGCCAAGTCAAGAAGGAACGTGGCGATTCTCCCAAGATGTCTGCCCTAGACATACTGACTAAGAGCATTGGCGGTCAAATAGACCCTGCTCGGTTTGAGGCGGTGCTGTCTGAGACTGTTCGCAGAAACCCCAAGGTCAGAGTTGTGAGAGCAAACAATTCTTTATTCATCATCCACAACGATGGGCAGGGCGGTGCTGACGTAATCATGGAAACTGCTGACAAGCCAAAAGAATTGATTGAAAGCCTAAAACAGTTTGGTCAAGGAATGAAAGCTGGAAACTTTAAGTCTTTGCGGTTTGAAGTCTCTAACCCTGACATTATTCGCGCCATAAAGATGAGTGGCTTTGAGCCTAAATTGAGTGGCGTTGGTGGTCAACAAATGTCTGCTGTGGTGGAGCTATAAATGTCAAATTACGTTAAAAGCAGAACAACCCCTGTTCAAGCAGCAATTTCTACAACCAACAATACGGTTGACAAAATAGCCCGTAACCCTTTGCCAGTCATTGAGACTGCGGTGTTAACGGCTGTGCTTACTCCGGTATTAGGACCGGGTGCAGCCCCAACTGCTTCTGCTGCGGTGACTTATTTAAATGGTGGCTCTACTGAAGATGCAGCAAAATCTGCGGCAGTTTCTTTTGCTGGACAACAAGCGGCTGAAGCCTACGCCCCTGCTGCTCAAGCCCCAGACAACATTGATGTCGGCGGTGGTTTTAATCCTGCTACGGGTACTGGTGACCCTACAACGGCTTCTGCTGCGGCTGCTACTCCAACTCGGACAGAAAAAGCTGGTGTATCTGGAGCTGCAAGAGGCGCAACAAGCGCAGCGCTCAAAGGCGGTTCTGCTGAAGAAATTGCGTCTGGTGCTATTGTTGGCGGTGCGTCTAGTTATGGTGGCGCGGCTGCTAGTGAAGAATTAGGACTTAAACCGGGTTCTATTGAAAGTGGTTTGACTCAAACTATTGTTGGTCAGTCTATTGGCAACTATCTAAGCCCCACAAGGTCTGCTCAAACGGTTGGTGGGGGCGCTGCTCCTGAATCTTCTCCAACAAGCGTAGCAACAACTGGGGCTGGACAAGCGCCCGGTTCACAGGCATTGTCTCAAGCACTAAGAATTGGTGACCCCGGTGCGCCAATATTTGGTGGTGACAAAGAAGAAGGTAAAAAGTCTGGTTGGAACGTGGAATCCCTACGATACATGGGTCAGGAGAGTTAAATGAAAAAGATTGCCAAACTGCTTAAAGCAGACATCAACGGTACTAGCGACTTGGCGGCTATTGCTGCTATGTTGCAAGGTAAAGGGCGTGGTAAAGATACCATTCTTGCCCACATTACCCCTAGAGAAGCTGAAATCCTCAAGGCTGCGGGTGGTTCAGGCACAACTAATCCTGAAACTGGCTTGTTAGAGTTTCAAGAAGTTGATTCGTATGTTGGAGAGCCGTACACAACCGTTTTTGACCCTCCTTCATACGATATTGGCTTTGGTCCTGATGTTTATGAAGCACCGGGTGGTGGTCAATTTGGTCCAAGCCCTACAAATGCTCAAATTGAGCAGCAAATAGGCTATCAACCCACCCAAGCAGCCCCTCAAACATTTGAGCAAACAAGACAGACAACGCCTTCTGCTGGTTTAAATTTTCCTCTTGAAGTTCCGGGGCAACAGTTTTTTCCAACTATTGTTGAGCGCCCAGACAATTTGCAAGAGTCTTTGCGTCAGCAGTATGCGCCTGAAGTAGCTAGAACTGATGTTGTTTCTAGGTTTAACCAACCAGAAGACAAATCGTTTTTTGACAAGTTGTCAACGCAAGACATGGTTCGTCTTGGACTTGCTGGTGGACTAGGAATCTATGGCGCTACGCAAGCCAAGAGGGGCGCTAAACAAGCAGAACAAGCGGCAGCAGAGCAACGCGCTGTTGGCGCGCCTTACCAAGCCAAAGGCAAAGAGTTAATTCGTGCCGCAGAGACAGGCGAATTAACTCCAACAGGACAACAGTCATTACAAGCCCTACAAGCCCGTCTAGCACAGGGCGCAGAGTCTCGCGGTGGTGTAGGAACTGCACAGGCAACTGCACAGGCTGAAGCCTATCGTCAGCAGTTATTAGCTCAACAATACAACCTCGGATTACAAGTCTCTAATATTGGTGACCAAATTGCTTTGGGAGCTATTAAAACTGGCTTACAGGCTGACCAAGCATTGAACCAAGCGAGTACAAACTTCTATACTAACTTGGCTGCAATTGGCGGTGGCATACCAATAACTCAGACGAGGACTGCGTAATGGCTACTACACCTGACATTGTTCCTGAGTTGGCTGAATTGCAAAAGCCGTATGTCTTGCCTATGCCTGACCCGTTTAGCTCAAAGACAAGCGCTGCCGTTACTGGTTCAACCATGCCCAAAATTGATACAAAGGCATTGGGACAGACTGGTACTAGGGATGAGATGTCAAACATTAGACAGCAGCAATCAGATTTGTTGCAACAAGAATTAGAGTCCAAACAATATATTTCTCAAGGTGAACAACAAATTGCTGAGTACAAGGCTAAAGGTTTAGCTGACATATCAAAGCAAGAGAGTGAACAAGCTAGAGGAATTTATAAATCAGTAGAAACTTTTAGAGAAAAGAATCCTGCTCCAGAACTTTCGCCAACAAAAGACAATGTTCAATCTTTGTCTACTTTGTTTGGTTTGATTGGTGTCATTGGCATGGCTATGGGCGGTGCTGGCAAGCAATCTGCAACTGCGTCATTGAACGCTATGGGCGGCATGATGAAGGGTTGGCAACAAGGTCGTGCTGACTTGTGGAAAAGAGAAGTGCAAGAGTTTGACAAGAATATGCTTACTTGGAAATCCAAGTTAGACGATGCAATGAAGAAGGCAGAAGCCGCATACAAAGTCTTGCCTTACAACAGAGCCGAGGCAGAGACAAGATTAAATGAGGTAATTGTTACTTTGGGAAGCGGTTTGCTAAAAGAAAAAAACAGACTACAAGGTTTTGAGCCAACTTACAAAATGCTTGAGAACTTGCATAAGGATTCTGAGTTTGTAATGAAAGAGTCTGGTACTGAGCGCAGACATAAAGAGACTATTACTGCACAAAAAGAACTTCAAAGAATGAGAGAGAAATCTGCCATAGAGCTTGAAGAAATGAAAGAGAAAGCAGCCGCAGAGAGAGTTGCAGATGCGGCTAGACAAAAACTAATGGACGATGTGCGGAAGAGACAGCTTGGTCCAATAGACAAAAAGGGAGCAGAAGCAAAGGCTTTGAAACCTCCAGCAAAAATCATAGAAGGCTATATTGCAAACACGCAGCTCAAGACGGATGTGGAAGATATTGCCAAAGACTTAAAAAACCCCAAGCTGCAAGAGCAAATTAAAAAATTCAGAGCAGAAGCATTTTTGACAGAAGAAGGAAAGATATTGAACCAGATAATTTCTGGTGACATTCCTACTGAACTACGTCAGTTCTTGACAAAAATTCGTGATGTGCGTAATAACTACTACCTCAACATTTCTGGTAAAGCTGTTACTGGTGGTGAGGCATTGCGTAACTATGGCGTTGTTCCACAGCCCGGTGATTCCGCAGAAGTAATGATGGACAAACTAAAAGGTATGTCTAAGCGTATTGGTGACCAAGTTTCTGGTATGCAGCAGTTGTTTAAGTTGCCAGACATTCAGCTTGCTCCGGGTGCGCCGACATCCTTGAGAGCAAATGAAGACTATTCATTGCGTGGCGCAGGAACATTAGAGTACAGCTCTGTTGAAGAAGTTAACGCAGCAAAGTTACCTAGCGGAACAAGAGTCATGATTAATGGCAGATTGGCAGAGGTGGAATAGTCATGGGCGTTAAATTTATAGACGAAAATCCTCCAGCCACAAAAGGCGTTAAGTTTCTTGATGAACAAAAACAAGAACCTACCGTCTTAGAAAGAGGTAAAAAAGTTGCTGAAGAAGCGCTAACTAGCGGTATCTTTGGTGCTGCTGCTCCAGAAATGATGCAAGCAACTGGTCAAGGAATCAAAAGGGTTGGTCAAGCTGCTGGTCCTTATGGACGTATACCTACGGCAGTTGGCAGCGCTATAGAAGCGGGTGGCACGGCTATGAAAGGCGCAAGACCCGCTAGTTTCTTTACGGGAACTATTGCTGGCGCTGGCGGTGAAACTGCTGGTCAAGTTGTTGAATCTAAGTACGGTCCGGGCATTGGCGCGGAAACAGCGCGTTTGTTGGGCGCTACGCTTACCCCCGTGCCTCTTGAGTTTTTAGGTACACAAACAGGAAAGTTAATAGGCACTTTGGCTGGCAAGTTTGTGCCGGGTATGACTACGGCTAAGACTGTTGGGCAATTGTTGCAAGAACAAAACATCAAGCCTCAAAGTATTACGGCAGAACAAAGAGCGTTCATTGAAAAGAAAATACTTGAAATTCGTGGCGGTAAAAGCTCTGTTGATGCTGAAAGAGAAATAGCGGATATGCTTAAAGCTGGCGCTGGCAAGATAACTCAGCAAGCCGCTATGACTGCTGACCAGCTTGAGGCATCAGCAAGAAGCCAGTCTCAATCAATTTTGTCTGAGGCGCAGCAAACAGCGAAAAGGATTCGTGATAGCGCACGGGCGTTGAGTCCTGCTCAGAGACAGATTTCTGAAGCAGATGCCCAGTCTGTTTTGCAAAAAGGTCAGCAAGAAGCGGCTCGGATAGAGAAACAGTTTCGTGACCAAATTGCTGAGATGAGAAGCAAGTCGGGAAGATTAACAACTAGAGCAGCAGAAGGTACGCAAGAGGCTCAAAAGTCTTTAGCGGCTGTCGGCACACCTCAAACTCCTACTGAGACAGGGCGCTCTATAAGAGATGCCACTACGCCTATTTTTGAAAATCTTAAAAAGGTTCGCTCTGACAATGCTGAAAAGTTCAAGGGTGAAGCGTTTGGAGAAGCTCTAAACAAAGAACGGGCTGGACAAAGAGTTTCTGATACGCAAGCATTTAAAGACGCTCTTACAGCTATAGCAAACGCTATTAAAAATCCTGAAACAAAACTAAGGAATATATCTATTGCTGACGTTGAGTCTCAACTTTTAAAAGTAAGAAGAGCGCTAGACCCAGTTAAAGAAGTTGACGGTGTATCTGTCGGCGAACCAGTTAGCTTTCAGGGACTAGAGAACCTAAGAAGATTCTTGCGTGATAGGTCTTATGGTTTACCCGCAGAGGGATTTGACGCTATTGGACAGAGACAGGCTGGTGACCTTGCTGATGCAGTAGAGGCGATACAAAAACAATTTTCTCCAAAAATAACTAAATTTCTTGAACAGTACAGGGCTGACTCTGAACCGCTAAACAGATTTAAAACAAAACTAGGCGAAGCTCTTGTTGGCAAGGAAGAGTTTGATATGACTCGCTTTGCTACCGACCCCGCAGAGCTAGCAAACAAAGTTTTTAAATCAGAGACAAGCGTAAAAGACTTGATGCAGTTGCTTGGCAGAGATGCTGCAAACACAGAGCAACTAGCTAGGGGCTTTGTTGCAAGCAAATTGCAAGATGCGTCAAGCAAAGACATACAAAAGTTTGTTACCAGTAATGCTGATTGGTTAAATCAATTCCCTCAATTAAGACAACAACTAGAGGCGGCTGCCACAACGATAGGTCGTTCAGAGGGATTTGGCGGGGCAAGAACTACTCTTGCTGACACGCTTAGAACTGGCGCTACAAAACTTGCTGATGTCATCCCTTCTAAGACGGGCGCTGTGTTATCAAAAGCAGAGCAAGAGGCGCAGAAAGCGGCTGAACAACGCATCAAGGGCGCTGCAAAGGGCTTGAAAGGTGAAAAGAAATTGGCTGCCGGAGTTGTCAAGGAAGCAGAAACCGAGGCTGCTGGAGTTACAAAGGCTGCTGGCGCTGAAGCTGGAAAGATTCGCGCAGATGCTCAAGCCCGTGCAGACACGATTCTTAAGGGTACAACTGATGCTGACATAGCTCGACAGATTATTGTTGGTACAGACGATGCTGCATGGAAAGAAATGTCACAAATTATTTTGTCTACTCCCGGTGGCAAAGAAAAGTTATCTGACGCTGTTCATCAAATTCTTGCCAAGAAAGCTCAAAGCAGCTTAAAAGGCGCTATGAATGAGTGGGAATATATAGGTCAACGTTTGATTGACAACAATCTAATGTCTGCTGAGAAGGTGGCTCAGACTGCTGCCAAGATGCAAGAGATATTTGTTGCCCCTGTTGACTTGCGTCAAAAGTCAACTATGGTTCAACGATTGATGAGAAATGCAATTGTTGGATACGCTGCTCCAGCAGCAGTAAGGGTGTTGGACTAATGGCTAAGAAGCAAAAGGGTATCAACCCTGACCTAGAGCAAGCCATCTCCGATATGCTCAAAGCGGTAATGGCTGACCCTATGGCAAGCATTACAGACAAGACCAAGGTGATTGACCGCGCCCTAAAACTTGAAGCTATCAAGCTCAAGATGTCTGATGATGAGTGGGGCGCAGGATTCAACAATGTTGATGAAGAAGACGAATAGGGTTAGACTATGGTTTTCGTCAATCACAAAGGGGATAAACATGGACGGTATTGCTTTGGTACGCCTAGCGTTAGGG
>Ga0209190_1002801_pt1 | contig 11613 bp, 3 predicted proteins | sample M_140205_XF_Meta_FD_187315 | JGI IMG/M metagenome (GOLD analysis project Ga0209190, IMG submission 187315) | Freshwater microbial communities from Lake Montjoie, Canada to study carbon cycling - M_140205_XF_MetaG (SPAdes) (version 2) | ecosystem: Environmental > Aquatic > Freshwater > Lake... | reverse complement strand
CTATTTTAGCTTCCGCGCCGCCGGCATGCTGTAGGTCCCCAGCGAGGCAATCGGTCGCTACACCCACCGCCGATCGACGCATTTAAGGCGCGGCCAGCTCGACCGTCGCTAACGCGAGCCTCATATCCAGATAACCTGTACATCACCGCACTTCGTAAACTTCAACGAGCGCCACGCCGGTGGTGCCCGCCGTGCCCGACGCCTGTACCGTGTAGTTTCCGGGCGGCAACGTCACGAGCAACGCCGCATCCTTCGCCGTCGCCGGCAGCGCAAATGCGCCCACTGCCCCAAAGGCCGCCGTCAGCTCCGCCGTGCCACCCCAATCGTTGTTCTCGCCGATCTTCACCGACGCGTCGTTGAAGAGCGTCAGCTGAGGATCGGCGACCACGCCCGGAACTCCGAAGTCGCCGAGCGTCGGGCCCACGGCCCGGATCAAAACTTTTGTCGCCACCGTCCCACCCAACACAAAACCCACGGTGAGTCTTGTGCCGAGATGCTTGCGCACCGAGACGTTGATCAAGCGGGGCGTTGCCGCGGCAAACGCCGACGACGACGTCGCATCATAAATTTCCGCAATGACAGTCCCGGCACCACCATTCGCCGCCGATACGACGACCGAGTTGTCTCGCGTCGTGATGCTCGCGCTCGTCGCTGCGTCCTTCGACGTTGGGCTTACATAAGCAAACGCTCCCACCGCCGCGATCGCCGCGGTCAGTTGCGGTGAGCCGCCCCAGTTATCGTTTTCCCCTGTCTTGGTGTCACTGGCGAACAGCTCCAATTTCGGATCGTCCAACGTGCCGCCCACGCCCAAAGCGCCGAGCGATGGCCCGGCCGCTCGGATCACCAGCGGCTTCACGCCGCTGGTACCATTGCCACCCACGACATAGCCCATCGTGAAATTTTCTCCGCTCGCTGCGAGCGACGTCAAAATCGAGAGATTGATGATGCGGCCGAACGCCGTGGATGGAGGTGTGGGCGGTGTGACCGGGGGTGTGACCGGGGGTGTGACCGGGGGTGTAACCGGCGGTGTTACCGGCGGTGGCGTGATCACGCCGGTTACGCTGAGGGCAACGGAGAGAGAGTTTTGAATGTCCCCACCCGCGCTGACGACGACCCGGTAGGTGCCGGCATCCGCGCTAGTCGCGGAGGCGATCGAATAGATGCTACTCGTCGCGCCGCCGATATTCACCTCGTTCTTCTGCCACTGAAACGACGGCGTTGCCGAGCCGACGACGTCCACGACGAACGTCGCACTCTCACCGGCCCGGATCGACTGCGCCAACGGTTGCGCAATAATGATTATCGGAGGAATGACGACCGACGCAGGATAAACCTGGAGGACAGCCGCACTGCTGGTTACCGAGGCTGAGCCACTCGTCACGACGACCGTGTAACTCGCTTCATCGGAGTTCTGCGCCGCTGCGATTGCATAAGTCGCGGCGGTGGCCCCGATCACGTTTACATTGTTTTTCCTCCACTGATATGTGGGCGCAGTCGTGCTCGACGCCACGACCGTGAAAAGCACCGGAGTGGCCAGATTGACAAACTGGGTCTTCGGCTGCGTCTGAATAGTGACGGTCCCAGCCGAACTGACGACACCCTTGCGAACGGTGTTGTTGCCGCTGTCGGCGATGAAAATATTCCCGGCGCTGTCGACCGCCACACCGTAGGGTGTCGAAAAGCGGACGGCGTTACCCGTGCCGTCCACGGCACCCGACGAGCCCGCGAGGCCTGCGATCGTGCTCACGACACCGGCCGGCGTAATCCGACGGATCGTACCGTTAACGGTGTCGGCTACCAAAATCGTGCCCGCGCTGTCGACCGCTATTCCGGTCGGACCGTTGAAGCGCGCCTTCAGCCCAATCCCGTCCGAACTTCCTTTGCTACCCGCCGCGCCAGCCAAGGTCGTGACGGTCCCAGCGGACGAGATTTTTCGGATCGTGTGGTTGTTGGTGTCGGCGACGTAAACATTGCCCGCACGATCGATCGTCACCCCACTCGGGCTGTTGAAGCGCGCGTCCGCGCCGGTGCCATCGAGGTTACCCGCATTGGGGCCGTCGCGGCCTGCGAACGTGCTCACGTTGCCGCCCGGCGTAATCTTGCGGAGCGTGTTGTTGCCCGCATCCGCGACGTAGACGTTGCCCGCGCTGTCAACGGCGACCCCATACGGCGACGAAAACTGGGCGTTGCCTCCCACCCCATTCACACTGCCCGAGCTTCCTGGACTACCTGCCAAAGTAGTCACCGCGCCAGCGCTCGAGATTTTGCGGATCACGTGATTCAGCGTATCGGCGACATAAAGATTGCCCTGAGAATCCAACGCCATCGTCAAGGCCCCGTAGTTGGCCGCAATCAGCGGTCCAGTCGCACTCGAGCTGACGGCAAATCCGGTTGAAAATAAAGCGCTGCGGCCGGTGCCATCAGCATAGCCCCGCGTCGGGAGTGCGGTGATTTCGTTAATCTCGCCCCCCGCAATCGTCGTCACCACGCCCGACGCAGTGATGCGTCGAACCGTATTGTTGAGCGAATCAGCGACGTAAACGCCGCCGACTCCATCCGCCGTGAGGCCACTCGGCCCGAAGAATCGCGCCGTGGCGCCCGGGCCATCCCCACTCCCGCGGGCCCCGGCCTGACCCGCGATGGTCGTTACGGCCAAGGGCTGCGCGACCGTCGTTGCGACAATTCCAAGGGCCGCCAAGAACGCCGATCGCGTCCGCCTAGTGAGGCGGCAGCCCGCCAGAAACGCCGAGGAGGTCAGGAGCGTGAAGAGAAGATTCATGTTTATAGAGCCGAGAGTCCTGTGAAGAAAGCGTTGGTGCTGAAAAATGAAATCGAAATCGAGTGCGCTTGGCCACGTCGGTGCGCGCGCCTTATTCGGCTGCCCTCCCGGCGAGCGAGCCCGGCGGTTGGGGGGTGGGGGGAACTCGCCGCCTCAGCTGGAGGGGTTGAAAATTGGTGGTAGGACTCGGATTCGAACCGAGGAAGGCGTAAGCCAGGAGATTTACAGTCTCCCCTCGTTGGCCACTTGAGTATCCTACCAGACCAGGAGCGCGGAAGTTCTCGACTCGGGCCGTCGACCGCAAGGCTTTTTTAGCAGGACTTTTTCCGCGCACGCCGCGCGGTCATTCCACCCGACACCGCAACGAGGTCGTGAGCGGCATTGTCGTGCTTGCGAGGTCAGCGGGCGCGGTCTGCTTCACCGCGCTAGCGCTCGCGCAACCCACACTCCCCTCCGCGAACACGTAGCGCGCAACAACGCCGATTCGTCAAAATGCCCGGCGCAAGGCCCAGGGTGCCACCAGAAACTCCGCGCTCGTCGATCGTTTCCGGCCTGAAAATAAAACCCTCCCGATCCGTTACGTTTGCGAAAGTTTAAACTCCACCGACTCACGCAACGCTTCCCAGCTCGCATCGATAATATTGTCGCTCACTCCCACCGTGCCCCAGATCTGCGCGCCGTCACCGCTCTCAATCAACACGCGCGTGCGAGCGCTCGTGTTGCCGGTGTTTTCCAAAATACGAACTTTGTAGTCGCGCAGGGCCACGGATCGAATTTGCGGAAACGGCGTCTCCAGCGCGAGGCGCAGCGCCTTGTCCAGGGCACCGATCGGGCCCGTGTCTTCGGCCACCGTGTGGATCAATTCACCGGCCACTTTGAGCTTCACCGTCGCTTCTGACCAAAGGTCCGCGCCGTGGCGCTCCACCATCACTCGGTAGCTTTCCACTTCAAAGAACGCCCGTCGCTGGCCGAGATGTTTTTCCACGAGCAGACGAAACGACCCATCGGCCGCCTCGTATTCGTAGCCGCGAAATTCCCGCTCCTTCAGCTCCTCAATGAGGCCCTTCATTTCCGGGCGCTTCTCGTCGAGCTCGAGGCCGAGTTCTTTCGCCTTCAAAGCGAGGCTACTTCGGCCGGCCATGTCGGACACCAACACGCGCGTGCGATTGCCGACCAGCGCCGGATCGATGTGCTCATAACTGCGCGCAACTTTTTGGGCTGCGTTGGCGTGCAGCCCACCCTTGTGCGCAAAGGCCGACTGTCCGACGAACGGTGCCTTCGGGTCCGGGCGCAAATTCGCCAGTTCATCGAAGAACAGCGACAGATCGCGCAGCTGGGTGAGGTTCACCGCGCACCGCGCCGTGCGGTCCATCTTCAGAAATAGATTCGGCAGCACGCTCGCCATATTGGCATTACCGACGCGCTCACCATATCCGTTCATCGTGCCCTGCACGAGCGTCGCGCCTGCACCTACTCCCGCCAGCGTGAGAGCGACCCCGAGACCGCCGTCGTTATGGCAGTGCACGCCCACTTTGTCGGCGCCGAATTCTTTAACGGCCCGCCCGACGATTTCCTTGAACTCGTCCACGAGCGTCCCGCCGTTGGTATCGCACAACGTTAAATTGCTCGCCCCACCCCGCAGCGCGGCTGCGAGGGTACGGAGGGCGTAGTCGGGATCGGATTTGTAGCCGTCGAAATAATGCTCGGCATCGTAGATCACTTCACGCCCCTGGGCGACGAGGTAACGCGCCGAGTCCTCAATCATCGCAAGGTTCTCCTCGAGCGTCGTCCGAAGAATCTCCGTCACGTGCAACGTCCACGTTTTTCCGACGATGGTCATCACCGGCATGCCGCTCTCGAGCAGCGTGCGCAGCTGGGCGTCCTCGTCGGCCTTGGCACCCGCGCGACGCGTGGAGCCAAACGCCGCCAAACGGGCGTGTTTCAGCTTAAGATTTTTAGCCTCTTGAAAAAACGTGATGTCTCGCGGATTGGAGCCAGGAAAACCGCCCTCAATGTAATCGACCCCGAACGCGTCGAGTTTTTGGGCAATGAGCAGCTTGTCGGTGACGGAAAAGCTAATGCCTTCGCCCTGGGTGCCATCACGCAGGGTGGTGTCGTAGATTTTAACGGCGGTGGCCATGAGACCAAAAAGATTTGGGGCGTGGTCTGTCGCTGGCAAGGGAGCTTTTCGGTGGAGCCGCTGGCGCGGGCAGCCCAGCCCGTTGCATGGGCGGATCATCGCAAGCCGGCGACCCCGTCCCGCCCACCCGACCACGCGTAAAAACGGCGGCCAGGATTACGCGATTAAATGAACCTCAAAAACGCTCAAAACTCCTTCCAGAAAAGTGTCACGTATTACGTGACACTTTTTATGGGACTCGTCTTTCGTGCTGAGTGCCGCACGACACCCGCCTTGTCGTTCGCTACGGTTATTTCACCGTTTCCGAACATTTCGTTTCCTATGTTTTGATCATTCCCGCGCTGGGCAGACTGAAAATAAGGTTACTCGCGACTCGGTTGCCAATCGTTGCGGGCACGCTCATCGCCACCCGCTCACACCTTTCCGAAGTCAGGTTCGGGGTATTGCATCAATCGGTAATAAAATTGGCGAACCTGCGCCCCGCGGCATTCCGTATTTGGCATATCCGCTTTTGTCCTCCTAGCCTCCGCCCAATGAGCCCTCTCCTCCTCATCCTTTTCCGGCTCTCGCGCCGACTCCTTCCGCTCACTTCCGCGCTCGCGCTCGCGGCACCATTGCTCCGCTCCATGGACCACTCGGGCGCTCGCCCTTTCGATCCGCGGGTGTTTGCCACCAGCGAGTCGCCCGACGGTTTGGCCCCTGGCAGCTTCGTTCCGAATTTCCGTCTCACCGACCATACCGGTGCCACCCGCGAACTCTACTACGAGTCCACCACGAAGGCCGTGGTCCTCGTCTTCACCGCCAGCGGCAGCCCGCGCAGCCTGCAAACCGCCAGCGCCCTTCGCGCCCTCCGCGCCCGCTGGGCCGCCACCGACGTCACGCTCTGGCAAATTGACTCCAACCTCGCCGCCGACCGAGCCGCCTTGGTCGCCGAGCAAGCACTCTTCAACAATCCTACGCCGGTCCTCCTCGACGAAGCCCAACTCGTCGCCTCCGAACTCGGTGTCACGCGCCAGTTGGAAGTTTTCGTGATCAACTCTGAAAACTGGACGCTCTCCTATCGCGGCCCCCTCGACAACGCCGACCCTACCTCGCTCGCCGCTCCCACCCAAAACTTCGCCGCCGACTCCGTCGCCGCGCTTATCGCTCGCACCGCTCCCGCCGCCGGCACGCGTATCGCCATCAGCCCCACAGCACTAGCGCTCGACCTGCCTGCCCCCGCCGTGCCCGACTACGCCACGGAAGTCGCTCCCATCGTGCTCGCGCGCTGCGTATCGTGTCACTCGCCGGGCAACATCGCACCCCACGTCTACGCCAAGTTTTCCGACGTGTCCGCCAAGGCCGCAAGCATCCGCCAATCGATGCTCGTCAAACGGATGGCCCCTTGGCACGCCGACTCGCGCTACGGCGTCTGGTCGAACGGTGCCGCCCTCACCCCCGCCGAAGCCGCAACGCTCCACGCCTGGGCCCGCGCCGGCGCCCCCCGCGGCAATTCCACCATCGATCCCCTCGCCGCCACCGACGCTCCCGCCGGCGGCGATTGGCCCCTCGGCCGGCCCGATATGATCCTCCGGCTGCCAAAAAAATCGCTGCCCGCAACGGGCACCCTCACCTACGATTACCCCGAAGTCACCATCCCTACGTCCGAGGACAAATGGCTCCGCGCCGTTTTCGTAAAGCCCGGTAACCGGCGGGTCGTTCACCACGCCTTGGTGCTCGAAGGTTCCCAGGTCGACCAGGTTCTCGCTATCCTCGGTGGCGCCCTGCCGGGGCTGACCGGGTTCTTTGCCGGTTACGTGCCCGGATTGGACCAAACTTGGTTCCCCGAGGGGTCCGGAAAAATGCTCCGCAAAGACGCCAAGGTGACAGTCCAAATGCATTACACCACTACCGGGCAACCCGAGACCGACGAAACCGAGCTCGGCCTCTATTTCGCCACCGCCGCTCCGGAACGTCAGCTGTTGACCAAGTCCGCCAACAACGTCGCCATCACCATCCCTGCCGGCGCGAAGGACTACGAACGCGAGGCCACCTTTGTCGCCTCCGCGACGAAGGATGTCATGCTTTACGAGCTCAACACGCACATGCACTACCGCGGCAAGCGATTCAAATACGACGCTCTTTACCCCGACGGCTCGAGCGAAACCCTGCTCAATATCCCCCAATACGATTTCAACTGGCAGTCGCAGTATCGCTTCGCCCAACCCAAGCGCCTCCCCGCCGGCACCATCATCCAAGTCCGGGGCGCTTTCGATAATTCGGCCCAAAATCCCGCCAACCCCAATTTCCGCGCCACGGTTCGCTTCGGCGAACAAACCAGTGACGAGATGTTCATCGGCTACATCAACTACGCCGAGCTGCCCGACCGCATCACCAACGCGAAGCCGCCCGTGTTCGCCGCTACGTCCGTCGCGCGCGCGCGCGTCGGCGAAGCCTTCACCCTCGCCCTCACCGCCGCCAACAGCCCCACGACGTTTCGCGCCGCCTCGCTCCCGGCCGGCCTGTCCCTCGACCCACGCACCGGCGTGCTTTCCGGGACCCCGACCGTCTCCGGTCGCCGCTCCTTCGTCATCACCGCCGAAAATGCCGCCGGCTCCGCCGCCACCGTCGTCGACCTCGCGGTCAGCGCCGCCACCGCCGCCCCCATTTTTACCGTCCAACCCAAGAGCGTTCGCACGACCCTCGGCGCCAACATCACCCTTTTCGCCGCCGCGACCGGTTTCCCCAAACCTACCTACACGTGGCTCTGCCGCGGCCAAGATTTCTGCAATACCACCGAGCCCGTCCTCGAGCTCACCAACCTCACCGCCGCCTACGCCGGAGATTTTACGTGCGTCGCCACCAACTCCGCCGGCACCACCACCAGTGCCCCCGCCACTGTCTCGTTTGAGTTCAGCGGCCTCGTGAATATCTCCGCCCGCGCCAGCGTCGGCACCGGGGCCAATGTCGTTATCCCCGGTATCACGATTCGTGGTACAAAACCGAAAACTCTCCTCATCCGCGCTGCCGGTCCGGCCCTCGGAGCCTTCGGTGTCCCCGCCACACTCGCCAATCCCGTCGTCACTGTGTTCGATTCCGCCAACCAGCCCATTCTCGTCAATGACGACTGGGGTAACGTTCCCAACGTCGCCGCGCTCCTGGCCGCGAGCACTGCCCAGGGCGCCTTCGCCCTCGCCCCCGGTAGCCGCGACGCCGCGCTTCTCGTCACCCTTCCGCCCGGCGGCTACACCATTCAAGTCGCCGGCACCGGCACCGGTGCCGCCGCTTCCGGTGTCGCCCTCGTCGAAGTCTATGAGGCCGACGCCACGCCCAGCACGCTCGTGAATCTCTCCTGTCGCGCTCGCGTCGCCACCGGCGCTGACATCCTCGCCGCCGGCTTCGTCGTGCGCGGGACCACCCCGCGTCGCCTGCTGATTCGCGCCGTCGGCCCGACGCTCGCGGGCTTCGGTGTCACCGGACTCCTCGCCGACCCGAAGCTCGAAGTCTTTCGCCAAGGGACCGAGGCTCCCCTCGCCACCAACGATAACTGGTCCGCGCCGGTCAGTCCCTCGACTTCCACTGCCGCGCAACTCACCGCGGCCTTCTCCAGTGTCGGCGCGTTTGCGCTCACCGCCAACAGCCGCGATGCCGCCCTCATCGTTACCCTCCCGGCCGGTACCTACACCGCGCAAGTCAGCGGGGTAAACAACACCACCGGCGTCGCCATCGTCGAGGTTTACGACCTGCCGTAGGTGCCATGGGCTTTCCAGCCCATGCCTCCATTCTTCGCCCTCCCGAAGGCCGCGAGCTTACTCGCGCTCCGTGTCCCGCGCCTTCCCACCGGCAAGTCCGGAGCAATCTCAATTCACTATCAAGATGAGCTTAACCGGCTTGGAGGTAGGCGCCCGCTTGCGGGCGATTTCCAGCTCATCTTGAAAGCTCATAGAAAGCTCATTGGAATAAGCTCCGCGCCGTTTCGACACCGAGCTTGTCGAAAAAAAACTTACACCTAGCGTTAGCCCCACTTGTCATGCGCCTCCACTGCTCCGTGCCAACCCAATCCCGCGTCTCCCGCTTTCTCCGTCTCTCCGTCGTCCTCTTTCTCCGTCTCTCCGTCTCTCCGTCTCTCCTTCTCTCCGTCTCCCTTTCTCTCCTTTTCTCCGTCGCCCTCCCCACCTCCCGCGCCGCCGATCCCGCGACCATCACCGCCCAGGAACTCGCCCAAGGTTTCCGCGACCGCACCCTCCTCGCCAAACCCCGCGCCTCCCACCGCACTTCCGTCGACGCCGAGGAGACTCGCGACCGCGTCCGTGTTCGCACGACGTTCTCCCACATCCGCGATCTCCGCGTCATCGAACTCGACGATGCCGATAACGTCACTGCCGCCATCGCACGGCTCACCGCCACCGGCCGCTACGAATTTGTCGAGCGTGATGGCCTCCGCCACCTCTCCGTCGCACCCAACGACCCGTCCTTCGGTACCCAATGGGCTCTTAACAACCTTGGCCAGTCCGGCGGCGTCCCCGGCGCCGATATCAAGGCCCTCGCCGCGTGGGACGTGATCCGCGATGCGCCCAACGTCATCGTTGCCGTCGTAGATACCGGCTTGAACCTCACCCATCAGGACCTCGCACCCAATCTCTGGATCAATCCTGCGCCGTCCTCCGCCAATGATCGCCACGGAGCAAATTTCGTCGGCGGCCGCGGTGCCTTAGTCAGTGGTAACCCTACCGACGACGGCGGCCACGGCTCGCACGTCGCGGGCACGATCGGTGCCGTCGGCAATAACAACATCGGCGTTTCCGGGGTCGCTTGGAAAGTTCAACTCATGGCCATCAAAGCCTTTCCTTCCACCGGCAGCGGCTCCGTGTCCGACATCGCCGCTGGCATCAATTACGCCATCGCCCACGGCGCCCACATCATCAACGCCAGTTACGGCGAGACCGGCAGTATCGGGTTTTCCCAGACTGAACTCGCCGCCATCACCGCCGCCCGCAACGCCGGCGTCATCTTTGTAGCCGCCGCTGGCAACGAATCAGCCAACCTCGACGTCGCCCGCCACTACCCCGCCAGCTTCCCGCTCGACAACATCGTCACCGTCAGCGCCTCCACCCGCTCCGAGACCATGTCATCGTTTTCCAATTACGGCACGACGGTTGATTTGCTCGCCCCCGGCGAGAGTATTCTCTCGCTCGGCTACACCAACAACACCGGCACCGCCACCCTCTCCGGCACCTCGATGGCCGCACCCCACGTCACCGGCGCCCTCGCCTTGCTCAAGGCCCATTTCCCCGCCGACACCTACCGCCAGCTCATCAATCGCCTCCTGCGCGGCACCGACCCCATCGCCCGCTACGCCGGCAAATCGCAAAACGGCTCCCGCCTCAATCTCCTCGGCGCACTCACCACGACGTCCAATCGGCCCTTCAACGACGACTTCGCCCAACGCGCCCGCCTCGTCGGCGATAATTTCCTCGTGCGCTCCAGCAACACCGGCGCCACTGCCGAGGCCGGCGAACCCGTCGCCTCCACGGGCAATGGCGGCACTTCGCTGTGGTGGGAATGGACGCCCACCACCACCGCCGCCGTCCGCCTCAGCACCACCGGCAGCGCCTACGATACCGTTCTCTCCGTTTACACCGGCACCGCCATCACCGCCCTCACGCTTGTCACCACCAACGACAACGACGGTGCGAACCTCACCAGCCGGATTGATTTCACCGCCCAAGCCGGCGTCACGTATCAGATCTCCGTGGACGGAAAAAACGCCGCCTCCGGCCTCACCCTCCTCAACCTCGGCACCGTCCCCGCCAACGATGCTTTCGCCAACCCCGTCGCCCTCACGGGCCCTAGCGACGGCGTCACCGCCACTAACGCCAATTGCACTAAGGAAACCGGCGAACCCCGCATCCTCAATTTCGCCGGCGGCACGTCGCTCTGGTATCGGTGGACGGCCCCGCGTTCCGGGCGCTTCCAATTCGCCGCGGTGAGCAACGATTTCGATCCCCTCCTCGCCGTTTACACCGGTAGCGCGCTCACCGCTCTGACGCTCGTCGCCTCAAGCGACAACTCCGGCCCCGCCAACTCCCAAACTTCCAGCCTCTGCCCGGTTGATGCCGTCGCCGGACTGACCTACTTCATCACCGTCGATTCCAAAACTGTATCCGAAGTCGGTACCTTCACCCTCACGGTGTCCGACGCCCTCTGGCAGGCCGATACCGGCAGCGCCACCGTCGTCGGTTCCGCCCTCACCGGCGCTCCTGCCGTCGCCCCTGACGGCAGTATCTACTTGGGCAGTACGGACCGCTCGCTTTACGCCTTCGCGTCCGACGGCACCTTCAAGTGGAGCTTCCCCACCGGCGGCCTCATCGACACCTGCTCACCCGCTATCGGCGACGACGGCACCGTCTACTTCGGCTCCAACGACGGCTTGCTTTACGCTCTCCGCCCGGACGGCACCCGCCGTTGGTCGCGGAATTTCAGCACCAGCACCGGCACGCTCAGCGTTAGCAACAGTCCCTCCCTCGCCACTGATGGCACCCTCTACGTCAAAGTCAGCGATGGCTTCGTCCACGCGCTCGACCCCACCGACGGCACGACCCAGTGGCGCACCAACGTCAACGCGCTCCAATCCTACGCCAGCGCCACCATCGCCCCCGACGGCACGATCTACCAGGGCTCCGACGACAAAAAACTCTACGCCCTCAACCCCGAC
>Ga0209190_1002799_pt1 | contig 11622 bp, 11 predicted proteins | sample M_140205_XF_Meta_FD_187315 | JGI IMG/M metagenome (GOLD analysis project Ga0209190, IMG submission 187315) | Freshwater microbial communities from Lake Montjoie, Canada to study carbon cycling - M_140205_XF_MetaG (SPAdes) (version 2) | ecosystem: Environmental > Aquatic > Freshwater > Lake... | reverse complement strand
GTTACTGCCTAAATTCGGTGTGTCTTAATTTAGAAACAACAAAATAAATGAAAGACCAAAAACAAACCGCAGTATTTGCCGGTGGTTGCTTCTGGTGCACTGAGGCCCTACTGAAGGGTTTGAAAGGAGTGATTTCTGCAGAGCCAGGATACACTGGTGGACAAAAAGAAAACCCAACATATGAAGATGTGTGTAGTGGTAGTACTGGTCACGCTGAAGCTGTAAAAATAGAATTTGACCCAAGTTTTATTTCCTATAGCGTGCTTCTGTCTGTGTTTTTTAATATACATAACCCAACTACCCTGAACCGTCAGGAAAATGATATTGGCACGCAATACCGTTCAGCTATTTTCTACACCACTGAAGAGCAAAAAAAAGAAGCTGAAGATTTGATTAAGGAATTAAATAAAAATAAAGCTTACGATGTTCCTGTCATAACCGAGGTTGTACCGCTAATAAAATTTTATGCTGCAGAAAATTATCATCGAGACTATTATGAAAATAATAAAAACAAATCATATTGTCAGATAGTTATTGCTCCGAAATTAGCGAAATTACAAGAAAAATATCACGAATTACTCACACACACCAATCGCCCATAGTCCTTTCTCATTATCTTTTGCACTTGCTTGTGCTGTTCTGAACTCTTTTTGGTATCGGTATGGTGTCTTGTATGTATATTCATGGGCATATCCTTCCTCTATTAATCGTTGGTTAAAATTAGTACCATCTTCGAGGATTACGTAACCCAAAAGTCTTCCATATTTGTCATAGGTATTTTGCATTTCATCTGTTTCGATCTGTACTTTCTTTCCTTTTAAATTTATTTTTGTATATTCAGATGCTTCTTTTCCAAAACATTGCACAGGTTTTCGAGGATCAACAGTCTCTGGTGTGTCTATACCAATCAGTCGCACTGTTGTAGGTTTGCAATCCTTGCTTATTGTTATTGTGTCACCGTCTGATACATCCACCACATCAAAAAGTTGAGTTGAATTTTTCTCACAGTTCTCAAAATAAAAGCTTCTCTCATAATTTTTATCAAATTTATCAAGTACCTTGCCGTTTTGGTCTAAAAAGACCACGATTAGTATGAAAAGGATGCTTATAATGCTAGAAATAGCGCGTTTTTTGCTCATTTGCTTACTATACGGCGTTACGCGTATAATTGGAACATTAATAATAATGAATTTATAAACCCATGAATCAGAACAACCAGCAGAACCAGCAGAACCAGAATAAGTCTTTTCAGCAAATGCCTCAACAAAAAAAAGTAGAAACAGAAAAAATGGGATTTGATAAATACGTTGCTATTGCTTTGGTAGTCGGACTTATTGCAGGTTTTGTTATTGGTCAGAGTGTAGGATCAAATAAAGGAAAAGTTGGTAAAAGTGCAACAAGCACAACTAGTGAACTAGTGTTCGGAGGAAAGGATGATACAAATAAAGACGAAGATAAAAAAGTTGTAGAGAATAATGAGACCAAAGTTAGTGATCAGAAAGAAGGTAATAATGTCGTTGTATCAAATATAAAACTTGGTACAACCTATTGGGTAGCAGTACGAGATAGTCAGTCCACAACAAAGGTACCTTATATTCTTGGTGCAAAACATGTTACCGCTGGAAGCTATGCAGATTTGGATATTTACGTAAACCGTCCAACTGTATCTGGGAAGTCATACGATATTGTTTTCTACAGTGACAGCAAAACATTTGATTACTCTCCAGCAAAAATTGTTATGAATGGAGATAGTATTGCACAGGCGACTTTCACAGCGAACTAAACTGAATGATAAAAACGCTGAAACCATATACCTGGCTACTAATATTTGTCAGTTTACTTTCAATATTGGCCAATGCGCTTTCACTATACTTTCCAAAAAAGATGGGTGAGTATGTCGACTTGTATAAACAAGGGAATTTAGGAAGTGAAGCATGGCAGGTACTTGGTTTCATTGCTGTTGGTATTCTAATACTTACTTTTATTCAGTCGGGTCTTTCTACTTATGTATCTGATAAAATTGGTTTGGATTTACGCAACAAAGTCATAACTAAACTTAAAGATAGATCGTTTGTTTATATGAGACAGACAACAAGTGGGCATCTTATTACCGTACTTACTTCTGATATAGATGCAGTGAAGAACATGATAGCAAACGGTTTACCATCTATATTGATGGCAGGATCTACAATTCTTGGTGCGATTATTTTCTTGCTTATTATTAATTTTAAGCTGGGTTTAATCACAATACTTGTCGTGCCCTTCATAGTCTTAGTTTTTGTAATTGTATTTCGAAAGCTCAGTCCACTTTTTGAAGATATTCAAAAAAATCTAGATAGTGTAAACAAAACAATAAATGAAAGTATTATTGCTTCGCCCTTGGTAAGAGTCCTTGATTCTAAAAGTACTGAGGTGGGTAAGTTTGATATAGTAAATAAAAAAGGTACAGATCTCGGTAAAATAATGGTGTCCTATTTTGCTATCCTTATTCCGTCTATCACACTGCTCTCTCAATTCGCAGTTCTAGTGGTCTTATGGTTTGGAGGAAGGGATGTGGTTTCAGGTACGCTGACACTTGGGGAAATGAGTGCTTTCTTTGCGTATACTTCGGTTCTTATTTGGCCGTTCTTTATTTTGTCTTTTGCAGGAACTTTGATATCTCGAGCTAATGTCTCATTGAAAAGAATTGATGAAGTCCTACATCCCAAAGATAACACCATACTTAAGGGACACATCTCAAATAATGTCTCTAGTAAAATGCCAATTCTACGAGGACATATAGTATTCAAGAATGTTACCTTGTCTTACGAAGGTAAGGATATATTGAAAGATATTTCTTTTGAAATTAAACCACATACCCGCACTGCTATAATTGGCCCAACTGGTGCAGGCAAGACAGAGCTTTTCTATATTATTGCTGGTCTTGCTCAGCCGACATCTGGGGAAATAATTATCGATGGCATACCTCTTCAGGAATGGAACCAATCAGAGCTTCTTTCTAAACTTGGTATGGTTTTTCAAGACAGTATTATTTTTAATACCACTATTAGAGAAAATATTCTTTTCAAGAGTAATGCTGATGCATCCGTTCTTGATACGGCTATTTTGGTTTCTGATCTTTCAAATTTGATAGAAGGTTTGCCAAACGGTCTGGATACAAATGTCAGTGAGAGAGGAGTCTCTCTTTCTGGTGGTCAAAAACAGAGACTCATGCTAGCTAGAGCCCTTGCTATAAATCCTAGTGTACTTCTACTAGACGACTTCACTGCTCGGGTGGATGCAGGAACAGAAGATCGTATTCTTCTTAATATTAAGAAAAAATTTGGTGATATTACATTAATATCCATAACCCAAAAAATTGAACCCATAAAAAATTATGATCATATCATCCTGCTCATGGAAGGTGAGCTAATTGGACAAGGAAAGCATGAGGCACTACTTACTTCGTCGATGGAGTATCGCCAAATATTAGAAACTCAAAAAACTGCACATTAAAATATATGGACTACCAACTACGAAAAGAAATAAATAAAGATGAAGGCTATATGACTCGACTTATTTCGAGTGCAAAAGAATTGGGTTCATATCTTGATAAAAGACAGTTTACTTACGCTCTTCTTCTGGTGATTCTCAGCTCTTCTGGGGCTATTATCACCCCGTATATACTTGGAAAAGGTATTGATACATTTATTGCCAAGGGAGACATGAATGGGCTCAGTTATCTTGTAATCTTTCTAGTTGCTTTATATTTAATTAGTAATACAGCAACTTATTTTCAGCAGAGCATAATGGGAAAGACTGCCCAGGTCGCTTTATATAAATTACGATCCGATATATTTGATAAGTTACAATCTTTACCTATTGCTTTTTTTACTCAGAATAAGACAGGGGATTTGATGTCACGTGTTAATAATGACACAGACAAGCTCAGTCAATTTCTTTCTGAAAGTATTTTACGTTTTGTTGGAGGTGCTTTTACTTTACTTGGTATTGGTATATTTATTTTAATACTCAACTGGAAGCTTGGTCTGGTATTGCTTTCATCTACTGTCTTCCTTCTTTTACTTACCCGCTTTCTATCTCCAGTACTTGAAAGGGCTAACAGAAGAAGTTCTACTTCTCTTGGTGAATTTACAGCAGGAGTTTCTGAGCAACTTACAAACTTTAAGGCTGTTATTGTTTATGATAGACGAAACTTCTTTGAGGATTTTCTTTCGAAACTAAATAAAGATACATACAATAAATATCTTTTTTCAGATTTTCTTAATCAGCTCTTTACACCACTATATGATTTTGCTGGATATATAGCTCAGACGGCCGTTCTTATTTACGGTATTGTGCTTATTTCGGAAGGAGAGATTACTATAGGTTTACTTATTGCTTTTCTTACTTTTGCTATTCGTTTCTACGATCCGCTTCGTTGGATTGCAAGCATCTTCGGTAATATACAAGTCTCGCTTGCTTCGTGGGGAAGAATTAGAGATATTCTTTCACTCGAATCCAACCTCTTCGTACTTGATGGGTCGAAGATGCCAGAGGGCCATCTTAGCAGATCCAGCAAACATCTTGCTGGTGACCACTCTGTCCAAGATCTTCTTATATTTGAAGATGTAGACTTTTCTTACGGTGAAAATAATGTTCTTAACGATATATCGTTTACCCTAGAGAAAGGTAAAACTTATGCTCTTGTTGGACCGACAGGTGGAGGTAAATCCACCATCGCAAGTTTGATGTCCCGTTTATACGACCCTACTGAAGGATCTATATTTTTTAAAGGTGTAGATATTCGCACAGTTAATAGAGGTGAGCTCTCTTCGTCTATTGGAGTTATTTTGCAAGAACCTTACATGTTTAGTGGAACTGTTGCGGAAAACATGAAGTATGGAAACCCGCTTTTCAAAGATATTTTAGATTCCGATCTTGAAAAAATGCTTAATGAAAAAAAGATGTCAACACTTTTGGGACGTTTTCCAAATGGTATTAGTACTATAATCGAGTCTGGTGGAGAGAATATTTCTCTGGGTCAAAAACAACTCATTTCTTTTGTTCGTACTGTGCTTCGAGAACCCGAACTTCTAATTCTCGATGAAGCTACTGCCAATATTGATACTGTCACCGAATCAGCTCTGCAGGATCTAATAGATTCACTTGCTCCACACACTACAAAAGTTATTATTGCTCATCGTCTAAACACAATTAAAAAGGCAGATGAAATTCTCTTTGTTGGTGGCGGGGAAGTAAAACGGGTCAGCGATGAGAAAGAAGTGCTGGAGTTGCTAAAAGGTGCTTTAAAGAGTTAGAATAAAATACGAAGGACTACTATATCTGGCATATCGATCGAGGATTAGTTGTCCGCTAGTGTCTCCTGAGGGGTTCATTGACTGCTCCGTGCAATGATACTGTCCTGCATTACGTTAGATTAATGGTTGGGAAAAATTTCATATCACGTAATCCTAGCAAAAACAGCACCAGCGATGGTAGTGCTGCCACCCCGTCACAATGGGAGGATAGTGACGGGGTTTTTTTTTATTTAATGTATTAAACTCTCACCTGTCATTGAATTTGGTTTTTCAATTCCTAAAATACTAAATATAGTCGGTGTAAGGTCTGCAAGTGTTCCATGCTTTTTAATTGAAGATGCCCATAGCGGGTTGGTGATGATACAAGGCACTGGATTGATGGTGTGTGCTGTGTGTTTGTTGCCAGTCTCCTGATCGACATTCACTTCAGCATTTCCGTGATCGGCAGTGATTATTGCAACACCATTTTTTGCAATGAGTGCATCCACTACGCGTCCAAGCTGTTTGTCTGTCTCCTCGAGTGCTTCGATAATTGCAGGAACATTTGCGGTGTGTCCCACCATGTCGGGATTCGCGAAGTTAATGAAAATAAAATCAGTACCAGCCTCGATCTCTTCAATCGCTTTGTCTGCAATTGCGTCTGCACGCATTTTTGGAGCGAGGTCGTGCGTCGCTACATCCTTTCGACTGTCGAGCATGATGTGTTTTTCGCGGTCGTAAGGTTTCTCGATGCCACCATTCAAGAAATATGTAGCGTGGGGAAATTTTTCTGTCTCAGCGATATGTGCTTGTGAAAGTCCTGCTATGGCGATTTCCTTCGCGAGTGTGGTCTCGATAGCGAGTTTTGGAAAAGCGATAAGATGTCGGCTAAGATGCCCATCAAGTCCATCAAGTTTTTCATATTCTGTCAGGGTCACATAAAAAAGATTTTTTGATTCTTTCATATCACGGATCTTTTTTGAAAGCATTCGAGCACGGTCTGATCGGAAATTGAAGAAAAAGACTCCGTCATTTTGCTCAACTTTGTAACCCTTGCCGTTTGTGTCGAGAAATACGATCGGTTCTATGTGTTCGTCGAGTGCACCACCTGTATATAAATGCTCAAGAACGTCGGAAGGCTTCTCATCTTTTTTTATATGGCCCTTACCGTCAAACATTGCAGATTCTGCTTTTGCGAGTCGGTCCCAGTTGTTGTCGCGGTCCATTGCATAGAATCTTCCGCTCATGGTGGCGATAAAACCAATTCCAACTTCTTCAAGAACTGCTTCAATTTCTTTCAAATATTCGGCAGCACTTTGTGGAGCAGTGTCACGTCCGTCGGTGAAAGCGTGAATAGCGATCTTCTCAATACCGGCATTTTTTGCCGCCCGAAGAAATGCTACTAGATGATCCTGATGACTGTGCACTCCACCTTTTCCAATCAAGCCTTTTATATGCAAAGTAGAATCATATTTTTTCACATGATTAAAGAGGGAAAGGAAAGCAGGGTTCTGTGAGAACTCTCCGCTATCTATCGACTTCGCGATGCGAACGAGGTCTGTGTCTAGAGCGCGCCCTGCACCTATTGTTGTATGTCCTATCTCTGAATTGCCCATCTGACCTTCTGGGAGGCCCACTGCAAGGCCTGAGGCCTCTAAAAGCGTGTGAGGATATTCTTTCCAATATCTGTCGAAGTTAGGAGTTTTAGCATTTGCGACGGCATTGTCTTTTATTTCTTCACGATATCCCCAGCCGTCGAGGATTATGAGTACTGCTTGTTGTTTTGTCATGGTTGTACTATAACTTAACTGAAACTTCGACGAACGGCAATACAGTGTTGCTAACAAAGAAGACAAACAAGCAAAAAAGAAGGGAGGTGTTAAATGATTAGTCCAAAAATGATTGCGCCAAAAATGACAATTGTTAAGTGGCTTTTTTTATTTCTGGTATGGTCTGGGTCAATGCTAGTTATCAAAATGATTAAGTCTTTTCGGTCAGTTAAGAAAATTATCAAGTGGTAAGTTCTTGCTGATTTATACAAAAACCCGGTTCTCGTATCACTACGAGAACCGGGTTTTCTTTTTTGAGATGAGATGGGCATCTTAGCCGATTCGGATAGATCGGATAATCGGCTAAGATGCCCATCAAGCCCATCAAGTTAGAACGCGTTTTTTCCTACAAACACAGCTTTTTTTCCGAGCAATTCTTCAATGCGAAGAAGTTCATTGTATTTTGCAACACGCTCTGACCGGCAGAGTGATCCTGTCTTGATCTGACCGCATCCAAGTCCAACAACAAAGTGTGAGATAGTCACGTCTTCAGTTTCTCCAGATCGGTGTGATACAACCGCAGTCATGCCAGCTTTGTGGGCCATCTTGATAGCATCGATAGTTTCGGACACGGTTCCGATTTGGTTTAACTTGATGAGGATAGAGTTACCAGCTTTTTCATCGATACCACGTTGTAGTCGTTTGATGTTTGTTACGAAAAGATCATCTCCAACTATCTGCACCTTGGAACCGATTTTCTTAGTCATCAACTTCCATCCTTCCCAATCATCTTCTGAAAATCCGTCTTCGATAGATACGATAGGGTATTTCTTAAGCCATGCAGAATAAAATTCTACCATCTCGGCAGAAGTGAGCTTGCGCTTCTCGCTTGCTAGGTCGTATATACCAACACCATTTTCTTCTTTATAAAGTTCGGTAGCTGCGCCGTCGATTGCAATTGCAATATCCTTACCAGGTTTGTATCCAGCTTCCTTTGCAGCTTCAAGGATCACTTCAATAGCGGCTTCGTTTGAAGGAAGTGATGGAGCAAAACCTCCTTCGTCTCCCACAGATGTACTAAGTCCTCGCTTGTGAAGGATTTTTTTAAGAGAGTGAAAGACTTCTGTTCCCATTTGTAGTGCGTGAGAAAAATTCTTTGCCCCAACAGGCATGATCATGAATTCCTGAAGGTCAGTAGACTGCTCGGCGTGTTTTCCTCCGTTCAAGATGTTCATCATTGGAAGGGGAAGAGACATAGGCTTTCCGGTCTTTGCGATTTTTGCAAAATATTTAAAAAGAGGAGTTCCTTCTGACTGTGCTGCTGCGTGAGCGAACGCAAGCGATACACCGAGGATGGCATTGGCACCAAGTTTGCCTTTGTTTTCTGTTCCATCGAGTTTGATCATTGCATCATCAAGAGTCTTCTGGTTGAAACCTTTTCCTTTAAGGTATTTTAGGATGAGGGTGTTTACATTGGTGACAGCTTTGACAACACCTTTGCCACCATAGCGCTTGCCTCCGTCGCGGAGCTCAATGGCCTCGTGAGAGCCAGTGGATGCACCTGAAGGCACCGCTGCGCGTCCGAATGATCCGTCCTTCAAAATAACATCCACCTCGACTGTGGGGTTGCCTCGTGAATCTAATATTTCCCGTCCGATTATGTTTTTTATTGTGTGCATAGGGCGATATGATATCATATCTACATGAACGAAGCATCAAAAAATAAGTGGATTGCCATGGTGGTAGCGATTGTCGTCGTGGCTTTCTTTTTCGGAACAATGTTTTTATATTCATTTAACAAAAATGTCGAGAAGAGCCGTGATGCTGACGGGGCAAAATCAACACAGGAAGTAACAGTCGATCCTGCAGTTCCCGCAGTTCCCGCAGTTGAGCAAATTAATAAAATAAAAACTAATACAAATACAAAAAATACCATGACCACCACATCACCCGAAGGACTAGTTATCGAAGACAAAGCAGTTGGAACAGGAATCGAAGCTGTCGCAGGAAAGACAGTCTCTGTAGACTATGTTGGAACACTCGAAAATGGTACAAAGTTCGACAGTTCATATGATCGCGGACAGCCAATTGAATTCGTGCTCGGAACAGGACATGTCATCAAAGGATGGGACATGGGTATTGCTGGTATGAAAGTCGGTGGCAAGCGACGTCTTGTTATTCCCGCAGATCTTGCATATGGAAACCGCGCAGTTGGTGGAGTCATTCCCGCAAATGCAGTTCTTGTATTTGAAGTTGAGTTGGTAGGAGTCAAATAATAGTGCATGATGGGCATCTTCTATGCCGGCAATCAAATTCACCATACAAAAGAAGCTCGATGGCACGCTCGGTCGTGTCGGAGAACTTGAGACAAAGCACGGAGTCATCAAGACTCCGGCTTTTGTGACTGTGGGTACAAAAGGAACTGTGAAGGCTCTGAATCCTGAACAGGTTGCAGAGGTAGGCGCGCAGGTGGTGCTTTCAAATACATATCATTTATATCTTCAACCCGGACATGAACGTATTGAAAAAGCGGGAGGTCTTGGAAAATTTATGAACTGGAGCGGACCCACCATGACAGACTCTGGAGGCTTTCAGGTTTTCTCGCTCGGGTCTGCGTACGGAAAGGGAATTGGAAAACTTTTGAAACCTTCGACAGAGCCAATTTTAAATGCGGCTACACCGTCCGGAGCGGTTGAAGACGCGAAACCAAAGCTTGTAGATATCGATTATGATGGTGCAATGTTTCGCTCACACTTGGATGGCTCGGCTCACTATTTTACTCCTGAAAAATCTATAGAGATACAGCACTCAATCGGCGCAGATATAATTTTTGCTTTCGATGAATGTACTTCACCGATGGAACCTTTCGCATATCAAAGACAAGCTCTCGATCGCACGCATCGTTGGGGAAAAAGAAGTTTGGAATATCACAAGAAAGCCGGACTTGATGGGCATCTTAGCGCAAAAGATCAGGCACTGTTTGGAATTGTACAAGGTGGACGACATGAAGAACTCCGAAAAGAAAGTGCGCGAAAGACAGTAGAAATGACGGTTGATGGAACTCCTGAAGGAGGCTTCGATGGGTTCGGTATAGGTGGATCATTTGCAAAAGAAGACATGGCGACGGCAGTGAAATGGGTAAATGAAATTCTTCCCGAAGAAAAACCTCGGCACCTTCTCGGTATCGGTGAACCTGAAGATCTTTTTATGGCAGTAGAAAACGGTTGTGACCTTTTTGACTGCACCGGACCAACACGCCTCGGACGCACGGGCACTGTTTATACACGGAAAGGAAAACTTCATCTTCCTAACAAACAATTCCGCGATGACTACACGCCACTCGATCCAGGTTGTGATTGCTATGCATGCAAACACTACACTCGTGCTTACATCGCTCACCTTTTCCATGCAAAAGAAATGCTTGCGGGCACACTTGCTTCGATTCACAATCTTCGCTTCATTGTGAAGCTTGTAGATGATATGCGTGAAGCAATTTTGAATGATACTTTTAACAAAATGCGAGAGGATTTCTTGAAGGAGTATGTTCAATAAAAAAACACCTCATCACGCAAGTGATGAGGTGGGTTATGTTTTCTGTTTTTTCCTTTAGGCCTCCTTCTTTGGAGGCACCAAGGGTTGGAAACGCCTGTTATTAGTAGTTTCTTTGGGAATGGTAATTTCGCCACAGTACAAGACGGTGGAACCACCATACTCTCTACTAACAACAATGCGACCGCTTAGTCCAAGTGAAATTGCCGTTTTTATGGCTTCTTCAAGCCTTAGATTCTTCATGCAATACCGACCTCTGCGGCACGACTACAGTGGTCAAGTATAGACACCCAATTCAGGCGTCCATTCTTAAAGCTCCAGAACTCTATGTTGATGTAAATTACCAACTCCGATAATGTTACTACCGGAAGAGGATATTTTTGCTCATTAGTGAGGAGTATAATTGTTTTGACACCTCCGCGGAGCCCTCGGTTGATTAAGATAGAGTCGGGGACCTTATTCAAGTCCTTGTTCGAGCTCGAGTAGAGCACGGCGATGTCGATCGGCTTATTTTTGACGACTATCTCGTACTCACTAACGGACGTTGCGATGAAGACTTCCCACTCGTATGGGAGGTCTGTACTTTTCCCAATACAGGGATCTAAAAGAACTAACACTGCGTTTAAACCTTTTTTCATTTCTTCCTTTCTTTTTTGTTGTTGATGTTTCAGTTTCGAAATGACAATACCACTTTAATGCGCTATTATCAACCCATGCCAAAACCTATTATTACCAAGCCAGACATGGTATCTCCATTCAAAATAAGTACTAAATTCACGCCTGCTGGCGATCAACCCACTGCTATTAAAAGTTTGATGGAGGGTCTTGAAAAAGGTCTACAACACCAGACACTTCACGGTGTGACAGGATCAGGAAAAACCTATACAGCTTCTCAGATTATCCAACAGCATGGCAAGGCGACGCTTGTTATTGCGCACAACAAAACTCTCGCTGCCCAGCTTGCACAGGAATACAAAGAATTCTTTCCAGAGAATGCTGTGCATTATTTTGTCTCCTACTACGAT
>Ga0209190_1002793_pt1 | contig 11649 bp, 8 predicted proteins | sample M_140205_XF_Meta_FD_187315 | JGI IMG/M metagenome (GOLD analysis project Ga0209190, IMG submission 187315) | Freshwater microbial communities from Lake Montjoie, Canada to study carbon cycling - M_140205_XF_MetaG (SPAdes) (version 2) | ecosystem: Environmental > Aquatic > Freshwater > Lake... | reverse complement strand
GCCAGCGACGAACACCGATTGAGATTGCTCCACCAGTTGAACGTGCGTTTTTGATTGCCGTAGACACGGGGAGTGACCCTGGTTGGCCAGCAGAGGATAGCCTCGAAGAGTTGGCGAGCCTCGCGCGTACCGCTGGCGCAGCGATTGTTGGCGCCGAGTGGCAGCAGCGACGGCACGCCGATCCAGATACGTATATTGGCGCTGGCAAGGCGCGCGAGCTACTTGCCGCCAAGGCTGAGACTGGATTCACACTTCTCATTGCCGACGATGAACTTTCACCGACGCAGCAGCGCGGCCTTGAAGAGGTCCTTGAGGTGAAGGTGATTGATCGGAGCCGTCTCATCCTTGACATCTTTGCGATGCATGCACGCACGCACGAAGGACGGCTCCAAGTTGAGTTGGCGCAACTTGAATATCAACTCCCGCGCCTCACAAAGCTGTGGACGCACCTTTCACGCACCGGTGGTGGCATTGGGACGCGCGGACCTGGCGAGTCACAGCTCGAGACCGACCGCCGCCTAATCCGCGACCGCATCTCACTGATGAAGGCACGTGTTGACCAGGTGCGGCGCAGTCGCGAGACCGGTGCACGTGCGCGTTCAGCTGGCGGTGTGCCAACCGTGGCAATTGTTGGATATACCAACGCTGGCAAGTCAACGCTGCTGAACAGTCTTGTTGGGAGCAGCGCAGTACTCGCCGAGGATCGACTCTTTGCCACGCTTGATCCGACGAGTCGGCGCCTGCGCCTTCCAAGTGGCGCACATGCGATCGTCACCGACACGGTGGGCTTCATTCATAAGTTGCCACATCAGCTCGTTGATGCCTTCCGCGCCACACTTGAAGAGGTTGCACGCGCAGATCTCCTCCTTGAGGTCGTCGACGCCTCTGACCGTCACTGGGCTGAGCACCGCGCCACGGTTCAGGAGGTGCTTGAGGAGCTCGGCGCGGATGAGAAGCCGCGGATTGCAGTCGCCAATAAGTGCGATCGCCCCAACGCTGGCGCCCTCATTGAGGGGGCGCTCCGGGTGGCCGCAGCAACAGGGGATGGCCTTCCAGCGCTCAGGGATCACCTAGAGGAGGTCCTGCAGCGGCAAGGGGTGGCAATCGACCTCGAGCTCCCATATGGGGTGGTTGGCGAGGTTGAGGCGCTCCGAGCCCGGACTGGGATCCAGGTGGCATATGAAGATGCGGCGCTGCATGTGACGGGATTTGCGCCAACAGATGTAGCGGCAGAACTGCAGCAGTTGAAACGGCGGGCGATCGGCCGGGTGCTTTAACGGGCTCAGGGGGAGGCGCCAGGACTCTCCATCTTGGTTCCGATAATGATAGTTATGTGACGAAGATATCAGGCGGCTGAGCACGAAATCCCCTCTGAGGGCGTATCCTCTCCCCATGCGGATCGAATTCATCGCTCAGGCTGGCGTGAAGATTCATACCGCCCACGGCTCCATCCTCTGCGACCCGTGGTTCAACCCTGCGTACTACGCAGGCTGGTTCCCATACCCGCGAAATGATGGTCTTGATCACGCCGCCCTTGGCGCCACCGACTACCTCTATATCAGCCACCTCCACAGAGACCATTTTGACCCTGAGTGGCTTGCCCGCTGGTGCAGCAAGGAGGCGACGGTCATCCTCCCCGCCTACCCGCTCCCAGAGCTGCGTGAGGCGCTCACCGAACTCGGCTTCAGCAGGTTCATCGAGACGACGTCAGGCGTCCCAGTGCAGCACAACGGCCTCACACTGGTCGTTGAGGCGCTCACTGCGCCAACAGATGGGCCGATCGGCGATTCTGCCCTCCTCGTGGACGATGGCGTGGAGCGCCTGCTCAACCTGAATGACAGCCGGCCAATCGACCCTGATCGCCTCTTGGTCCAAGGAGCGATTGATATCTGTCTGCTGCAGTTCAGCGGCGCCATCTGGTACCCAATGGTCTATGAGCTCCCTGAGCGTGCCAAAGAGGCGCTCGCCAAGAAGAAGCGCACCGCACAGTTCGCTCGTGCCGCTCGCTACGTGGAGATCATCAGTCCCCGCGTCGTGATCCCATCCGCAGGCCCCCCCTGCTTCCTTGACGACGAACTCTTCCAGTGGAACGACGTCACCAACGCCGAAGATTCAATCTTCCCGGATCAGCGCCTGATGGTCGACTATCTACAACAGGCTGGCCAGCAGGCGGTCCTAATGCTCCCAGGGAGCATCGGGACGTTTGATGCGGGTGGGAAGTTTGATGTGCAGCATCTAGAGGGTGAACTGTCTGTGCAGAACGTCTTTGCTGAAAAGGAGGCGTACTTGCGCACGTACGCAAAGGACGTGGCGCCACGCATCGCCGCAGAGAAGGCATCGTGGGCGGGACCTCGCACGGACCTCCTGGCTGACATGAAGGCGTGGCTTGAGCCGCTGATGGCGCTCGGTCCACGCGTCTGCGATGGGATCGGTGGACCGGTCCGCATTCAGACGGACGACACCAGCCTCCTGCTGGACTTCCCAGAGCGCGAGGTAATCGCTGATGACGGGCGCGACGTTGACTTCCGTTTCACCATCCCCCGCCTCCTCCTCGATCATCTCGTTCGGACGCGGACCGATGACTGGGTCAACTCGCTCTTCCTCTCGCTGCGCTTCAGTGCCTGGCGGCGTGGTTCTTACAACGACTACCTCTACACCTGGTTCAAGTGCCTATCCGTGGCACGGATCCAGTATGCAGAAGGCTTCTACGCCGAGAATGGCCCCACTGAGGGGACCTTCGACCTGAACGGGTGGCAGGTGCAGCGGCGCTGCCCGCATATGAAGGCGGATCTGACACGCTTCGGCACGGAAGCTGGTGAGACCCTCACCTGTAGCATCCACGGCTGGCAGTGGGATCTTGCTAGCGGCCGCTGTCTCACTTCAGAAGGGCACCCACTCTTCGCCCGTCCGATCAGCCCGGCTGCGCAGGAGCACGCCGCGCGTGCTGCGGGGAGCGAGCCGCCACGGCCAAATCAGTATTCAGGCGGACCTGAAGGGAGCTAGCGCGCGGTGAGTGCCGCAGCGAGTCGAGTTGCCAGGTCGGTAGAGCGCCCCCCACCCATCACAAGCACTACCGCCCGCTCCGGGAGTGCGGCGGAGATGGTGTCTGCGGTGACCTCAACAGAGCCTGGTGCCTCCGCTCGCGTCCCGAGTTCACTGATCGCGGCGGCAAGCTTCGCAGCGCTCGTGATTGTTAGGTCCGTATCGCGAACTGCGAAGATGTCGGCAACGGCAACCCGATCTGCGGCGGCGCACGAGCGCGCGAGCGCAGGGAGGAGTGCCGCGGTGCGGTGGTAGGTCAGCGGTTCAATGGCGAGGATGAGGGGTCGCCCTGGGTAGCGGAGGCGCACGGTGGAGATGGTGGCGTCAATCGCCGTGGGGTGGTGGCCGTAGTCGTCGATCACCGTAACCCCATTCTGGTCATAGCGCACCTCCATCCGCCGCCCCACCCCTGGGTAGCCGGCGAGCGCGGCGGCAATCCCCGCCCCTGTCCCACCTGAAGTCGCAGCGAGGGTTGCCACACCGAGCGCATTCGCCGCGTTGTGCGCGCCGAGGAGGCCAATCTGCAGCGCCTTACCTTGCAGCTCAACGAGCGCAGGGGCAAGTCGAGCCCCCCGCTCGCTCAGCGTCAGGTTGTTGAGCTGCACCGCTCCCGTCGAGGCGAGTTCAAGGTCGGCAGTCACATCCGCCTCTGTCTCTGCGCGTCCGTGCGCACGGACGGCGTAGCGAATGAGACCCCCCTGGTCATGCTGCTCAAGCGCGGCAGCCGCCTCTGCGCCGCCAGCATCGGCAATGTTCACCACGAGCGGGCCGCGTCTAAGGATTGGCGCCCCCCAAGCGACAAACGTGGCGACGACGGCGGCGCGGTCGGCGAAGATGTCGGGGTGATCCCAATCAACGTTGAGGATCAGGGCTGCGTCTGCGGCGTAGGGGTCGAAGTTCCCCCCGTATTCGTCCGCCTCCACGATGAAGCCCGACTCTGTTCCAAGGTGGATTGGCGAGCCTGCTGGACTCCCCTGCCCCGCTGGAAGTGGCCCGCCCACAAACGCGGAGAGGTCGCGCCCTGACGCGCGGAGTGCGGCGAGGAGCCAACCGGTGGAGGTCGTCTTCCCATGCGTCCCCGCAACGCCGAGGAGTGGCGCGCCGCGGCTCGCGGCAGCGTCCGCGATCACCTGCTGCAGGGAGACGATCGGGACGCCAGCAGCGCGTGCCGCATGGAGCTGCGTGTGATCTGGCTGTGTACTCGTGATCGCCTTTGAGACGGCGACAAGAGTGGCGCGACCCACTGGAGTGAGGTCGCTCTCATCGCTCACCTGAACCCCCGCCGCCTCAAGCAGGAGGGCAGTTTCGCGGCTCAGGCGGCCATCGCACCCAGTGACTGATACACCGAGTGCCGCTGCATGGAGCGCGGCGCCCGTTGCCGCAGTGCCACCGATGCCGACGATATGGAGGGCGAGCGGGAGGAGGAGCGGTGCCCCCGGACGCGATGGGGCGAGTCCAGCTCCGATCTCGTTGATCGAGCGTGTCACCCGCCTCGCCTCAGCGATAGTTCTCAAACTGCAGCGGTCGGTCCAACTCCATACTCCGAAGGGAGTCCATCACCGCCTGCAGCTCATCGCGTGACTTACCGGTCACACGGACAGTTTCACCCTGAATCTGTGTCTTTACCTTCGGGAAAGTGTCGCGAATCGCCTTCACCACCTTCTTCGCCGTGGGGTCATCGAGACCGCTACGAAGTTTCACGTGAATCCGAAGCGTCTCACTTCCAGCCGCCTCCGGCTTCCCCCATCCGAAGGTTCGCAGATCAATGCCGCGCTTCACCGCTTTCGACTCCAAGATGTCGCGGAGCGCCTTTAGCCGGAGTTCGCCGTCCACACGGATGATGAGTTCAGCCTTCTCTTCCTCAATTTCGGCGGTTGCGCCACGGAAGTCATAGCGCGTGGCAATCTCCCGCCGGGTCTGATCGAGGGCATTCTTCATCTCCTGACGATCAAAATCGGAGACCACGTCAAACGAGTTGTCTGTCGCCATACAACCTCCTACTTTCGGTTTGAACTGAGCACGCGCCCATCAGCGCGGAAGCTCCAACTCTCAGGGACGCCAGCCGTCCCTCGCTCGCCAAGCATACGACCGTTGAGTGCAACCAGTGCACCGCGCGGGTTGCCGAATCGAACTTCCACCATGCTCACACCGCGAACGGTGCGAGTGGCACCATTCGCAAGGGTGATCCCACTCGGTCCGGTGCCGGGGTCAACGACGCCATCGATCCAGATGCGAACCCAGGTAGCGCCATCGCTCCCAGTGAGGGTCACCGTCACCCCCGCAAAGACAACCTCAACATCACGAACCACCTCACTCACCGTCCCCCCTGGGCTGCGCACCTGGAGAGTGATGCGCCACGCACCGGCTGGGAGGAGGAGGTCACCCTGTACCTTCCCGTCAGGCTGAGCGATCAGCGAGCTGTTCATCACCTCCCCACTATCACTCGTCGCGACAATGAGCAGCTCCCCGTTTGGCAGGGTCGTCAGCGAGATTGGGATCGGCCCACCGCTCACCCGTAGGCCCGCCGTGGGGCTCAGCACATCGAGCGTTGGCGCATCGTTGCTGGGGAGCGCCACGATAAAGACGCGGCGTGATGGGTCTCCACTCGCGGTGCCCGTTGCAGGGTCTGCGGCAATGATATCAAATTCATTTCGTCCGCCGCTTAGGGGGACCTCAATGCTCCAAACTCCAGAGGCGTCTGCCTGCGTAGTCACCGAATCTCCCACGGCGTTCTGGATCAGGATCTGTGTTCCCGCACCCGCCGTGCCCCGAACAACGGTTGATGGTGTGCCCGCCACAAGCGAGAGCACCTCTTCAGCAGGGCTGGTGACACTGATCACTGGTGGGCTGGCAAAGCGAAGCACCTGCGCCGCAAGGAAGCCAATCGCCCCAAGGACAACAAGTCCGACCAGTCCAAGGCTGAGGAGGCTGCGGAGCGACTGGCGAAGGCCACGCTCAACCATGGTGGCAGGTCTCTCGGTCCCCCAGACCCGCTCCTCCGCCTCTTCTTTTGCGTTCGGTTCACCGGCCCATCCAGCCGCTACGGTTGCCGGATCGAGTCCAAGGTAGCGCGCATAGGTGCGGAGGTGGCCGAGGAGATAGACGCGCTCTGGAAGCGCGGCGTGATCCTCGCGCTCCAACGCGGCAAGGATGACAACGCGGATGCGCAGTTCCGCTGCTATCGCTTCATAGCTGAGGCCACGCGCTTCGCGTGCGGAGCGGAGTCGCGCCCCTATGCCTGGCGCACCACCCTGTGCCGGTTCATTGTGCAGTGTCATCTCGTTCGCCCCCCGCTGACGAGTTTGCCCGCGCGTCTCGATTCACGGTGCGCGCGTTTGATCCGTCAAACGCGCCGATATAGCCCGCCGCCTCCAACTGGTCAATGATGCGCGCCGCACGTGCGTAGCCAATGCGAAGACGACGCTGCAGCAGCGAGGCGGATGCCCGGTCGTGCTCTTGAATCACCGCGGCAGCCTCATCAAAGAGTCGATCGCGGTCACCACCGTCCGCAGTTGATGCGGTTGTGCCGCCCGCATTCGGCGCAGACTCAATGATCTCGAGTTGGTAGTCAGGGAGTCCCTGTGCGCGCCAGTGATTAACGACCGCCTCAATCTCTTTGTCTGAGACGAAGACCCCCTGGAGTCGGATCGGCTTCGGGGCGTCAGACGGCTGGAAAAGCATGTCACCGCGGCCGATCAGATCTTCAGCGCCCGGCGCGTCGAGCACGGTACGCGAGTCAATCTGGCTCGCCATAGAGAAGGCGATGCGACTTGGGATGTTCGCCTTGATCAGACCCGTCACTACATTCACTGATGGACGCTGAGTAGCGAGGACCATGTGAATGCCCGTGGCACGCGCCTTCTGCGCGATTCTGACGATCGGTTCTTCTGTTGTGCGACCATCCTGCATCATCAGGTCAGCGAGCTCATCAATGATGATCACAATGAACGGCAGCCGATCGTTCTCATCTTCGCGACCCTCATTATATGCGGCGATGTTTCGCGCGCCAGCTTCGGCGAAGAGGCGGTAGCGGTTCTCCATCTCAAAGACCGTCCAGCGCAGTGCGGCGGCCGCTTTCTCGGATTCTGTGATCACCGGGACGAGCAGGTGCGGCAGGCCGTTATATCCGGAGAGCTCAACGCGCTTCGGATCAACAAGAATGAGACGGAGATCTTGCGGTCGCGCACGGAAGAGGAGCGACGCGATTAGTGCATTCACCATCACGCTCTTCCCGGAGCCAGTTGCACCGGCGATGAGCAAGTGCGGCATCTTCGTGAGATCGGTCGCTCGTGCGGCGCCAGCAACATCGCGGCCGAGAGCAAAGATGAGGCTATCCGTTGACTCTTTGAATTCAACCTCCTCAAAGATGCTCTTCAGTCCAACAAGGTGGCTATCACGGTTTGGGATCTCAATGCCGACAACCGATCGACCAGGAATCGGCGCCTCAATGCGAATCGAACGCGCAGACAGCGCCATCGCTAGGTCATCTGAGAGAGCCTCGATGCGGCTGACGCGCACGGATGGATCGGGCTCTAGTTCGTACTGCGTGACGACGGGGCCAGCGTTAATCCCAACCACTTGCGTTGGGATCCCGAAACTCGCCAGTTTCGTGACGATGATCTTGCTATTCGCATCGTGATCCATCCCCGCACCAGATCGTGCAGGGGCACGCGACTCGAGGATGGAGAGGTCTGGCAGTGTATACGTTCGATCGCCCTCTTCGCCGCGTGCTCCCCCACCGCCTTTGACTGATGCGCCATCACGGAGAGAAGTCCCTGGCGCTCGTGCTGGTGCAAACGTCGCAGAGAGCGGAACGGCGGCAGCATCCGGAACACGTAGTGGAGAACTGACTGGTTCATCAGTTACTAGTGCAGCACGCACTTCTATTGCGTCAGCCGCATCTTCAGCATCAGGGGCTTCCGCGGCGCGTGCTTCGCGTTCGCGTTGCGCCTGATCTCGACGCTCGGCAAGCTCCTCTACGCCACGCGCGATCACCTCGGCACTTGCGATTGCGCCAGCCTTCGCCCCGCCGAAGAGTGCCGCAATTGCTCTGCGTACCGGTCCCTCTGCCAGCACCAGTCCGATGCCGGTAAGGACGGCGAGCCACGCTGCAAGTGCACCGATCGGTGTCAGTAGGCTCGCTACGCCGTTCCCCGCGATCGAGCCGATCAGGCCACCGCGCTCAGGAAAGATGATCTCGATGATTGCGAGGAGTGCTGGGAGCGCGGCGATCGCAAGGAGGGCGCGAAGGATCGAGGCCCTGCTCTTATCTGCTCGTCGCTCAAACCAGACGCCGAACGTTATGAGTGCTGGCGGGAGGAGCCAGCGGCCCGCGCCGAACCAGGGGGCGAGGATGTCGCGCAGCGCATCAGCAAGGAGGCCACGTCCCGGAAGGATCAAGCCAACCGCGAGCACCACACCGGTCACGGCAAAGAGCAGGAAGACCAGCGTGCGCGCAGCAGCACCACTCACGATGGGTGAGCCGCCGCCGTCACGGCCTCGGGGGGTACGACTTCGTCGTGCCACGTTAGATCTCTACGACAACCGGTACGACGAGTGGTCGTCGCCTTGTCTCACGATTCAAGAAGCGTGAGACGGACTCGCTCAGCTGCGCCTTGATCAGGCCAGTCTCCGCGCTCCGGTCACCCTTATGCTGGATCGACTTCAGCGCGATATCAATCGTCGCCTCAACAAGCTTGTTATCTTCATCGCCATTCAGGAAACCGCGCGTGACAAGGACTGGGCGACCGATCGGCTTACCCGACTGTGCATCCACCGTTGCGAAGATCACCACGATCCCGTCATCTGCTAGGGTGCGTCGGTCGCGCAAGACGATTTCGCTGATCTCACCCACAGATGAACCATCAACAAAGACGGCTCCATGGGCTACCGGCGTGGCGCGGCGCGCACTCCCGTCGGCATAGAATTCAATCGGCGTCCCGTTATCAGCGATGAAAATGCTTGACGGGCTCACCCCCATCTGTGTTGCGAGGCGACCATGTGCAACCTGCATGCGCATCTCTCCGTGCATCGGAACGAAGTGTTTTGGCTTAGTCAGCGCGAGCATCATCTTGAGCTCCTCTTGCGACGCGTGCCCGGAGACGTGAACCTGCGCAATGGTGTGGTAGATCACGTTTGCACCAGACTTAAAGAGGTTGTCAATCGTGCGGCCGACCGCCTCCTCATTCCCGGGAATCGGCGACGCCGAGACGATCACCGTGTCGCCGTTCTGAATCTCTACGTTGCGGTGCTCGCCGTTCGCCATCTTCGCGAGGCCAGCCATTGGCTCACCCTGCGCGCCAGTCGTAGCAATCACGAGCGGCTCTTTGCTGCGTCGCCCGATCTCTTCCTTGGCGATCAGCGGCGTTGGGAAGGTGAGATAGCCGAGGTCGCGTGCGATCTTGACGTTCTGCTCCATTGAGCGACCGACAACCGCCACTTTGCGGTGGAACTCCCCCGCCGCATCAAGCACCTGCTGAATGCGTGCGATGTTTGATGCGAAGGTGGCAACGATCACGCGTCCAGGCGCATCGCTGATGATCGAACGGAACGCCTGCCCAACGACCTGCTCGCTCGGCGTGTAGCCGGGTGACTCGGCGCGCGTGCTGTCGGAGACGAGCGCAAGGACTCCCTGCGCGCCGAGGCGGGCAAGGATCGCAAAGTCGGCCGCCTTCCCGTCCGCTGGCGTCTGGTCAAACTTAAAGTCGCCCGTGTGCACCACGGTGCCGACCGGCGTGTGGATCGCATAGCCCATCGCATCTGGGATGGAGTGTCCGACGCGGAACGGCTCGATCATGAACGGCCCAATCTCGATCTGGCCGCCAGGGTCGAGTGGTCGCAGCGGATTCGCCGTGACCTTGTACTCTTTCAGCTTGTTCGCTAGGAGTCCGCGTGCGAGGGTGCTCGCATAGACAGGGACGCCAGGAAGCTCTGGGAGGATGTGCGGCAACGCACCAACGTGATCCTCGTGTCCGTGTGTGATCAGGACCGCCTTGACCGCGCTCTTACGCTCTCGGAGGTAGGTGATGTCCGGAATGATGATGTCTACGCCGAGCGTGGTCTCATCCGGGAAGGCGAGTCCGCAGTCGACCAAGATGATCGTCTCTTGATACTCGTAGAGGTAGAGGTTCTTTCCGATCTCACCCATCCCGCCGAGCGGAATCAGGCGGAGTGGCGGTCCGCTCGGAGCCGCTCGATCGGGACGTCGACCGACTGGCGCGCGCTGCCCTGTGGGACGCGCGGGTGCTGCGGCACGCGCGGGTGCTGCGGCACGCGGCTGCGGTCGCCCTTGGCTCCGCCCTCCGCCCTGAGCCTGACCCTGCGAGCGTGCAGGTGGACGCTGGCTACGTTGATTCACTGAGCCTCACTTTCAAAGAGACGAAGCTGATCTCGCTCCGCCGCCGCTTCTATCTCAGACAGACTAGCCTCCCCTGCCCCTCCGCGAGCAACTTGCCACGCTGAGCGTGCTGCTGGGAGGGCGCGCGAGAGCGCTCCCATGTCCCGCTCGAGGGTTGGGCGAAGTGCCCCGTTGTGGAGCGCCGCCGCCGGATGATAGAGCGGAAAGACCGTTGTCCCCACCGGCGTCTGCCTCGTCTTCCCCTGGAACGGAGCGCCGTGAGCCTCCGAGATCTTCGCCTCTGGGGCGAATGCGCGGAGCGCGTGCCGCCCGAGCGGCGCGATGATGACTGGCTGCAGGAGGGCGAGCTGACGCTCGAGGAACCCCGAGCAGGCGGCGATCTCCGTGGGCTCTGGATCACGGTTCTCTGGTGGGCGACACTTGACGACATTGAGGACATAGACCTGCGGTCTCTGGAGGCCGATCAGGTTCAAGAGGAGGTCGAGCAGCTTGCCAGCGGCGCCGACAAAGGGGCGTCCGGCGGCATCTTCATGCGCCCCTGGCGCCTCACCAACAAGCAGGAGCTCTGCGTGGGGGCTCCCCTCGCCTGGCACACTCTTCGTTCGCTGGCTCCCGAGTGGGCAGGCGCGACAGGCCTCGATCTCTACGGCAAGCGCGGCGAGCGCCGCAGCTCGCTCGTCAGGCACGCGGTGCGCTTCCCCAGAGGAGTTGATCTCGTACGAGCAGCTCGGCGATCTGCACCGCATTTGTTGCTGCACCCTTGCGCACGTTGTCGCTCACCACCCAGAAGGCAATCCCGTGGTCAACGCTTGCATCAACACGGATGCGGCCAACAAAGATCCCATCACTACCGGTGGAAGTTTCAGCAAGTGGGTATGTATGCGTTGATGGATCATCTTGTACAAAGACACCATCTGTCTGTGCAAAGACTGTCCGTGCACGGACAGGTGAGATCGCTCGGTCTAACTCTACGTGCACAGCTTCCGAATGACTCACCTCTACCGGAATGCGTACAGCGGTTGCGCTAATGCGCAGATTTGGCAGGCTCAAGATCTTGCGGCTCTCGCGCACCACCTTCTCCTCCTCTTTCGTCGATCCGTCTTCCAGGAAGACGTCAATTGCGGGGATTGGGCTGAGGACTACCGGGTGCGGATAGATCGTCGAGATGGGCATCTCCCCCGCCACAACGGCTGCTCGCTGTTGGATCAGATCGCTGACTGACTCCGCCCCAGCGCCTGAAACCGCCTGAT